>Ga0118677_10006424_pt1 | contig 19894 bp, 16 predicted proteins | sample AliMusrvi5mmetaG_FD_86154 | JGI IMG/M metagenome (GOLD analysis project Ga0118677, IMG submission 86154)
GACGTATGTTTGGACTGGCAGCGGGTGGCTCTATCTGACGGTCATTATGGATCTGTACAATCGTGAAATTATCGGACACTCATTCAGCAAGCGAATGACGGCTGAAACAACGGTAAATCCAGCTCTGGATATGGCCGTGATGCACCGGAAACCACCTCGTGGTGTCGTTATTCATTCGGATCGAGGTGTCCAATATGCGAGTGTATCCTTCAGGAAAAAGCTGGCGAAACATGGCCTGATTCAGAGTATGAGCGGCAAAGGTAACTGTTATGATAATGCCGTCACAGAAACCTTTTTCAAAACCCTGAAAACTGAATTGGTGTATAGTGAACACTATCGAACACGAGAAGAGGCCCGGTACAGTCTGTTCGAATACATTGAAGTATTTTACAACCGGAAACGGAAGCACTCGACTTTAGGATATAAATCGCCTGTTGAGTTTTTACGTTATAATCAACAATCAATAGCTATGGCTTCTTGATGTGTCCATTTTAATGTTGCAAGTCCAGTGATATGTCTGCAAGAGTGATGAAGACACTCGGAGACTTTGCCCCTGATCTTGAGATCTACTCCATTGACGAATGCTTTCTTGACCTCAGTGGATTCGGACGTTTTGACCTTGCAGAATATGCAGAGGAGATCCGGCAAACGGTTCAACGGAACACCGGCATACCTGTCAGTATTGGTATAGGTTCCACTAAAACTTTGGCCAAAGCAGCAAACCGGATGGCAAAGAAAAATCCTGCTCTTGGGGGTGTATCAATTCTTGCAGCGCAGCAGGATGTTGACGTTGCGCTTCGATCTATGGAGGTTGAACATATCTGGGGGATAGGCCCCCGCTACAGTGCATTGCTGCATCGGCATAACATTCATACCGCGTTTGACTTTGCCACCGCATCATCACCATGGGTATGCAAAAACCTGCACATCACAGGATCAAGGGTTCAGGAGGAGCTGAATGGCCGTTCCTGCCTGTCACTCGAACTGGTACGGCCTCCGAAGCAGACCATCTGCACCTCGCGCTCTTTCGGGACATCGCTTACAACTCAAGAAGAGCTTCAGCATGCCGTGGCGCACTTTGCCTCCAAATGCGCACTTAAACTTCGCCGCGAAGGTTCCCGTGCGTCACTGCTCACCGTCTTTGCCTGCACCAGCCCGTTTGCTGCAAAAGAAAAACGGTACTGGGGAACGAAGACATTGTCAGTTCCTGATGCTTCAAATGATACCATACGTCTACTTAAAGTAGCCCGTCTTGCGCTTGAATGCCTCTACCGGCCAGGGTATGAATACAAAAAAGCCGGTGTGATTGCCGGAGGTATTGCCCCTGCCGATGGACCGGAACAAACCGCGCTTTCACTTTTCGATATGGATCCGCACACACCAGCGCGTGCTCAGGTCGGGCAGCTTATGGAGGCGATTGATGCGCTTAACTCCCGCTACGGTCCCGGAACGCTTCGTATTGCCTCGGATACCTGTTCCGGCTGGAAACAGCGGCAGGAAAAACTCTCTCCCCGCTATACCACCTGCTGGAGCGATATTATCGAGGTCAAGGTTTAGAGGTTACCAACATAACCTTTTACTCCGGAATACAAGGCAAATGTTCCCCTCTCAGATTATTCATTTTCCTTCATTGTATCGCTTTATATATAAATAAAAATGTATGTTATTTATATATAAAGCGGTTAATTTGTTAATATATGCTTAAAATTGTATATATTACAAAGGAAGAAAACTATATGATTTTGGCATGCATTCTGAATGCGAGCGAACGATGACATTGGATGAGTAAGCTATGGTACTGCAAGACGTATCGCAAGCAGTCTTTCAGCCTTATTCTGGGGATGTGTGCATAAGGGGAATTTACAATGAGCAAACTTAGACCCTTGTCAGGGGACTTCACTAAACTTCGTGAAAAGGCTGAAAAACGCCTTCATGCAATACCAGAGACGCAGATCCGGGATTATTCTGCTTCACATGAGGAAATGCATCGACTTATCCATGAACTGGCAGTACATAAAATTGAGCTCGAAATACAGCAGGACGAACTGCTTCAGTCGAGAGAAGAGCTTGAAGAGAGTCTGGAGCGCTACATCGAGCTCTATGACTCTTCTCCCCTTGGCTATCTGACGCTTGCCAGGGATAGTAAGATTATTGAAATCAACCTTACAGCAGCGAAGATGCTTGAAGTGCATCGATCACTTTTGAAGGGTGATCATTTCATAAGGTTTATTGCAGCTGAAAACGGTTCTGATTTTAACGCGATGCTGGATAACGTATACCGCAGCGGGAGCCCTGTGAATTGTGAGGTTTTACTCGAGCATAGTGATACAGTGCTTGGACAGGATAAGTTTACTGTTCAAAAGAATGCAGATACAGTTATGCAAAAGCTGGTTCGCATTGATGGTGTTATCAGCAACGATGGCCAGGAGTGCATGATTACTCTCCTGGAGCTTGGCTCCGCCTGGAAAGCACTCTACAAAAATGTATTATCCTGAAATTTTAGGCCGATGTTTCATGGAAAGTTCAGGATATGTTTATCCGGAATGACGGGCACTCATGAAAAGAACGTTCATAATAATCGGGCTTGTATTTCTGCTTATCTTATCGAGCCTCTTTTTTATATTCAACATAAATCACATCAATAAAAGTAAACCACCGGCGGCTATAACGGAGGTATACAAAATTGATATCCCCCCATCGACCTTTAATTTCCGGATGAAATACGGTGTCAAAAATCTTGAGGACTATTTAAATAGAAAAATCAGCGGAAGCTTTCTTAAAAAAAATATTGTTTTAAAAAAAAATGATATTGAAGAAATTAGTTTAACCCTTACCAAAAATGAAAACATCATCATTACCTCAAAAGGTAATGAACTTGTCTGTACCTTTCCGGTAATTGTCGATGCGAAAATTGAAAACAGCAAGTATGGAAAATTTTTGACAGGGTTGGTAAAGCCGATCCATACAAGCCTTATCATTACCTTATCAACACCGGTTAACATAGATAAAAACTGGTGTATTGTTACCCGCTTCAGGATCAAAAAATATCAGTGGGTTGAAAAACCAATTTTGCAGATAGGACCGTTTAAAAAAAATCTGGAAAGCAGGCTTGCCGATGCATTAAATGAAAATAGCCGGGCACTGACAGTAATGCTTGATAAAGAGATATACAAAGCTGCGACACTGAAACCAACGCTCACAAAGATCTGGTCTGATCTGCAGGAGCCTATTCTTATAACCAGCAGACAAGGGAAAATCTGGATAAAGTTTATTTGCAGTGATATAAAGGGTAAAATGATTCTAACGTCATCAGATATCATTTGTATTACTAATATGCATGCAAAGACGTTTATTGTAACTGATTCAACAGCACAAGTACAACAAAATCCTTTGCCGGAGTTTAAGGTGATGAAACAGAATGATGAACTGAATAAATCCAATCTTTACATATATGCGTTCACTTCTTTTGAAGAAATAAATGAAAACTTAAACAAATTATTTCAGGGGAAAGCTTTTTCTGCAAAAGGCCGAACTCGCGTTATTAAAAATATAAAAGCATATGCATCAACGAGTGGTCTGTCTGTAAATGTAATTACAGATAAAGATGATGATCTGGTTGCAAGCGGCCAGTTAATATTTGATGCGCCAACTAAAACATTAAAAGTGAAGAATTTTGATTTTGCTCTTGCTCCACATAATCGGTTTATAAATTTAGGTGACGATCTCTTTCATCATGCTATAAGAGATTCAATTGCTGCAAAGCTTGCTATCAATCTCAATACTATAATCGGTAAGGTTCCAAATATCATTAATAAAGCAGTTGAAAAAGAAAAGGCTGGTAAAGTAATAGATCTTATTTTCAGTAATATGGAAATAAAGCAATGCAATATTTTAATGGGTAAAGAAAAAATTCATTTAATAATAAATGTCGGAGTTGAAGCAGGCTTGAAATTAAAAAAAATAGAGACAGGTACTGTTATACGAATTCATGACAGACTGAAAAAGTCAAAAAAACATCGTCCTGTGAATAAAATGTCAGTGCGGATCAATGACAATACCTTATATCATGTTGCTTTTGCTCGTTCAGGAGCAGTTTTCTAAGGAGAGTCGCTTTCCGTTGGCAATGTATTGCTTCCACAGTAAAGCTGCAGTCACTATATTCATGTTTATGAGAATGATTTATTTGTGTTATAAAGTGTAAAAATGGTGTTAAATGTTTGGCGTTTCGAGGAATATTTTTTTTATTAGTCTGTTGTTAAAAAAAGAAGTTGTATAGTACAATGAGCGCTGGCACAAGCCCCCACTAATAAATTAGTTATGCCATCTTATAATTATCACTATTTATTCGGTTGAGGAAAAAGAAAATATTTTATTTTTTTCTGTGAGTATTTATAAGTCGCAATAGTGAGATTACAGTATATATCATTCTTTATTATTATTCATTATAAAACTCGTGATTATGAAACACATTCTCATAGTCTTAGGACTACTGGTGTCAATTATTTTCATCGACGCTAAAACCTGTGAGGCTAAACTGTATGTGCAGATTCGCGATCACGAAAAGTATGACGAAGCAAAAGCATCGTTCGTTCCATCGAATCAAGGTTGGGGTCAGATAGTGCGTATCTTGAACAGTGACGGATCAAATATCAACTCTTCGAAAACAAATATTATAACGAGAGAGGTACGGTTAAATATAGCCGAAGCCTCCGATCTCCTGTTTATATATGTTACACCAAAAGGGAATAATGATCAGGCAGTAAACAAAGTGATCAAAGTTCCTAATATGGTCATAAGCAAAAAGATCGCTAAATATAATTTAGGCGTGAATTCAGAGATTATTGTTCACGAACAGCTTGCAAAAGTTGAAGAGGATACCAAAGAACAGGTGAAGATATCATTGAAGTTCAGTCACCCCGATAAACACTGATTCAAAAGAAAACAATCACAGCCGGGAAAGCGCCCTAGAGCGCCAACCCGAATGTGATTTTCATCCCCAACTGCCGACTGCCGACTCTCTTCCCTCTACAGTCTTTTCGTTTTCAGTCGAAGCGAATTGCTGACCACCGAAACGCTGCTTCCTGCCATGGCAAGTCCGGAAAAGACCGGATTAAGAAAGATGCCCCAAAAAGGATAGAGTGCTCCAGCAGCAAGAGGAATCCCGATGACGTTGTAGATAAACGCCCAGAAAAGGTTCTGACGGATCACTCTCATTGTTGCTCGTGACAGGGTGATTGCCTGTGCAACCTTACTGATATCACCCTTAAGCAGGGTAATACCGGCCGACTCTATGGCAACATCAGTTCCTGTCGCCATAGCAATCCCGACATCAGCCTGTGCCAGAGCTGGAGCATCGTTGATGCCGTCTCCCGCCATGGCTACCTTTCTTCCTTTCGCCTGAAGTTCTTTGATTTTATTCGCCTTTTCCTGCGGCAGCACTTCAGAGATCACCTCGTCAATACCGACCCGTTCTGCCATGAACGTTGCCGCCGCATGGTTGTCCCCGGTCAGCATGATGACGTTGACCCCTTTATCGTGCAGAGCCTCCACTGCTTTTTTTGCATCTTCTTTGACGGTATCACTCAACGCAATCAACCCGGTGCATACCTCGTTCTTCTCAATGATCACAACACTCTTCCCCTCCATCTGCAGCCTCTTTACTTCAGGCAAGGTTTTTTCGGCCTCAAGCGGTTTTCGTACCCTTACGGTTATGGTGTCGACCACTGCTGACACGCCGACTCCCTCGAATGCTTCAAATGCCGTGATGCTGCTTAAGGAGAGCTTCTGTTTTTTTGCCGCATTAACAATTGCCACTGCAAGAGGGTGTTCCGACCGGCTTTCAGCACTGGCAGCCAGCTGCAGCAGGGAAGTCTTGCTGCTCTCCTTGTTGAATGCCATGATATCAGAAACCTGTGGAGTGCCTGTTGTAAGCGTGCCTGTTTTGTCAAACACGACAGTATCAATGGAGCTGAGTTTCTCAAGACTTTCAGCGTTACGGATAAGAATGCCGTATTCAGCCCCTTTACCGATACCGACTATGATGGCGGTCGGTGTTGCCAGACCAAGCGCACAGGGACAGGCAATCACGAGAATGCCGATAAGGCCTGAGATGGCAAAAGAGAGTGCACCCGAAAATCCGAGAAAAAACGATCCGGCAGTCAGCCAGATGATGAACGTAGCTAATGCCAGTATGAGCACAACAGGGACAAAAACTCCTGCAATTTTATCGGCAAAGTTCTGTATGGGAGCCTTCGACCCCTGAGCATCTTCAACCATCATTATGATGCGGGCAAGCAGCGTATTGGAGCCGACGTTTGAAGCGGTAAAGGTAAACGATCCCTGCTTGTTTATGGTGCCTCCGATGACCTGATCGCCAGGCTTTTTATCAGCAGGTATCGACTCTCCGGTCACCATCGATTCATCAATAGACGAATACCCCTCTGTAATGATGCCGTCAACAGGGAGTTTTTCACCGGGTTTCACAATAACAGCATCACCAGTTCTCACTTGTTCAACCGCAATCTCAATCTCTTTCCCATCTCTTATGACAAGGGCGGATTTAGCCTGCAGGCCGATCAGCTTTTCAATAGCCTCACCGGTTTTCATCTTTGAACGTGATTCAAGATATTTTCCAAGCAGTACAAAGCCTATCACCACAATGGTCACATCAAAGTATGTGTAATCAGGTATATTCAGCAACTCTCTAACGGAGGGAATCAGCGTAACGACAGCACTGTACACATAGGCTGTCAGTGTCCCGATCCCGATCAATGTATCCATGCTCGCGGCTCCGCTTTTCAAGTACATGGCGATACCATGCAGAAAGGGGGCCCCAATCCTGAAAACCATATAAGTGGAAATGACCATGGAGATAATGTTCAACAACTCCATAGGAATCGGCAGATTCGGAATAAAGGTGAAAAACCTTGAGCCGGTATCCCACATCATCAGGATAAAAACAAGCAGTGCTACCGGCAAAGCAAACTGCACCTTGGCCAGTTGTTCCTGAAGCTCCTGCTGTTTTTCCTCTTTCAGAAGGAGAGCATTGGATATTGATGAATCTGGATGCAGACTCTCTTTGTCTTCCGTTTGTTCAGCAGCGAAGGTATACCCGTATTTACTGATGACATCATTGACAGCTTCCGCCGACAGGGCACTATTGTCAAATTCCAGTTTTGCCTTCTCAGTCGCAAGATTGACATTGACCTCTTTAATACCCTCAACCTTTGAGAGCTTTTTGGTGATGATCGCCGCACAGCTTGCACAATGCATCCCCTTGACGGTGTAGGTTCTCGTCGTCATAGGTGCGTATTTATACCAGAACTGCCATACCACTCTTTGCGCCACTCCATGAGCATGCCAAGCTCTTCATGTCGCTCAAGTTCAACCTTATCCGCACTGTCGAGTACCTCGTTCCTGCTCGATTTCAGGCGGATCTCTCTGCTCATCCTTATGTCGTTTTCATCATGAGCGATAAGAGCGTTAAGAAAACGCAGGTCGAATGTTTTGTTATAGCTGCCAAGATGCGCTGTCTGAGGCTCCTGCACGGGTTTACTGTCACCATACCACTCCTTTTTCCAGTGGTATAATTCCGCTATGGCAATTGCTTCGTTTTTCCGGATCTCTGCACTCAGCTTTTTGATTTCCGCTCTTTCGCTGATCCCGGCTTGTTCGGCAAGGCGAACAGCTGCCCGGTGTTGGGCGATCATGCCATTCAGATAACGCAGGTCAACCCACTTGTCAGGCTCTCCAAGACCCATCATGTTCTTGTCGAACATTGACATAAGGTATTGCGGAGTGTACCAGTAACCAATCCCTATCCCGACAACTGCCGAAACAATGACCAGCGCCACCGTCAGTGAAATTGAAATTTTCTGCATAAGTTTTCAACTATTCAATCATTTTTCCGCCTCCCTCTCAGAACTCATCACTCAGAACGTTAATTGCCGACTGCCGACTGCCGACTGCCAACTGCCAACTGCCAACTGCCAACTGCCAACTGCTTTCCCTCACCTCTCTTTATAAGTCGTATTTATGAACGAGATGGGGAAATTTAAAACATCTTCCTCTCAATATTGAGTTTCAGTGTCAGAAGAAACTTAAGCTCTCCGGTTTTTGTTACATATTATAAAGCATAAATAAGGAATCAGGCCTTGTATGTTTTGCTTATACAAATAACTCGAAAGGAGATCAACATGAAGAAGCTTATTATTTTCGCAATGATTTTTTTATTTGCCGGTTGTGCCTGGGATGAAAGCGGCAGACGTGATAATGGCAGACGTGATGGCGATAGACATGATACAGGCTCTCAACACCAGCAGCAGGGACAGGGTCATGACCACAGTGGTAATTGATTCTCGAATTCATCTGCAATCAAATAAGCCCCGGCATATCACCGGGGCCTTAAATTTTCAGTCGGATCACGCTGGTATCATGAAGAGCTGTTCAGTTCGTGCTTATTATTTTCCCTATCAAACCATCGACGGTTTTACCCGGTATTGTTATGTACCTCCTTATCGACAGATTTATTGCCAAAAGATGTTGCCATTGTAAAGTCCGATTGAGCGCCAATCCTATCGCCCAGAGCTGATTTAACAAGGCCTCTGATTTTTAACGTCTGCGCATCTGACGGTTCGGGATCTATCTCTATAGCTTTATTAAAGTCCGATTTTGCAGATGCAGCTGCACCTATGGCAAGTTCAGCAAATCCACGATAGAGGTAAGCCTCTGCAAGGTGAGCAGGTGCAAGTTTCGGGCGATGTTTTATCGCCTTGGTGAAATCCGCAATAGCTTCCATATTATGCCCTGATTTAAGCTTCTTTTCACCACTTTTTAAAACATAGTTGTTGCCCGCATAAGCGACATTGCTCGCAAGCATATAATTTAAAGCTGCAATAGATAGAAAACGGATTGGTTCTTTCATGTTTCACCTCGCTTTTTAAGGGGAATTTGTAATCAAAGCGGCACACGACACTCAAAAGCAATTCAAGTGATATCAACAGCCATATTGATCAGTATATTCAACCCTCTCTTAAAGAGGCTTTAATGACGTCTTAAAAGTTTCTTAAAAAACAGTTCATATCCGCAATGAACCAGGTTTTGGGTTTTCCTTTCGCTTCTCTTTGTATTGTGGATTCAATTTTTCAGGGTTACAGGCAAAATCACTTGACGACAATAACCCCGCGGTTTACCCCCATAGCGCAGGTGATCTTATAAGAACCAGGGCGTTGAGGTGTAAATTCCATGACAATCTTTTTTCCCTTGATAATCGGTTCAGGTTTGTCCCACAATCCCGGCACCATAATAGTATTCATACATCCTGTTGCTGTATCAAGAGGATTGACTTCAATGCGCACTCTCTCACCAGCTTTTACCGTAAAAGTATTTGGCGCCATATTTTTGGAATTCGAATAGAGTACGGTAAACGTTTTCACACCGCTGTTTTGAGATGCAACTACCTTTCCAGCGTTTCCCGGTGAGCTCTGGTAAGCAGCGAAAGATACTTTCGGTGCTGTTAAGGCAATAAGTGCTATAGCGATCAGTATGCTTGTTTTCATGGTACTTCTTCTTTTATGATTGATCCTGTTGAAACCCTGAATAATAACTTCAATAATCAGCGTCATTTTTCATGCCAGAACACTACAGCCAGTCATGGCGTTACTTTTTATGCCTGCTGATTGTATTGTTAAGAAGAATATTCAACACTTCTGAAGTATATTCTTCAAACGAGAGTATACAAAACTTAATAACGCGACTATTTGTCTTATATAAGACGTTTGCAAGAGTGTTTGTTCAATTGTTGTTTTTCTGAGTTCCACAAACTCAATTCAACTGTTTATCGGAGAAAAAAATGAAAAGGTTTTTGACTGTTTTGGTGGGTTTGACGCTGTTCAGTACTTCTGCAAGTGCAGAGCCGAAAGACAGTATGATGCAGGGTCAAATGCCCGATAAAACCATGAAGATGGATCAGCCCGGTACTATGACTCCCATGTGTCCGATGATGGGTGATAAAGCAATGCCCTTGAAAAACCCCATGCATGATATGATGCACCCCATGGTTGATATTATTAAAATGCAGCAGAAGATCATAAAGGGTGTTGGCCCGTCAGAGAAAAAAGCAATGCTGAAAGAAATCGATAAAAAGATTGATCAGATGGAGCACATGGAGGCTTATATGCCGTGTATGCAGCCTCCTCCGCCATCCGGTAATGACCATGAGCATATGCCGATGGGGAAGTAACTTCCATTTCAGCGAGTCTCCTGAAAGCCCGGTAACTGCCGGGCCTTTTTTTGGTCAGTGTTTCATGCCCGAATGGTGCAGCCGCCCCTTTTTCAGATCCCGTGTCTTCATCAAGACAAAGATCACCGGGGTCATAATAAGCACATGCACAGCCGAGGAAATCATCCCCCCGATCATCGGTGCCGCTATAGGTTTCATCACATCGGCTCCTGTACCGGTTGACCACATGATTGGAATCAGCCCCAGGAGCGCCACAGCCACTGTCATAAGTTTCGGCCGCAGCCGGAGCACCGCTCCTTCAAATGCCGCATCGTAGATATCCTGTTCAGTACAGGGCCCGTTTACAAGTTTCTTGTCCAGTGCCTCATGCAGGTAGATCACCATCACAACCCCGGTTTCCACAGCGATTCCATACAGCGCAATAAACCCTACCCAGACTGCAACAGAGAGGTTATACCCCAGAGCTGATACCAGATAGACCCCTCCCACGAGAGCAAAAGGCACCGAGAGCATCACCATGGAAGCCTCTATAGCAGAGTGAAAGGTAAAGAAGAGCAGGATAAAGATAATCACCATACCCAGTGGTATCAGCACCTGCAGACGTGCCTTTGCACGAATCTGGTTCTCCCACTGACCCGACCATGCCACGTAATAACCGGCTGGCAGCTTGAGCTTCTGTTCCAGCACCTGTTTGGCTTCGGTTACAAAGCCACCCATATCGCGACCACGAACGTTAAGATAGACCAGCGACCGCAGCAGCCCTCCCTCGCTGTTGATCTCAGGCGCGCCGGTGGATATTTTCAGCTTTGTCACCAGCGAAAGGGGAATCTGGCTGCCCTCCATACCACCAACCAGAATACGCCGGATAGAGTCAATGTTATCACGGTAGTCGCGCAAGTAGCGGATGCGGATCGGAAAGCGGTTGCGTCCTTCAACCGTGGTCGAAAGCATCTCGCCGCCGAGTGCCGTCTCTATGACATCCTGTATATCTCCCACACTCACCCCGTATCGGGCTGCTGCCTGGCGATCAATATCGATGTCCAGGTAGTTGCCTCCGGTAACCCGTTCAGCCACCACGTCAGCCGCTCCGTTGATCGGTTTTAGAATTGTTTCAGCCTGAATGGCAAGATCCTTGAGCACATTCAGGTCATTGCCGAATATCTTCACCCCGAGGTCAGTGCGCACACCGGTCGAGAGCATGTTGATGCGGTTGATGATCGGCTGGGTCCATCCGTTGCGCACCCCTGTCTGCTGGAGCTTTGAGTCCAGTTCCGCAACAATGTCAGCCTTCGTCAATCCCTTGCGCCACTCTGCTTTCGGCTTCAGGATGATGATGCTTTCAAACATCGATACCGGAGCCGGATCAGTGGAGGTTTCAGCCCGCCCCACCTTACCGAGCACATGCTCAACTTCCGGCACACTTTTAATGATGGTGTCCTGCACCTGGATAATCCGTTTTGCCTCCGTGATGGAGACGTTCGGCAGGGTAACGGGCATGTAGAGCAGCGAGCCTTCATCAAGAGGCGGCATAAACTCCGAACCGAGATTCATGAACAACGGCACCGCAATTGCGAGAGCCAGCAGGTTAAGGGCAATGGTTGATTTCTTCCATTTCAGCACCCAGCGGATAACCGGCGAATAGAGTTTGATGAAAAAAGTTGAAACGGGATTTGAGCTTTCCGGAGGCATCTTGCCGCGCATGAAAAAATACATCAGTACCGGTACCAGCGTTATGGCAATAATAGCCGACCCCATCATCGAAAACGTCTTCGTAAAAGCCAGCGGATGGAACAGTTTGCCCTCCTGTCCCTCCAGCATGAAGACCGGCACAAACGAAAGCACAATAATCGCAAGAGAGAAAAATATCGCCCGACCGACCTGCTTGGCGGATGTAATGATCACCTCCAGCCGTTTTACGGCTCTCTCCTCAGGCATCATCTCAGAGAGGTGGCGATAGCAGTTCTCCACCATAATAACCCCGGCATCAACCAGCACGCCGATGGCAATGGCAATACCTCCAAGCGACATGATATTGGAGGTGACCCCCATAAGCTTCATGGTGATAAAAGCAATCAGTACCGAGATCGGCAGGGTGAGCACAATCACCAGGGCACTCGGAAAGTGGAGCAGGAAAACCAGAATCACCAGGGATACAACAATTGATTCCTCCAGCAGGTTCTCTTTCAGGGTATCCACAGCCCTCGATATCAGGTCGGAACGGTCATAGGCGACCTTTATCCTGACACCCGGTGGCAATCCCTTCTCCAGTTCCGTTATTTTCGTTTTTACCCGGTCAATGACCTCTTTGGCATTTTCCCCGTACCGCATCACTACAATACCGCCAACCTTTTCCCCCTCACCGTTCATCTCCAGGAGTCCTCGCCGTATAGCTCCGCCAATCTGGACGGTACCAAGATTTTTCAGGTAGACAGGTGTTCCTCGCATGTCAGCCCCGACGACAATGTTCTCCAGGTCAGCTTTCGATTTCACGTAGCCGCTTCCCCGTATCAGGTACTCGGCATCCGCCTGTTCAATCAGTCGCCCTCCCACATCCTTGTTTGAAGCCTTGACCGCCTCCATCACCTTGCCCACCTTGATACCGTAGGCAAACAGCTTGTTAGGGTCAAGATCAATCTGATACTCCCGCACAAATCCGCCGATTGACGCGACCTCGGCCACTCCCTGCACCGTGTTGAGCTGGTAGCGCACAAACCAGTCCTGCAGGGTTCTGAGCTGCTCCAGGTCATATCCCTTTCCCTCAATGGTGTACCAGAACACATGCCCTACACCGGTACCGTCAGGGCCAAGCGTTGGCACCACTCCCGTAGGAAGCAGCGATGCGGCGTAGTTAAGCCGTTCAAGCACCCGTGTTCTAGCCCAGTATATGTCAGCCTTGTCCTCGAAAATCACATAAATCATGGAGAACCCGAAAGCGCTCGATGCTCTAACGGCACGAACCTGCGGCAGCCCCTGTAGATTAACCGCCAGCGGGTAGGTCACCTGGTCTTCCACCACCTGCGGCGACCGGCCGGGGTAGTCGGTAAAAACGATCACCTGGTTGTCTGAGAGATCAGGAATTGCATCTACCGGCGTGTTATAAACCGACCATCCACCCCAAGCAATCACAAGGGCAAAAAACATCAGCACAATAACCCGGTTTCGGGCGGAATACTCTATGATCTTTTCTATCATTTCAGTTGGGATTCAGAGTCAATAAGGTATCCGCCCGATATTGCCACCTTTTCGCCAGACTGGAGGCCTGATAATATTTGCACTTTTTCGCCCGACTGCTGCCCGAGTTGAACCGTCCGCGATTCAAACATACCGGGTGAGCTTTCCACCCACACAACCTGGCGCTTGCCGGTATTCATGACAGCGGTTGCAGGAACAACTATCGACGGCGCGAGCGGCACCCTGATGATCGCATTGACAAACATTTCAGGCTTCAGCTTCATGCCGGGATTGGCCAGTTCAATACGCGCCTTGACCGTTCTGGTTTTAGGATCGAGAAAGGGATAAACAAATGCTATCCGGCCGGTTGAAGGTTTGTCGGGGAAAGACTGTGAGCGTATTTCCACCAGCTGACCAATGTGAATATTCGAAAATTCATTCTCATAAACCTCCACCTCAACCCAGACGCTCGAGAGATCAGCGATGTTGAAAAGCGCCTCACCCATGGCGACATACTGTCCCTGCTGAACCATTTTTTCAATCACAACGCCTGAAAAAGGCGAATAGATCGGGATTCTGATATTTGGCTTGCCGCTCCTTTCAAGTTCAGCAATCTGACTCTCCTTGACCCCGAAGAGCAACAGCCGCTGTCTTGCCGAAGCAACCAGACCTTCACCATTCTGGGAAATGGAGGCGATCGGCGAATTCTTCAGCTGTTCACGGCTTTTGAGAGCGAGCAGGTACTCCTGCTGTGTTGCAATAAGATCCGGGGAGTAGATCTCAGCCATAGGCTTCTCTTTGCTGACGAAGGCTCCAACACTGTTGACATTCAGTTTCTCCAGACGGCCTGCAATCCATGCGGTGACTTTGGCTTGTCGTGACTGATTGTACTGCACAATCCCGACAGCGTTGATCTCCTTGTTCAGGGTTTCGCTTGTTGCCTCTGACGTAGCGACATTGGCCATGACCCGCTGTTTCTCCGACAGCGAAACGTGCTCGTGCATGTCAGACTTCTGCGGCTCTCCTGCAACGCCTTTTGGAGCGTTATCAATTTTCTTGATCAATTCCATGCCGCATATCGGGCAGAGGCCGGGCTTCTCCTTTATGATGAATGGATGCATGGAGCAGGTGTAAAGCTGCTTGACCTGTGTTTGATCAGTTGACTTGCCGCCCACTTTATTCTGCCACAGAAACCAACCTCCACCGGCAGCAATTGCAAGCAGAATAATCACCAGAGGAATTGCGAATTTCTTGTTCAGTGCCATGGCTCTTTGGTTGGTATCGTTAATTGTTATGATGTTCAGATGCAAGTGCTGCGGGTACTGTTGTCACATCACTGCCCACCACAGCTTCAAGCTGTGCAATTTTCATCATATATTCGGCCTTCGATTCGTACAGTTCACGCTCGTAGTTGAAGAGGTTCATCCTGCTGTCCAGAAGGGTCAAAAAATCCACCTTGTTGACCCTGTAACTGATAAGTGCCGATTCCAGCGATTGCCCAGACTGAGGGATGATACCTCCGCTGTAAAGCTCCACCTGTTGACGACGGCGATCAAGCTGGGCAAGGGTTTCGTTAATGGTGTAGCTGATAGAGTTCTTCAAGGTATTGAGCTCCTCAGTTGCCATGGTTGTTTCAAAGGTTGATTCAGCAACCATTGCCCGGCGTTTCTGCTGCTGGATGGGCAGATTGAAGGAGAGGCCAACGCTGAACATGTTGTATCCTGGGTCGGTGGTCATGCCGGTTGCTATCGGTTCGCGGAACATATACTCTGCCGAGAGGTTGAAATCAGGATACGACTCCTTTTTTGCCAGACTTCGAGCCGCTTGAGCTTTGTTGACCAGACTCGCCAGACTTTTCACCTGAGGGCGATTGTTAAGAGCGGCCTCGTTCAGTTGTTCCCGGCTCATTAAGACGCGGGGGAGCGTGAAATCAGCAAACGCTCCGATCGGTGTATTGCCGGAACGATACGTAAGGTAATTAAGGTTGGCTTCCAGACTTTTGCGTTGCTGCTGCAGCGAAATCTGCATATCGAGCATCTTTGACTTTTCAAGCCCAGCCTTGTAGATATCCTGCTGCACACCCTGACCGACTGAGTACTTCAACTCATTAATGGTCAGAAAATTAGAGAGGATTTTCAGGTTCTTGTCAATAATCCCGATCATCTTGTTCACAGCCCAAAGCTGGTAGTAGTTCTCCTTCACCATTTTTGTCAGCTCAAGCTTGCGCTCTTCAAACGCCCACTTGTAGGACTCAGCTTCACTCAGAGCTACTTTTTCCCGAAGATCGCGTTTTCCCCAGAAGGGGAGTTGCTGCGATATGCCGACTACCTTGGCGGAGGTGGGATCCAGGTTAAAAACACCCGGTTGGTGGGTCAGCATGTTTTGCAGTCTGAACATCACCATCGGGTCATCCAGCGCCTTTGCCTGTTTGGCTTTACTGGCAAACATCTGCCAGCGAGCTTCTGAAGCCTTCAATTCGGGGTTGTTGGTGAGTGCAGTGCTGATAAGAGCCGAAAGATCCTCCGCCTGAGCATTCACCTCCACCGACCTTGCCAGTGCAGGTGTAAGAGATAACTGGACAAGTAAGGCAAATACCAGACGCTTTTTCATAGGATTTCGTGACGATAAGTTGTCGATCTAACTCTATATAACATAAAGCGTGCCATTCACCGTTCATGCCGGTTCTATTGAGCTAAGGAATGCAAGCATGGTAAGTTATGGAGAATATTCTTTGCAAAGTGAGGAATATTCTTCATAAGGGCACCTCTATTTATTCAAATGGGATGCATTAAATAAATTGATCTCAGGAACAAATTTAGGTACGCATATGTAGGTTGGGGTGATTCCTGAACCCCAACAAAACTAAAGTTTTCCTGAGAGGATAGCTCTTTTCTGCCTGCAGGTAAAGTTTCCCTTCCATTTTTTAACTCAGCAATTGATGTGCCCTTAAATTGGTTGGCTTAGTGTAATATATTCGTATATTTAACGGTGTTAGAGCTCACTAGTTAACAATTCCAGCGTCTTGCTGCTCCCAACAAGGATAATTTTATTGCCGAGTGGTAAAAAGAACTTGAATCAGCAAGGCAGGTAGTACAGGAGATTCGACCACTTTTTATAATGAAGGTTGACAGAGAGAGCAAATGAGATATAATTCTTCGAGAGCGTTAGAGCTTCTCCGGATTGGTTCTGGTTATCCCGATGCGGTTTTCCGTGAAAGCCAGGAGGATGCAATTCGTTACCTCATTGAAGGCAGAGGGCGATTGCTCGTTGTCCAGAAAACTGGCTGGGGTAAGAGTTTTGTCTATTTTATTGCCACCAGGCTGCTTCGTGAAGAGGGTAATGGTCCAGCTCTGCTGGTTTCGCCCCTACTTGCATTGATGCGAAACCAGATTGAGGCGGCTGAACGGATGGGTGTGCGTGCCGCTACGATTAATTCTGACAATCCTGATGACTGGGTTGCCGTTGAAGCGAGTATCGGTCGCAATGAGATTGACATTCTGGTCATTTCGCCTGAACGGCTTGCGAATGAACGCTTTCGTTCCAATGTTCTGGCTCGTTTTGCGGCCCAGATTTCGATATTGGTTATTGACGAAGCTCATTGTATTTCTGACTGGGGCCACGACTTTCGCCCTCACTATCGATTGCTGGAGCGGATTGTTAAAACGTTACCACCAAACCTGCGACTTCTGGCAACTACAGCCACAGCAAACAATCGAGTAATGGATGATCTCTCGGAAGTGCTTGGGCCGCATTTGGAGGTGTTTCGAGGTGATCTGAATCGTCCTTCACTGACTCTGCAAACCATATCCTTACCTGATCAAGCCCAGCGCCTTGCCTGGCTGGCAGAACAGCTTGATACTCTTCAAGGCCACGGAATCATTTATACGCTTACTGTGCGTGATGCAAACATGGTCGCAAGCTGGCTGAAAAGCAGAGGTCTCATTGTTGAAGCCTATACGGGCGAAACTGGTGATCGCCGACCAGAGTTTGAGCAGGCACTGCTTCATAATCAAGTAAAAGCTCTTGTTGCGACTTCCGCATTGGGAATGGGTTTCGATAAGCCGGATCTGGCATTTGTGATCCATTATCAGATGCCAGGGTCGGTTGTTGCTTACTATCAGCAGGTTGGACGTGCAGGTCGTGCTCTGGAATCTGCATACGGTATTTTGCTCAGTGGTAAAGAAGAGACAGATATAACTGACTGGTTCATCAACAGCGCTTTTCCGACTCGGCAGGAGGTAGCCGATGTTATTGATGCGCTTGAAAATGAGCCTGCAGGATTATCGGTTCCCGAACTTATGGGGAAGGTGAATCTTACGCAAGGACGTATCAAAAAGACTATTGATTTACTCTCTTTGGAATCACCTGCACCAATCGCGAAGCAAGGGAGTAAGTGGCAATTGACAGCAGCAAAACTCACTGAAGGTTTTTGGGATCGTGCGGATCGACTTACAGCGTTACGTCGTGAAGAACAACGACAAATGCAGGATTATATCAAATTGCCATTTGCTGAACACATGAGGTTTCTTATTCAGGCACTTGATGGTGAGCCGAAAACTGTTAGTTTTCCGTTATTGCCACCGTTACCTTTAGACGTTGATGAGGGCCTTGTTCTGGAGGCGGTCGCTTTTTTGCGGCGCACCAGTTTACCCATCGAACCAAGACTTCTTTGGCCCGCTGGTGGTATGCCACAATTTCAAGTTAAAGGAAAAATTTCTTTTGATCTACAGTCTCAACCCGGCAAGGCGCTTTGTGTTTGGGGTGATGCTGGATGGGGAGGATTTGTCCGACAAGGCAAGTGCCATGACAACTTTTTTTCAGACGCTTTGGTTAAAGCTTGCGTTGCTATGATTCACAAATGGAATCCAGAACCAGCACCAAAGTGGGTAACTTGTGTTCCATCGTTGCGTCACCCTGATCTTGTTCCTGATTTTGCGAAACGTCTTGCTGTTGCTCTGGGTTTACCATTCCACATGGTGCTTATAAAGACAAGCAACAGGCCCGAGCAGAAAACCATGGCAAACAGTACGCAACAGGCATGGAACATTGATGGGTCAATCGCTGTCTATGTAAACAAACTACCGGAAGGTCCGGTGCTTCTGGTTGATGATTTGGTCGATTCTCGCTGGACAATGACGGTATCAGCATGGCTCTTGAGAAAATATGGAAGCGGTGAGGTTTGGCCAATAGCACTTGCCCAATCAGGACATGAATAACGATGCAGAATTTTTCTTCGAATACAAAAGCCATTCTCTTGCTGACAGCGCCCTTGATTGCGTGCGGCGTCAGCTCTTTGCCTGACCTGCTTACGCATGGTGAATACAATCGGCTTGCTCGTCATCTCCATGCAATGCAGCGCGAACCTGCTGACCTGTTGTCCCCAGATGCGGAACATCTCTATCGCGCATTCCAGGACGTTGTTGATGAAAAACGCATGCAAACCCTTCTTGGGCGAGGTTTTTTGCTCAGCCAGGTTATTGAGCAATGGCAGGCTCGAGCAATATGGGTGGTTAGCCGCGCCGATGCGGCATATCCCCGTCGTATTAAGGTGCGATTGCGGGAAGGTGCGCCTGCGGTACTTTACGGTTGCGGAGATATCAATTTGCTGGAAACCGGTGGCCTTGCTGTGGTTGGATCACGGGCGGCGGATAATGAGCTTATTGACTATACTATGGCAATTGGTCAACTTGCTGCTCGTGCAGGCAGAACTGTAATTTCCGGCGGAGCAAAGGGTATCGATCAGGCAGCCATGCGTGGCGCGCTTGAAGCTGGCGGCAGGGTCAGTGGTGTTCTTGCTGACCGCCTTGAAAAGAGCGCAATGAATCGTGAACATCGCAATAAGCTTATCGATGGCCAGTTAGTTCTGATTTCGCCCTATGACCCAAATGCAGGTTTTAACGTTGGCCATGCCATGCAGCGAAATAAGTTGATCTATGCATTGGCCGATGCCTCGTTGGTTGTAAGTTCTGATATCGATAAGGGCGGTACATGGGCTGGCGCAACCGAACAACTTGACAAGCTCAGGCTGGTTCCAGTCTATGTGCGATCAACGGGAGCTCCATCAAGTGGTCTCGATGCCTTGCGTTCAAAGGGAGCATTACCATGGCCTGAACCACAATCTCCTGATGCGTTTCAGGAAGTGTTTAATACTTCTCATTCACCGATACATGCAAAGAAACAGGTTAGTCTTGGCTTATTTTTAAATGAAGATCAATAACATTTGGCGCCTGGGAACCATCAAGACATTCCATACTGACATCACTGTAAGCTCCTGTTCCCAAACTCCCCCCCCTTGTCATCCCCTGAGGGATCCATCTTTCACCAACCCAATCTTGCATATGTCCTATAGGGCCTATAGGTCGGTGCGACGTGAAAGCCTTGTTGTGGAGTTGTCTGACAAACAGACCAACTGTTCAGTCAGTTGAGACCGCCAGTACATGCAGGATAAGTAATTGCCTTGTGTGAAGCTATTGGTAAACGTAC
>Ga0118677_10006425_pt1 | contig 19894 bp, 9 predicted proteins | sample AliMusrvi5mmetaG_FD_86154 | JGI IMG/M metagenome (GOLD analysis project Ga0118677, IMG submission 86154)
CCGAGGAGCGCCGCCGCCCGGAGTTGCTCAAAGGCTCGCGCCGGCAGCGCATCGCCGCCGGTTCCGGCACCTCGCTCATGGCGGTCAACCAACTCATCAAACAGTTCGGCGAAATGCGCAGAATGATGAAATCCCCGCACAAGATGAACGCCATGATGAAACAAATGGGCGGCATGGGCGGCATGAAGGATATGATGAAAAACATGGGCGGCAAAATGCCGTTCTGAGAAGACGCAAGACAGAAGACTTGAAGACAGAAGACAAGAGGAAGAATGGGATTTCTTGGGCTTGTCATGCGGCCGAAAACCGTCATTCTAGCAGGGAAGCTCCGCCCATGCCTGAGACTCCCGAACAACAAGCCCGCCGGGAAATCGACCGCCAACTGACGGCCGCCGGGTGGCTCGTCCAAAGCTTGTTTGGCAAGGATCGCCTGCTTACACTCCTTGAGGAACTCAACACCGCCATCTCCGCATGAAAATCGAGGACAAAATCCTCCAGAGCAAACGCGCCATGCGTCACCACCTCGCCTCCCGACCGGTGGTCGAAAAACTGCGCATGCTCGACTCCCTGCGTGAACGCGCCCTGGCCATTCGCGGCCAAACCACCGGCGACGCCGCCATCCGTGACGATAATCCAGCTCCGCGCCATCCAAAATCATGAACAAGGCAGGGAAATCTATCATTACCAAGCCCGACTCTTACGCCGGGCTGATGGATGGCATCTCAGGGCTTTTGGAAAGCGCCCGCCGCACCTCGGCCCGCGCCGTCAACGCGGTGATGACCGCCACCTATTGGGAAATCGGACGCCGGATCGTGGCTTTCGAGCAGGGCGGAAAAGCCCGCGCCGACTATGGCAAGGAAGTCCTCCAAAAACTCTCTGCCGATCTAACAGCCAAATTTGGCCGAGGCCTTGGCCTGGTGCAACTCAATTTGATGCGCCAGTTTCACCTGGCATACCCCCTGATTCTTCAATCACCGATTGAAAAATCGGCAAGCATACCGCGACAGTCGGCAATTCTTCAATCACCGATTGAAGAATCCAATCCTCCCCCGCCACCGGACATTCTACAATCACCGATTGTAGAATCCCACGCCAGCCTCCGCGTGCTGGCAAACCGCTTCCCGCTGACCTGGACCCATTACACCCGCTTGTTGCGTGTCAAGAAAGCCATCCCCCGTGAATTCTATGAAACCGAGGCCTTGCGCGGCGGGTGGAGCGTGCGCCAACTCGAAAGGCAGATCGGTAGCCAGTTCTACGAACGCACCGCGCTTTCCCGCAACAAGGCGGCCATGCTCGCCAGGGGCGCAAAACCCCAACCCGGCGATGTGCTCACCGCCGATGAGGAGGTGCGCGATCCCCTCGTCCTCGAATTCCTCAACCTCAAGGACGAATACTCCGAGAGCGATCTCGAAGACGCCCTCATCCGACATCTGGAACATTTCCTGCTAGAACTCGGCGACGCCTTCGCCTTCGTCGCCCGCCAGCGCCGCTTGCGCATCGACCACGAATGGTTCCGCGTGGACCTCCTCTTCTTCCACCGCCGGCTGCGCTCCCTCGTCGTCATCGACCTGAAAACCGGCCCGCTCCGCCATGCCGATATCGGCCAGCTGCACCTCTACCTCAACTACGCCCGCGAGCATTGGTGCGAACCCGGCGAAAACCTGCCCGTCGGTCTCATCCTCTGCACCGAAAAAGGCGAGTCCCTCGCCCGCTATGCCCTCGAAGGCCTGCCTAATCCCATGCTCGTCCGCGAATACCTCACCACCCTCCCCGACGAAGCCCGCCTCGCCGCCGAAATCACCGCCGCCCGCCGCATACTCGAAGCACGCCCCACCCGCCGCTAACCTATGGCCAAACCTTCTCCAGCCCCAACGGGGCGCAAGACGACAGCCCAGGGCAAGGCGCATCGCGCCGCCGCCCTGGGACCACGCGCCCCAAAGAAACCAAGCCCTGCAAGGGCGACACAAAACGCCAACCCCACCGACCTGCCGCCCGGATGGGTGAAGACAACCCTCGGCGAGATCTGCGACCGCGTCGCCACCATCCAACCCGAAGCTGACCCCGATACCGAATTCACCTATTTTGATATCGGCGGCATCGACAACGAAACCAACCGGGTGGTGGAAACGAAAACGGTCCTTGGCAGGGAAGCCCCCAGCCGCGCCCGACAATCCGTCCGCAAAGGCGACATCCTGTTCTCGACTGTTAGAACCTACTTGAAAAAACTCGCCCCCATCTACATCTGCGGGCCCACCGCATCGGGCAAATCGGCGTTGGCTTTGGAAATGGCGGAGCAACTCGATGGCGAGATCGTCAACGCCGACGCGTTCCAACTTTACCGCAGGTTGGAGATTGTCAGTGCGGCACCGTCGTTAGATGAGCGCTCGCGCGTGCCGCATCATTTGTATGGCGTGTTGGATCCGGCGGAAGCGTCCGATGCCGGGAGTTATGTGCGCATGGCCGTGCCGGTCATTGAGGAGATCCAAGCACGCGGCAAAACCCCGGTCATCACCGGAGGGTCGGGACTCTATCTGAAATTTCTCACCCACGGCCCCGCGCCGCTGCCGACCGGCGATGCCGCGCTGCGTGCCGAACTCGACGCCCGACCGCTGGCGGATCTGGTGGCACACCTTGGATTGTTAGATCCGGTGGAAGCGGCGCGCACCGCGCTGAGAAACCGCCGCTTTGTGTCGCGGGCTTTGGAGATCTGCCTGTTGACCGGGCAAAAGGCATCCGCATTGCGTGACCAGTGGGAAGCCAAAACCCGCGAAATCTCCGCCAGCCTGCGCGGGTTCATGATATGCCGGACACGCGCCGACCTGCATGCCCGCATCGCTGGCCGTACCCGCAGGATGCTCGACGGCGGGGCGTTGGAGGAAGTGGCCGCTTTGGGGAAAGTTTCTCCCAACTGCGAAAAGGCGATAGGTGTGCGGGAGATCCGCTCGCTGTTGGCCGGTGAGATGGCTCGCGCCACCTGCGAGGATCTCATCAATGCCGCCACCCGCCAATATGCCAAACGCCAGGAAACCTGGTTCCGGCGGGAACGATGGCTGGAGATCTATCAACCCGCTTGATGGCATGTGGGCATGGTTGATGCCGGCCTGTCAAATATCGATATCTCCCTCGAACACAAAATCCGCAGGGCCGGTGAGGGTAACTTTCCTGAATGAACCATCGGCGGCTTTCTCGAAGCCGACCGACAGGGTATCGCCGCCGGCGACGTCCACTTGGACGGGCGAGGGGACACCTGTTAGAACGTGGTGGATGAGGGCGCAGGCGACCATGCCGGTGCCGCAGGCCAGCGTTTCATCCTCGACGCCGCGCTCGTAGGTGCGGATTTCCAGGTGGCCGGGCTTGAGGATGGTTGCGAAGTTCGCGTTGGTGCCCGCCGGGGCGAACGCCGGATGCTGGCGGATCGCCTGGCCGTGGGTGAAAACATCGAGTTCCTCGAACGCGTCGCCGCCGGGCACGAAGGCGACCACGTGGGGGACGCCGGTGTTGACGAAATGCAGCGCGGCATTCAACCCGGGGATGGTGGCACCGGTGTCGAGCCGCAGATCTTTGGGATCCGACATGGCGATCTGGACATCGTCGCCGATCATCTCCGCCGCAAGGGTGCCGGCCTGGGTCTCGAAGGTCACCCGGTCGGGGAATTCCTCCAGCAAATGCGCCGTGAACCGGCCGAAACAACGCGCCCCGTTGCCGCACATCTCCGCTTCCCCACCGTCCGCATTGTAATAACGGAACTTGAAATCGGCACCCTTTTCAGCGGGTTCGACGGCTAACAATCCGTCCGCGCCGATGCCGCGGTTGCGGTCGCAGAGGGCCTCGATGGTCGCCGCATCGAGCGAGATGGTCAGATCGCGGTTGTCAATGACGATGAAGTCATTGCCGGCGCCATTCATTTTGAAAAAGTGCAGAAGCATGGGTACTGAAAGGTTGATGGTGGTGGTGGTGGTGGTGACATCGGCCCCGCAGGATGGATGGCCCGGGAAAATCCGTGCCCGAGAGGTATAGCCGTGATTTCACACGGGAGCAAGCTCAAGGTATTTGGATGCGCTCATGATCTTAATGGGCGAACGCTGCATGTGATGCGTCGGCACGGTGTACTTTGAACTAACTACGGGGCTTCTCGCCTCCACCGCTCCCTTGTCGGTTGAGGATGTGGTCGATGAAAAACCGCTCTCACGCCGCTCAGCGCAATCCGGACTCGGGAACCACAACCTTCGGAGAGTTCGGCCCCAAGCGTTTCCAACAGATTCCTCTCATGATATGGATCGCAAGTGGCTGTTCTCCGGTCGCGGAGCGACCCACGAAGGTAGCCGTGGGTTTCAACCCACGGTTCCACGGACGGGAGGTGATTGCGTCGCGGCGCGACGCTTGATAGGGTGGCCTCGGATCGTATTCCCCGGTTTCAAGCGTCGCTCCGCGACGCAAGCGCATTTTGACGAGCCAACCGTGGGTTGGAAACCCACGGCTACCATCATGAGGTCGCTGCCGCGACCAAGACCGCGGTCCTGCAATCATGAGATGTGTAAACTCGTCAGGGCGTTGCCCGGGGCTTTCGTAGATCGGGCCGTTGGCCCTGAAGAGTGCCATGTCATTTTCCGGAATTCCAGGTCCATTCGCTGTCAATTCAAGGCCGGGATCAGGAAGTGTGGCTCTTGTGGCGCATGCGGAACAACGGAATATGAACTTCAGAACTCGGAATTATCAGGCCCTCCTAACTGAAATAACGATATAAATACATGTGAATAACGGTCTGGTTCTTTGCTGACAATCCGTGCCCGGATTTGGGGATGTGACCGTCTTTCCGTGCGGGAGTTGTCTGAGAGGATAGAGAAGAGCTGGAATGGGCCTGTTTCCAGGGGAAAAGGCCCATTTCCAGGGTTTTTTTCCCGATTTCCGTTACCTGATAGAAGCGGTCCTCAATGGGGTGGCTGGCATCAGTCAGGAGGTATCAATGTTAGGAAAAGTCCGGTGCGGGGCACATGTCATTTCATTGGCAACAGGGTGGAAAAAATTTTCGAAAAAAAAGCTTGCGGCGGCGGGCAAGTTAGGGAGTATCCTGGGAGCGGTTGAGATTCCACATCAAGAACAACCATTTGAGTCCCCTCATTCATCTCCCCTTCCGGAGTTCAAGGTATGGCAGCGCATCGTTTCAACCACACTAACAACCGGCGCACAGACATCATGAAACGCATCATCATTCGGATTCGGCACCTCTGCCAGGGCACCGCGCTTGCGGGGCTGTTATTCACAGGCGCGCAACGGGCATTGGCGGACGACGGCAATCCCGGGCACCTGCGGACGCAGGTGATCGGGTTGCAAGCGGGATGGAACGCGGTGTATCTGGAGGTGGCGCCATTGGCGGACTCACCGGCGGATGTGTTTCACGGGTTGCCGGTGGACCGGGTGGCCACGGTGATTCAGAATCCGCAGAGCAACCAGTTTGTGACGGATCCGAGTGTGGACTTGCTCAAGGGGCTGGGTTGGGCGGTGTGGTTCGCGCCGGGTTTGCCCGAGGCGTTTCTCAAGTCGCTCGACGCCATCGCCGGCAACCAGGCGTATTTGATTCATGCCAAGAGCGCCTGCCAGTGGCGGGTGAGTGGGCAGGTGCAGGCCGCCCTGACGAAATGGCAACCGGACGCCTTCAATCTGGTGGGATTTCCGGTGCGGACAACAGGCGGGCCGACTTTCGCCGAGTTTTTCGCCGGGTCCAAGGCGCACCACGGGCAGACGATTTACCGTTTGGTGGGCGGTCGCTGGAAACTGGTTTTGCAGCCGTCGGCGGAAGCCATGCGTTCCGGCGAGGCGTTCTGGATTTTCTGCAAGGGAGGGTCGGATTACCAAGGGCCTCTGCGGGTGGAGACCGCGAACCGGCAGGGATTGGTGTTCGGCAGCGGGGTGGCGCAGATGATTGTGCGCAACGACTGCCCGCATCCGTTGACGGCTACCGTCCGGCACCTGCCCGGCGATGACGCACCTTTGCCGTTGTCGGTTTTGATCCAGGTTTACGGCAACGTGGCCGCGCCGGTGATGACGATGGCCACACGGATGCCGGCAGGCGCTTGGGAACAACCGCTGCCGCCGATGGAAGCCGGGGGCGCATTGGCGATGCCGTTCGAGTGCCGGACGCCTGAGATGGTTCGTGCCCGGCAGGGATCGCTGCTGCAAATCACCACCGATATCGGCACGGAAACCTGGGTTCCGGTGCTGGGCACGCGCGACGATTCCGGCAATTGACCCCTAGCGAGGCTTCGCCTCAGACCCCAGAGACCAGAAACCAGAGACCACAGACCAGATAGAAAACCTGACCTAACAACCACAGGTTTGCTCTTTCAAGGATTCTAGCAAAAATCAATCCCGCCACTTTTTCCGCCATGAAACCAAGTTTCCTCAAATCCAGTTTTTTGTTAGGTTGGACCCTGTGGGCCGCCGCGATGTCACTCTCAGCGCAAGCGAATTCCAACCACGGTCTGTGGGTGGGGGAAGCGGTGCTGGGCAACGTCAATGAGGTGACCGTGCCGCTGGATGCCGCCGGAATCCCCCGGGCCCCCGATTCGAGCGTGGCCACGCCCACCTTTGACGCCGCGAACCTCCGCTTGATCATCCATGTGGATGCCGCAGGACACGCCAGCCTGCTGAAACAGGTGGCGATTCTATCCCGCAAAGCCGGCGAGCAGGTGGAGCAGAGCAACCTGGCCCTGGTGACTGACGAACGCTTGTATGGGTCGTTTCCCCCACAGCCTGCGACGCGGATTTCCAGCGTGATGATTGATTTCGGCGATGCCAAGGCGACGGCAGCGGTCGATCAGGTGGTGAATCTGGTGGCCACGGCGGCGGCCACGGCGGCGGGTTCGTCCACCGCCACCCAGAGCACGGTGAGTTCGGCGGCCACGGCGGCAGCTCAGCCCGTGGTGGCCCAGGCGGATGCGGCCCAGGCTTTCACCAATTTCCTGCAAAACTATCTGGACAAGTCCAAGGTGCTTCTGATCGCCGACGGCGGATCGACCGCCACGACCACGACGGCCACGGCCATGGCAGCGGCGGTGGCGATGCGGGACGGCTCGTTCTATCATGACACGCGGGGTATCGAGATGCTCACTGCCATCACGGCGGCCCTGGCGGCCTTGCCGACGGCTGCCACCACCGACGAACGTCACAAAGCTGCGTTGAACATGGCATCAGCCTTCGCGGAAACCGATTTGGCGTGCGACCGCTTGCTGGCTGGCGAATTGCTCGGCGACATGATTTCGGCGGCAGCTGATCAAGCAGCCGCCACGGCAGTCGGTCTGGTACTGAAGCCGGTTACGGCGTTCAATTCATCCCCGGATGGCAAGTCCGTGGATACTGTTTCCACCGCCCACGGGCTATCGACCGGTGCCGAGGTGGCGATCCAAGGGGCGGCGGTGGCGGCCTACAACGGGTTGCACACCGTGACCCGAGTCGACGCCAACACCTTCCGTATCGCCGTCACTCCGGTGAAAGGAGGCTCGATCACCGGGTATGCCGCCTCGCGCAATGTCGCGCCGCTGCAGGTCACGTCGGTGGGCCACGGTTTGACCAGTGGCACAAGGGTGACCATCGGGGACTGCTCCATCACGGGCTACAACGGCACCTTCCTGGTCACCGTACTTGATGCCAACACCTTCACCGTGGATGCGCCCTTCACGTCCGATCCTCCGCAGCGCGGGGTTTGGTATGCGAGGTCCGGTGCCATCTCCAGCTACCAAGGCACTGCGGACGGCACGTCCGGCGTCAAGATCACCGCCCCGAATCACGGCCTCGACAACGGTCAAACCATCGAAATCCGCAGTGCCGGCGTCACATCCTACAACGGTTTGAAAACCATCACCCGGATCGACGCCAATTCTTTTTCGATCAACCAGGCATTTGCCGGCAATCCGGCTGCCAAAGGCACTTGGGATATTCCGGTGGCGATCACCGGCTTCCAACCGCCTGCCACCTTGGACACGCTTGTCACTGCCACCGGCCACGGTTTGGCCACGGGGGACCGCGTAGTCATCACCGGGTCCGGTAAGACCGATTACAATCACGAATTCGCCGTCACCGTGGTGGACGTGGCCCACTTTTCCATCCCGGTGGCGTTTGACACCACCACCGGAAATCCCGCCGTCAAGGGGACCTGGCTGCCGGCAACTGGTGGCCAATGGCGAACCACCGCGCCAGTCCGCACCGCCGTGGGGAACCTCGCGAAAGTCAACGACACCATCGCGCAGGCACAGAGAGACGCCATCGCCGCCTATGACGACAAACGCGCCTTGGATGCGGTGACCATGGTGCTCAATGCGATCATCCAGGCAGCCTGCGTGGCGGAGTCGCCCACTGCGGCCGTCGTCTCAGCGACTGCGGCCCAGGCGGGACGCGACGCGCTCAGCACCTCGGTGGTCCGCTATCCCCGACCTTCGACGGTGCCGTCCACGGATTACACCACCTTCGTGAATTCGACGGTTTTTTCCGCCAGCGTGGCGACCGCTGCGGATGCCGCCGCCACGGCGGCTCTGAAGGAAAATACGAACATCATCGCCACGCCCACTTCGATCCGTGACAAGGCGATGGCGGCTGCAATCGAGGCTCTGTCCTCGGTTTATTCCACTGCCTCCCGCTCGTTGCTTACCGAGTTGCCAATGACCGGAGACTTCGGATCCGGTCTGACTGCGACCATCGTGCTGCCCGCGAACCATCCGACCAACCCGTTCCGCCACCGCAGACATCCCGACCACACCACCGGCTTCGACATCACCCGCAACATCAAATTGACGTTCGACGCTGCGGACAGCCGGGCATCCGGCCGGGCCGGCTACGGCGTGGACCGGATTTCCGGGGTTTACGAGGAGGAAATCTTCGGGTTGCACAAGCCACTCGGCCCCAACAAGGACATCGGTCTGAAAGTCCGGGGCACTTTCCAACTCAACCGCATCAGCAAGATCGACACGCTCAACGGGCGCTGAGTCCACCACCTCATCAAAGCCATCCATCCTCCCTCTTTTACCATGAATCACTTCCCAAGTTTCCGTGCCGTGTTCACCCGCACCCTGCTGGTGCTTGCCACCGCAGCCACTGTCCGGGCGGGCGTTTCCGACCTCCTGTTCACCGTCCGCATCGGGGGCACTCCCGCCAAACCGACGATTTATGTGACCAACGACTCACCGACGCTCGAAATCACCAGATTCGAGATGACCATCGGCGATCTCACCAGGAATTTCGATGCTTCAAAGGTGACAGTGACAGACCCGCCCAATGGCCACGCGACGCAGAACCTGCCCGACGGGTCGTTTGGCTGGTTTTGGGGCTGGGGGGCACGCAGCGGTGTTTTGCAGGTGGATCTCACGGACTTCGGGCCGGGCAAGACATTTTCCGTTGAAGCCTACCTGAATCGCAATGATTACCCTCCGTTGTTTTTCGGGTATGACCCTGCGCTGGACTTCAAGACGGTGTTTTTCAACAATGGCAATCTGCCCAACTCCGTCGTCACGGTGTATTCCGGGCCGGTTAGCGCCTCACGAACGCTGCCCGAAACCCCGACTGCGGATTCCAACGATTCGGGGTCATTCACCTTCCGCGGTCCGGGCCGGATGTTGCATGTGGTTAGCAAAACGGAAACCGAAAACGAGTTCGTGCGCGGTATCGTGATCAAGCGCAACGGCCAGATTATCTCGCAGGATGAAACCGACGTCAACGTGGAAGTGGCCCACGGCGACAGCATCCAGATTACCGCCCCGCAGGAGGTTTACAAGGACATCAACTCCCAATACATCACCAGCAGCGGAGCCAATGCGGCGGATCTGATCAAGAACACGGCGGAAGAACGGTTTGTGGCGACCGGTATGTCCGTCAATAACATCGCCCAAACCGCCGACCCGACGAATTACAGTTTCGAGATCACCGGCGACACCGAGGTGCAGGTGAATTGGCAGCATTACTATGCGCTGACCATCCGTCATGATTTCAGCAAGGCCCAAAGCCAGGAAGTCATTGCCGGCACTCCGTGGGCGGGTCCTCTGGCATCCGACGCCGCAGGCAATCCCGACCCGCCGGTGAGCAAACAATGGGTCTTGCGCGGCAACCAACCGGTCGTCCAGGTGGACGGGCAGTACGTCGATAACTTCAGCCACCCGGGACTCGACTTGCGATACGTCGTCAATGGATACCAAGCCTACGGCCCGCCTAACAGCCTGGTGAACGGGAACCTGAATGACGCGCGGCTGATGGCCAATGGTGGCGTCGATATCCGCAAATCCCAAGGAGGCGCCATCTCCTCCTATAGTGGAGACTCCTCCACGACCGTGGTCCGTGTCACCGCCGACGGCCAGTTCCCCTCCGGGATGAAAGTCAATGATCAGATCGAGATCACCGGCTGCAGTTATGCGGCCTACAACGGCATCCATGCGATCACGGCAATCGACACCACGTCGTTTTCGATCTCGGTTCCGGTGAGTAACGACACTCCGAACGCGAAAGGAATGTGGAAAAACGTCACCTATGTGCGGATGATCAATTTCCCCACGGTGGAACAACGCCAGCAGGTGCAGCCGAGCTTCAGCATGTACGGCCCTGGCGGCATCACTTATGTCTGGCAGATCCAATACGGTGTCCACTTGAGTGCCGACGACGGCACCCGTACCCCACTGACCAAGGTTTACGAAGTCACGGACACCCATAGCAATGTGGACCGCACCGTCCAGGATGGCGTTGCCTGGTTTGATCCGGGCACCCATATCAAAGTGGTGACCGCCCCCAGGGAGGCGGGGCCGGATGGCATGTCACTGACCGGTTGGGTTAACGGGGATGGTTATTACTTCGCCTCCCAAGGGCAGGTCGATCCGGCCACCGGTCTCATCACCAGTGGCGCGCCGGCGGCCATCAATGGCAGTCCCGTCGCCACTTGGATCACCAACGGACCGAACAACAGCCAAGGCTACGAGATTTTCAATCTGCAACGTCCGGTGCGCACCATGTGGCGTTATGGCGCAGGCGCCATCGTGGTCAACGTGGTCATCGGCAAACACTGCTTCGAGGATTATCCGCAATACGCCGCCATGTTCGTCCGCCAGCCGGACCCCATCATCAACGCGGTGCCCGATCCGATCGCAACTGTGAACGGAGGAGTCGCTCCCGGCGCGGAGTTGATGGCGGAGTGGGATCCGGTCAGCGGCCGGCTCTATCCAACCATTCCAGGTATTTTCACCGTGCCGTGGAAACCCGGTTCCACCGCGACCAAACCGGTGGAGGTGCGCGTGGTGGCGACCCTGCCGTATGATGGCAAAAGGGGAATCCGCGGCCATTACCCGCATATCAACGGAACCCCGGGCGTGGCCGTTGACCCGGACCCCAATGATGACTTCGCCTTCAAATCCATCAAATTCAGCACCGCCGGGGCGGCGGTGGATGCCAACAAGCTGTTTACCACCGATCACCCGGGCTTCTCGGTCCTCCTGTTCGCGCAACTCCAACGCGTCGGTCGCGGCCAACCACGCCAATTCCTCCAAGTGCGCGTGGTGGATACCCGCAATTGGAACGCCAATCTGTTAGCCACGCCCGAAACGAAGTGGGTGGGACAGAAAATTGTCGATCCCGCGGCGGACCTCGCCAAGCTCGGGACCGGCTACGTGCTCGATCTGAAAGGCCGGGCGCGATACAATCCGTTCATTTATGACGGCACGAAAATGGAAGGTCTGGCGGCCAAGGACATTTACGACATGACCTTGCTGCGCGCGGACAAATCATCGCTGGTAGTCGTCAACAAAAAACTCCTGCCGGGGCCGGTCATTCCGGTCAACGAGCACCCGGGAGTTCCGGACAACGAGTTGCCGATCATTGTCTGGTATGACGATCCGCGGAGCAACGATTCCCTGATGTGGCCGTATGTCGCGCGGATTTACAAGCCGGTGTGGCCGAATGCATCGACCCTGCCGCAAATCGTGATCGCCAGTCAGTTGGGCAGCGACGGCAAGAGTCCTGACAACCAGGACCAACCGACGGCACCGGCGATCGGCAGCGACGCCCCGGCGACCACCACCTACGATCCCGCGCGCCTGCAGAATGTCCTGATCTATCAACAACCGGATTTCAACGCGCCGGGCTACAATCCCAACGAGGAGCACGCCTTGGTGGCCCCCTCGCTGCGTTTCGCCGATGTCTCGCCACGACCGCCCGCGATCTACGCGCTGCGCGACGGCGACCTGAATTACTCTGACAACCTCGTGACCGATGGCTTCACGCGTTACACTTCCAAACCCTGTGTCCTCGTGCAGTTCTATGATGTGGCCGACGATGAAATCAAAATGAATTTGTATCAGGTGAAACGGGAAAGTCTGACCGGTGACAATCCCCGCTACCACTTCGCAACCTCTTTCGCGCAAGACAAGACAATACTCAAGGGGCAGCCGTATGTCACGATGCGCGCCGGCGATCCGGTGATCCCGTTCTATCCGCTAGGCGTCGTCATCGGTGCCAGTCCGGCGGCGGAAACCTATGGCAACAATTTGTTCAAGCAGGAAGCGTATTGGGAGGACTGGCGCGGTTCGTCGTGGGCGATCTCGGGCGGTGACTATGCATGGTTCACCGTGTCATTCTACTATCCGATGGCCCCCGATTTCTGGTGGCCGCCCACCGTTTCGACGCCGCCGGTCAAGGTGACCAAGAGCGGCGCGGTCTATATGGCAACTTACGACTCGAGCCGTAATCCGCAGGTGCCAGGCACCGGTGATGCGGTGGCGTTTTTGCCGGTCGCGGTGAAGTCCCCCGCTGATGCCAACGACTTGCCGCAACACTTGCCGACTCCGGTGATTTACAAATCCGAGTGGCCCGACAATCCGGCGATCCTGAAAGCCGGAGAAACGCTCACCTTCTCCGGCGGCGAGTATCATGCCGACCACCCGACCGGCACGCTGGTCAAAAATGGTGTGGCGCAGACCGTGGAGACACCGGGCTTGCCGCAGGTGGTGGCCTTCGCCTCCGCCGAAGTGGTATTTGATTCCCTCAACCCGGAGGGAGTTTTGGAAAATCTGGAAAGCAAATGGACGGCCCGCATGATGCAGGTGCTCGACAAACGCACCGCGCCTTTGGCGTCAACCTCGTTCCCAGCGGACTTGCAGCCCGCCAGCGGCAATACCACGGTGAAGGCGGGCAAATATGTCTTCAACGGTTTGTCCGCTTCGCTGCAACGCCGGCTCCGTTATGATCCGCTGGCCGTGCGCTTGGCTGCGGACGGCATCACCCAGGTGCCCGGCGTGCTCGAGTTCAGCGGTTTGCTCAATGACAAGGCGATCGGCGATGCCACGCTCACCGCCTCTCCACCCCAGGTCTATGTGCTCGAACCTAACATTCTAACTGCCATCGAGCGCGATGCCATCATCGCCTTGGTGCCGCTTGGAACCCCGGCCCGCAGCGCATGGGAAAACGCGGTCTGGGCGCTCTATACCGCCACCCGCAACCCGGATAACGCACCCGGCACCGCCGGTGGCTATCTGGCAGGCTTGATGCAAACCCCGAAATTCGGCCCGGACGGGCAAATCCTCAAGGACAACCTCGGCAATGTGCAGTACGTCACTCCCGCCACCGCGCACCCGTTGCGCGCTTATGGCCCTGGCCTCGCGCTGGTGCCCAACGGCGGATTCCTTGATCCGTTAGGCAAGTTGGCGGACGGCAGCCCGTATCCTGACGAAAGCTGGGTGACGGTGGTGGAAAACAACGACCCGACGCTCGGTGGTTCGCCCATCACGCCGCACATCGTCAAGGTGGACCGGCACTACCGTTACCGGGGAGCTGTCAAGACCATCCTGTCCGACAATGTCTTCGACGAAAACATCGTGCTGCGCTCCACCGGCGACTTCGGTGCCAATGCCGACGACCTCATCTTCGAATGGTGGTATCGCCCGGACGACGGCAGTGAAGTCATGACGCCGCCGGACCTGATCCCCGCCGGCCAATCCAATCCGTGGAAGCTCTTCCCCGATCCGTCCGGCAATGCCGGCAGGGGCCGCTATCAGATCACCCTGAAAGGCAACCCGAACGCGCCCGAGACCTTGCTGGCCGACACCTGGTGGTACGTTCGCTACCGCCACAGGAACGACGTCGCCAGCGGCACCAATTGGGCCGCCACCCAGCCCAATGGCCGCAAGGGTGTGAACTTCACCTGGGCCGGGGCAGGCAACTCTGATCCCTTCCACGACTACGACCTCAACGGCGTCCCCGATTACCGCCCGCAGCTTGCGATGGGGTGGATCAAACGTGTGCTCGATGCGGTCAATCCCTACGAAGCCCGTATCAGCGATTTCACCGGCGACAACCCGTCCACCGTCTCCAGCATGGTCGCCGAGTTCGGCGCGCGCTACGAAGGCCCCGTCGCGCTCAATCCCGCCAAGAACGTCATCGAAAACGTCGGCCTGATCGAACTCTATCAAACGGTTCTCAATCGCGGCAAGAACCTGAGCATTGACCTGTCGCAGCCGGTTTCCACACCGGCGATCTCCAACGCCCTGCAACTTGCCTCCACCCGGATTTCGGATTTCTACATGTTGTTAGGAAACGAGGCCTATGTGGACGCTCTGGATCCGACCATCGGTGTCGGCAGTGACAGCGTGGACCCCGGCAACGTATCGACGTCGGTTCACGCCTTCCAGAACCAGACCGCCTCGATGATGGAGGAGGAATTGGACCTGCTGCGCGGGGTGGATGATTCCTATGCCCGGCCGGTCTATAACCGCTTGTTCTGGAACTTCACCAAGGGCGAGGGCGAGGCCGCCTACGCCACCAATTATAACATCACCGACGTCAACAAGGACGGTTTCATCAATGAGGACGACGCCATGCTGATGTTCCCGCAAGGGCATGGCGATGCCTGGGGGCATTATCTGACAGCATTGTGCGGCCAGTATGATCTACTACGTCACCCGTATTTCAATTGGGTTTCGCGCTCCGAGTCCTACAACCTGCAGGACATCGTCATCAGCGTGGATTTCTTCGACGAGCGGAAATTCGCCACCGCCGCCGCCGCCAAGGCCAAGGCCGGTGCCGATATCGTCGCGCTGACCTATCGGGACAAGTATGTGGCGGATCCCAACGCCCAGTGGCAGGGCTACACCGACTCGAATCCGGACCGCGCCTGGGGCGTGGATGAATGGGCGCGCCGGGCCGGCCAAGGCGCGTATTTCGATTGGGTCACGGCCAACGCGTTGTTGCCGTCGCAGCACCCGAACACGACCTTGGATGGGGTCCGCAAAGTGGATCGCCAGAGCAACTCCGACATCGCCGTGGTTTCCGCCAACCTCAGCGCGATCCAGCGCACGATGGATCAGGCGGACCATGGCTACAACCCGCTCGGGCTGATCGCCGGCGCCCAGGTTTTCGACCTCGAACCGGCGTTCATCAACGACAGTTCCGGCGGCGACCGCAGGTCACACTTCGACCAGATCTTTAGGCGGGCCGAGGGCATGGTGGATAACGTCACTGCGGTCTGGGACATGGCCAACCAAAGTTCCCAAATGTTGCGCAAGGTGGGCAACAGCGAGGCGGATTTCCGCAACTCCACCTTCCAGGAGGACCTCTCCTACCGCAACCAGCTCATCACGATCTTCGGCAAACCCTACGAAGGAACCGTCGGCCCCGGAAAACTCTATCCCGCCGGCTACGAGGGACCCGACCTCGGCCTCTATATGTATGTGGCGGTGCGCCAAGTCAACAATAGCACCGTGCCCGGCCCGGCGGCCAGCTTCGCCTCGTTCGACGCGAGCGGCAACCTCACGAGTGGCACCTTGTATGATGCCTATTCCGCGAGTTCGCCCTCTGGCAGCGGGAGCAGCATCCTGGGCTTTGAAACCTCGCTCAGTGGCGTGTCCTCAAGCATCCGCGATTTGTTCGCCCCCACCTTCGGCAGCGCGACCAACTTGCTGACCTACACGTCCGACACCAAGTCGGGCCTGTTCGATGTCAATTACACCGATTTGACCAATCCCAAGGTGAACTTGACCAATTTCATCAACCAGATGCCGATCACTGCGGCGGGCTACACGTTCCAAGCGCCATTATCATGGGGCACGCGCAAGGCCACCGGCGAACTGCAGGACCTCATCAACCAGATGATCCAACAGGAAGCCGCGGTCGCCACCGCTGTTGGCGACTATGATTCGTTCACCGGCGAGACGGTCCGTATCCTCCGCCTGCTCAACGCCAGACTTACCACCACCGGCCGCGACCTGGGGCGCGACGAGGTGTTGAACCGGATCAAGGCCTACACCAATGACTTAATCAAGATTATCGAGACCTCCATCGACATATATCAAAAAGCCACGGAACTCACATGGAAACTCGACGAAGCAACCGTCGAGGGTGTGCCCTTGAATTTGCCGACCGGTGGTGTGGCGGTATCTCCAGGGGATGCCCTTAGTTTGGCGAGATCCGGCATCGACTTCACCGCGACGGGCGTTGCAACGGGGTTTATGGCGTCCGGTGGCTTGGTGAAGGCCATCAAACTTATCGCAGAGACCGCGCTTGATGTTGCGGAAACCGAAAACACCCTGAGCAAGGCGGAAGAGGATCGCATGCTCCAGATCAAGGAGTGGGTCAAGGAGTTGCAGGACAAGATAAGCGACGAACCGATGAAACGCATCGCGATCTTCAAGGAAATGCAGTCATTGCGTCAGCTTTCCGACCAATACCGCAGCAAGCTTGACGAGGGTGGGCGGCTGGTTGACCAGCGTGCCGCGTTCAACAAGCAGGTCGCGGCACAGACGCAACGCAACCGTTATCAGGACATGACCTTCCGCGTTTCCCGCAACCATATGTTGCAGACCTATCGGGATTCTTTCGACCTCGCATCCCGCTATGCCTACCTCGCGGCCACGGCCTATGATTACGAGACCAACTTCTCGGTCACCGATCCGGCATCCCCGGCGGATGCCTTCAGCGCAATCATCAGGGCCCGGACCATCTACGATCTAACACAAGCCTTGACCAAGCTCAATGCGAATCACGAAGTGTTGCGCGCCCAACTCGGCTTGAACAACGAGCAGCGCGAAACCGGCGCCATCTCGTACCGCCGCGAGTGCCTGAGGATCCTGGGGACCGGCCAAGTGCAGCCGAATGCGCCGGCCAACCAATTCCCCGCCCCAGGACAGGACTCCGACACGCTTTGGAAACAGGCACTTCAGAAGGCCCGGGTGCCCGACCTGTGGCAGGTGCCGGAGTTCCGCCAGAATTGCCGGCCGTTCGCCGCCGCCACCGATACGGCCGGCAACCCGGTGCCGCAACCCGGGATCGTGCTGCGCTTCGCGTCCGACATCAGTTCGGGCAAGAATTTCTTCGGCAAGTCGCTCAGCGGCGGCGACCAAGCATACAGCACGAGCCACTATGCTACCAAGATCTTCAGCACGGGAGTCACCTTTGACGGGTATAAATCCGACGACATCCAGCAGGATCTGGCCACCGCGCCGCGCGTGTTTTTCATTCCGGCAGGCATGGACGTCATGCGGGTTTCGCGCACCGATGATCCCAACGAACTGCGGAAGTGGAAGGTGGTGGAACAGGCGATTCCGGTGCCGTTCCCGGCCACCAATGCCATGATCAACCAAAGCGGCTACATCCCGTTGCTCGATGGCCTGGACGGCCACTACGGCGACCAACGGAAGTTCTCCGATTTCCGTGCCTACCCGGACACCTCCGATGTCCCGACTGTCGATACCCGCCTGCTCGGGCGCTCGATTTGGAACACCCAGTGGATGCTCATTATTCCTGGGGCCACGCTCAGCGCGGATCCCGACGTCGGCCTGGACCGCTTCATCGACCAAGTCAGCGACATCAAATTCATCTTTGACAGCTACGGCCAGAGCGGCGGCTGAGCCGGAGTAACGCCACAATCAACCTACCACCCCCGATTTCCATGAATCCCAGGAATCCCTCATCCCATATGCACCCCGTGTCCAGGATCACCCTCACGGCTGGTTTGCTGGCCGCGCTGATGGCTGTGCCCAACGCGCGAGCCTTCATCGCCGAACCGGAAACCCTCGTCTATGGGCGCATCCTCAACCGGCGCAACCCGAATGCCGAACAACTCGTCACTTCCGGCCAGTTGTTATGGACGATCCGCAAACCGGATGGCTCAACCATCCTGCTATCCGCCACGGCGGACACGCTTGGCGGCGGTGCCTATTCCTATTGTCTGCACATCCCGCATCAGGCGATGATGATGGGCCAGCAAACCTCGGCACTCACCGTGCCGCTCGGCACCGCCCCGGCAATCGCCACCTTCGCGACGATCACCGTGGACGGCGGACCCGCCGCCGTCCTGCCGCCGGCCACCACCGGCATCGACCTCGATCAATTGCTGCGCGCCGCCGCCTTGCGGGTGGATTTGGAAATCAACGTCGCCGCGTTGGACAGCGACGGTGACGGCATGCCCGACTGGTGGGAGGACCTCCACGGCCTCGACAAACAGAATCCCAACGACGCCCTGACCGACCTCAATGGCAACGGGCGCAACAACCTCGCCGAGTTTCTCGCCGGCACCGATCCGCGGCTCGACAGCAGCCTCCCGCAACTGCTGACCCGCGAAGTCATCGCCTACCCGGGTGCGACTTCCATCTTTGTGCTGGAAACCGCCGACAGCGACAGCACGCCCGCCCAATTGGTTTATACGCTCCATTCCGTGCCGGAGGGCGGGAGTCTGCTCCTGCGCAACGCCGCCTCCGCCCCCCTTCCAACCTCGTGCGAACTTGCGGTGGGAGCTACATTCACCCAAGCCGACGTGCTGTCGGGCCGCCTGGTCTTCACCCACGGCACGGCGGAAACCCCCGGCTCGTTTGACGTCGGAGTCCGCGATGAAAACCCGAACCACCCGGAAGCCACCGGAACGATCCTCATCCGCCTGTTCCAGCCCGCGACGGGCATGGTGGCCGCCAACGCCGCTGAAGCTCTCCGCTTGGCTGCGGGCCAACTCGCCCAGGATCACCTCCATCTGATCGCCGACCTCGGTGGCACGGCTGGCAAACATCGCCTGGCCGCCCCCAGTGCGGGACTCACCGCCGCAGCCTATCAGACCTACGTGACATCCTTCGGTGCGGACCTGCCCCATTTCCTGTTCGGCGGCCCGACCGATGACGAACTCATCGGTGGTTATGGCAACGACTCCCTTTACGGCGATGGAGGCAACGACACTCTAACAGGCGGGCCGGGGGCCGACACGTTCGTGTTCACCGGCACCGACGACGGGACGGACGTCATCACCGATTTCACCCCTGCCGAGGATGACGTGATCGATCTGTCGGCAGTGCTCAGTGGCACATCGAAGCTGCTGAGCGACTATGTGCGCATCACCCGCAGCGGAAACGATGCCTTGCTCGGAGTTTGCGCCGCTGGAACCAACACGGGCTTCACCGACCTGGTGATCCGCCTGCGCAATTCGGCGTTGCAGCCCAGCGATTTGGCGGGATTGTATTATGCCAACCATCTGGCAACCGGCAGCATCGGCCTGCCACCGCGGCTGGGTATCGCCGCCACCGTGGCCATGGCCAGCGAAAATGGTCCGACCGACGGCGTGTTCACCATCACCCGCGAAGGCACCGCCACGGATTTATGGGTGAATCTGCTCATCAGCGGCAATGCCACCAACGGCGTGGACTATCAGAGCGTTCCGACCTCGGTTTTGATCCCCGCCGGCCAGACCCAGGTCGGGATTGTCATCCACCCTTATGTCGATGCCCTGGTCGAATTCAACGAAGTGGTCCACATCGAATTGGCCGCTTCTCCGAATTGTCTGTTAGCGTCTAACAACTCGGCGGATGTGGTGATCGAGGATCTCAAGCCGCAGATCCGGATGGAGGTGCTCGCAGGGCTTGCCAGCGTGGCGGACGCGACACCCGGAGTCATGCTGATG
>Ga0118677_10006427_pt1 | contig 19892 bp, 15 predicted proteins | sample AliMusrvi5mmetaG_FD_86154 | JGI IMG/M metagenome (GOLD analysis project Ga0118677, IMG submission 86154)
GGGCAGGGCAAGCACCGGCTCGGCCTGAACATCCAGGCCCGTGATCTAGCGGATCCATTTGGTCAGCCATTGCGCTTCGTTCTTCGCCTGGTCCAGCCCGTGCCGGTCCTCCCCCCACGGCCAGACGAGTTGGCGTCCGTCGAATCTCACTTCGTGGTCTTTGAAGCCCGGACGCGCCCGGCCCTTCCTGCGCGTCTTCGTCTCGATGGAAAAAAGCCCGGTTGGCCGCCGGTTCCAATATAGGAAGGAACGCAAGCGAGGCGACCGACCGAGCCCTTGTAAACGACGAATCCCTCTGCTGTATAAATCCCCCGCCCGTCCGCTCCCGGGCCTTTGCAATAAAAAATCTCTTCCTCCTTCGCGTCGGCCACCGGCTTTGCCACGGCATCAAAGAGCGGATACCCGAGCGTCGCCAGCAGGTCCCTCCCTGTTTCAAAGATTTCCACGCACTCCGCATGGAGTGGCGCGAGAGTGTGTGGTTTTCCTGGACAGTTTCCGTTGGCATCCGCATAACGCGCAGCCTTCCGGACCTCCTGCAGGCAGTGCCATTCCAAAAACTGCGCGTGTGTTTGCGTAAGGCTTTGAGTGCGGGAGATCAGAACCAGCGCTCGCTCCCAGAATCCTTTTTCCTTGTTATGATTGCCCAACCGCGCCCGCAGATCGCTGGTTTGGCCGACATAGACTTTCGACTCGGCTCCGACCTCCGATTCGCCGAAAAGAAAATACACGGCCACCTGCCCGCTCTCCGGCATTTTGAGGAACTCCCCACAGCAGGCTCCGCGGCACTTCGAGCACCTGAACAATCCGCGTCGTGACCTCCGCCACGCGGATCCCGCGCGGATCACCGCCGGGAAGAAAAATCTGAATCGTCTTCGGTGCCTGCATTGCCGCTAGGCCACCTTGCCGATTTCGGCAAGTTGGCGGAGAGCGGCTGTTTGTTGGAAAGAGACAGTCCGAACGCCGATCTGGCCAAACTCATAGCAGATTTCGTTTGCCGCCCGCAGTTTTTTCCCCTCTTGCGGCATCCGCATCGTAAAGATGGTTGTTGTGGGCAGACAGGAACGATTAGCCAGCCGTTCCATGTTCTTCACCCATGCCCCGCCATGATGGTAAATGTCGGAGGTCTCCTGCTTGTCCAGGTCGAGAGGCTTTATCGCGCGATCAATCGTGGCATCAGTCCGGTGAACGAAAGGAAGGACGACGTGAAACTCATCATCGCCGACTTTCTGGTCCTTCTCATACTCTCCAGCCAGATTCCACTGTCGCAAAAACCTGTTGAGACGATTCCTCATGGTCGTTTCCTGATATTCTTTCCGCTGGGCAAATTGCCTTTCCACATAGCGGCCGAACAACTCGTCCAAAGCCTCCTCAGGATCATCGGCAACCATCATCCCCGTATCCCCGAAATGCAGTAAGCCTTCGCGTCGCCGAACCAATTCCTGAAAGGCGGCGATTTGCACTTGAGCGTCCGCTGGAGAAACGATTCCGGTCGCCGGTAAAATCCGGTGAGTCGCCCGCACCCGCTCCAATTCGGTTTCTGTTCGCTTCAATGCAACCCTGAGCAGTTGGGCATCCAGCTCCGGAAAAAAATGCGTCAACCGTCCTGTGCGGCGGGTCCGGATAACCCGGAAGCCAAAATAATCCACCTGCGGGCAGTTCACCACCACGCCGACATTCACGAACTCGCCAATCTCCCGATACGGAAGAAAGCGTAGCGGAGCAAAGTTGCAGACGAGGTTTTTCATTGCGGATTCCAGAAATTAACGGGATCGGTGTCAAATTTCCACAGAATTGACTCCAAGGCGGCAAGCGAGAATTCCGTTCATTTCACGAAAAATCGGTGTCGGCAAAGTTGCGCCAATAATTTTCCTTGCCTGAGGCTCCATGACAGGCGATCTATGACCCAGCGACCAAGACTGCCGCAAGTGTGCGACAGATGGGGCGAAAGCCCCCTTGGCCGCACTTTTTTTTACTCTGGCCAAATCTTGAGTCCGTAACCTTTGATTCGACTGTTCCACCGCCAGAGTCGTGGTTGGATTTGTTCATATTCCGGATGAGGGGCCGGTTTGGAGACGTATTGGTAAATTGCGTTTGCCACAAAATCCGCAATTTGCAGCAGGTTCGAAGTGTGCGATTTTGCAAAAAAGGTTCCCTCAACGATATGCCCTTGCTGGAAGTTGCGGCCTTGATCCACAAGGTAGTTTTGAAAATAGCGGAGATTGTCGTCTTTCGACTCCTCGACCGGGTCCAGAATAACGATCCCTGTTTTGTCGGTCTGCTGGTCCAGAAAGTGGTTGTATCGTTCCAACAGCAATTCCAAAGAACGGACATCGGGTCTGACAACCCGGTCGCGAGCAGCGAGATTGACCTTTTGCTTGTCAATCACGATGCCGATCACTGTGACCTCTTTACTAAATCCAATCAGCTTGGCGAGATCGGCCATGAAGAGGTTTCTCCGATTTTGATCCCATCCCACAAAAGCGCCCTTTCCTCTTCGCAGATGGTTGGCCTTGATTTCATCGCTCCAAAGCAGCCCGCGGGTGTCCTTAAAATTCATCATGCGCTTGTGCCATGTTTTCCACCGCCATCCGTGAATAACCACGCCGACACGCACAAAGTATCTGCTCCCTCCCCATCCTGCCCAATTGCCATTTGCGGGGTATCCGGGGTCCCCGGACTCGTCAACAAACATCATGTGCATAAGCAAAAGATTTCAGAAGAAGGCTTCACGCGCAATTCTTCGTCTCGTCTAAGAAACCCGATTCCGCAGCCGGAGCCTCGGGCAGGCCGGGCGTACGGGCGCGGCGCGGGCGGGGTGAAGTTGTAGCGGCGGTCTGCGACCGTCGCACTTTTGTGCGCGGGCTGGCGGGCAGCAACGGGGCGGTGAGCTGCTCGTAGAGCCGGAACAGGTGCTCGACCCGCTCGCGGTCGCTGTGGAAGGGCTCGGGCCGGTAGCAGCGCTCGACCGCCCGGTCGAGGTCGGTGTGCGCTTTCGTCAGCTCCGGCGGCATCGTCAGCGGGTCGTAGAGGTCGGCCAGCGTGCTCATCCCACGCGGCGGCAAATGCGGCTCGCGCGCCGCCAAAACGGCGGCCGCGCACGCCTCGACTCTCGCCCGCTGCTCGGGCGTTGGATTTGGCCAAGGGTAGTTGTTGTAAACGATGTCCTTCCCATATCGAAAATCAGATTTCAAGCGACCTGCTACCGTCCGGGTCCACGACATGTGCAAGGCAGAAGTCAAAATGCCGAATTCAAAAACAGTGGCATCTGGAACAATCTGAACGTCACCAGCAATGGCACTTTTTGAGACAAATCCAATTGGAATGTAGGGTCGCCGTTCTGACGAAACTCGGGGAATAAGCAGGTAGTCGCTATCTGGCTGGGAAATTTGCCTGAACAACGTCGAAAATTGAGCGTATTTGCGAGTAGCGTCAGCTTTGCTTTTTGAACGAAAATCGCGAACCCCCTCAACCCTGCGTTTTACTTCGGGAAGTGCTTGCAGTTCGTGCGGGGCAATTTCCTTGAGCCAGAGACACCAACGACTTTCACCGTGAATAAAGTCTTCCGCGCAATAATAGGGTCTAAACCATCTTGCAGCGTCGGGCTCCTTGAGAAGAAAATGAGATTTCTCCAAGGCAGTGAAAACAAATAAACCTCCATCCGTTGCCTTGCTGCCCCAGCGCATTTTCGTCACAGCGCAAAGCGGCTCGCTTCTATTTGAAAGCGCGGTATCCGGTCCTGCCACAAGATACGGGCTTATGTTGGCAACGACACTCACAGTCGGCTCTCCATTCGCCGCCTCGTAATCGTAGATGAGCTTCTCCTTCACATCGAAGGCTGCGAAACCCACGATGACCACATGCACATGCGCTTTGCCGCGTGACTCGCTGGACCACGCAAATGTCCGATGTGCAAAGAGAATTTTAATGCCGTAATGCTGAAAAAGATGATTCCAAAGCAATCCTGCTTGTTCGCCTTGAGTAATCGAGTTCGTTGATACCAATCCAACTGGAATCCGGGTGCCACGGATGTATTGGCAGGCCTTTGCATACCAATTTGAGACGTAATCCAACACGCCGTTGCCTTGGATCGCCGAGAGAACGAGATCCTGATCCTGCTTCTGTTCGGCTGACTGGTAATGATGCCCCACAAACGGCGGGTTCCCCATGACGAACGAGCAATTTTCCTTGGGAAGCACGTCATTCCAATCAATGCGCAGGGCGTTTCCGCAGACGATATGCGGAGAGGATTTGAGCGGGAGGCGGTCGAACGGGCGTCCGAAAAGCCCGGCGGCCTCGGTGTTCATCTGGTGGTCCATGAGCCAGAGGGCGACCTCGGCGATGCGGACCGGCCATTCGGAGTATTCGATGCCGTGGAACTGGTCCACGTTGACGCCGACGAGCTTGGAGAAATCGTGGGTCTGGAACGTTTGCTGGGCGACTTTTTCCTCGGTGCCGAAACGTCCGACGTAGAGCGTCTTCACGACATCGAGCTCGAGGGCGCGGAGTTCGCGGTAGGCAAGGACGAGGAAGTTTCCGCACCCGCAGGCGGGGTCGAGGAACTGGAGGCCGGCGAGCTTGGAATGGAAGGCTTCGATATTCGCACGGCGGCGCGTCGAGCGGTCGGCCTGGAGGCGTTCCCACTCGTCGCGGAGGTCGTCAAGGAAGAGCGAGCGCAGCACCTTCATGATGTCGCGTTCGCTGGTGTAGTGGGCTCCCTGCTGGCGGCGGGCGCGGTCTTCGAGCACGCCCTGGAAAAGCGAGCCGAAGACGGCGGGCGAGATTTTCGCCCATTCGAAATCGCAGCAGAAGCTCAGCGCGTCGCGCATCGCCTTCGTGAAGACCGGGAACCCGAGACGCTCGGCGAAGAGCCCGCCGTTCACGTAGCGGAACCCGTAGCGCCAGTCGGTGTCGGCGACCGAGCCGTCGGCGAGCGGGTTGTTGAGCCAGTCGAAAAGCTCGTTGAGCTTCGCGGAGAGATCCGAGCCATCCGGGCGGGTCTGGGTGCGGACGAATTGCGTGAAGGCGTCGGGCTGGAAAATTCCCGTGTCCTCGGCAAAGAGGCAGAAGAGGACGCGGCAGAGCAGGCGTTCGAGCTCGTGCCCGCCGAATCCGCCCGCGACCAGCGAGTCGTGCAGCTCGCACATGCGGGTGTAGGCTTTTTCGTTTGCCGGATCCTCGGGGTCGAGCCGCACGCGCGTCTGCCCGAGCATGAACGCGAACGCCCGGATGTGGCGCGGAAACTCCGCGAGCGGAAAATGGTGCGGCGCAATCGGGCGGCCGGCAAAGAGCGGGAGGTCGAGCTGTTCCTCGGGTTCGAGGTCGTAGAGGACGAAGTTCGCGAAGTCGGAGACGAGGACAAACCGGGGGATCTCGTCCCAGCGGTTCTCGCGGGTCAGGTCCTCGATGTAGGTGAACGCCTGGGTCGCCGCGACCGAGAGATCCTCGCCCCGGCTCTTGTGCTCGACCAGCAGCTTGCCCCGCCAGAGGAGGTCGATCGCGGAGGTGTTGCCGCGAAGGTTTTTGACGTTTTCCTCAAACGAAGCAATCGACGCCCGGCGGATGCCGAAGACATCGAAAAACTCGTTCCAAAACGTCTGCTTCTCGGATCGCTCGGAATCCACCTCTTTCCAACGCCGGGAAAATTTGATCGCGCGGTCGCGGACTTCGTTCCAGGAGAGGTGCGGCATCGTTTCAGGAACCTATTGCATAACCGAAAGCGGATGAGGAGAACAAAAGCCGGGCTTCGCGAAGAACCCCAATCCTGACGATCTCGCGACGCTCTGAATCGTGGCACAGGCTTTCCAGCCTGTGTTCGAGCCGGTTCACAGGCTGGAAAGCCTGTGCCACTCTCTTTCATCCGAACACCGCTTCGTATTCCTGATCGTAAAAACTGGCCCGTGAAGCCTCCCGAGAAGCCCAAGCGACGCTCACGGAACGCGGACCGACGGAAGCCCGGCGAGCGCCATGGCGATCTCCTCGGCGGGATAGTCGTAATCCTCGAGCTGGCCAGCCGCGAATTTCATGTAGGCGGTCATGTCGAAATGGCCGTGTCCGCAGAGGTTGAAGAGGATGCTTTTCGAGACGCCCTGCTCGCGGCAGAGCACCGCTTCGTCGATGGCTGCGGCGACCGCGTGGGAGGCTTCGGGTGCAGGGAGAATCCCCTCCGCTTTCGCGAAGGCGACTCCGGCGGTGAAGACGTCCTTTTGGCCGACCGAGCGGGATTCGATGAGGCCGAGCTCCTGCACGTGGCTCACGAGCGGGGCCATGCCGTGGTAGCGGAGGCCGCCGGTGTGGATGGCGGGCGGGATGAACGAGCTGCCGAGCGTGTGCATTTTGACGAGAGGCGTGAGTTTTCCCGTGTCGCCGAAGTCGTAGGCGTAGCGGCCTTTGGTGAGCGACGGGCAGGCGCTCGGTTCGACGGCGATGATCCGGGATTTCTGGCCGCCGCGGAGGGTCGCCCCGATGAACGGAAAGGCGATGCCCGCAAAATTCGAGCCTCCGCCGGTGCAGCCCACGACGATGTCCGGGTAGTCGCTCGCGAGGTCGAACTGGCGCAGGCATTCGAGTCCGATGACCGTCTGGTGGAGCAGGACGTGGTTCAGGACGCTGCCCAGGCAGTATTTGGTGTCGGGGTTTTTTGCGGCGACTTCGACGGCCTCGGAGATCGCGATGCCGAGCGATCCCGGGCACTCGGGGTCCATCGCTAGGATCGCGCGTCCCGCCTCGGTTTCCGTGCTCGGGCTGGCGATGCAGCGGCCGCCGAACGTTTCCATGAGCGCCTTGCGGTAGGGCTTCTGGTCGAAGCTGACCCGGACCATGAAAACCTCGCAGGGGAGCTCGAACATCGAGCACGCGATCGAAAGCGCGGATCCCCACTGCCCGGCTCCGGTTTCCGTCGTGATCCGTTTCGTCCCCTCGACCTTGTTGAAATAGACCTGGGGCAGCGCGGTGTTGAACTTGTGCGATCCGCTCGGGCTGGTGCCCTCGTATTTGTAGTAAATTCTGGCCGGCGTGCCGAGCGCCTTCTCGAGCCGCCTCGCGCGGTAGAGCGGGGACGGGCGCCACTGCGCGAGGATCTGGCGGACTTCCGCGGGGATCTCGATCTCCCGCTCGCCGCTCATCTCCTGCGCGATCAGTTCCTTCGCGAATAGCGGCTCCAGCTCGGCGGCCGAGAGCGGTTCGCCGGTGCCGGGGTGCAACGGCGGCGGAGGCGGCGCCGGGAGGTCTGCGACAATGTTATACCAGGCTTTCGGAATGTCGTTTTCTGGAAGGAGATATTTGATCGTGTCCATGTGGAGAACCCGCACAATGCGCGTCCACGGCATGCAGTTCAAGCCTTTGGGTGCCCGCATCGGGAAATTCCGCGCCGCGCGTGCGGACTTCCTGCCGGAAATAGCGGGGCCGAAAAATATCCTTTCATCCCTGCGCGTTCATCCGGCATCCTTTCCTCTTCATGCGAACACCTTTATTTGACGCCCACGTTGCCGCCGGCGGGCGGATGGTTGACTTTGCCGGCTGGGAGATGCCGGTCCAGTATTCCGGAATTCTCGCCGAGCACAAATCCGTCCGCGAGGAGGTTGGTGTCTTCGACATCTCGCACATGGGCGAGTTTTTTGTCGGCGGCCCGGGAAGCGTGGCCTGGCTGGATTCCCTGCTTACCAACAACGTCGCCTCGCTCTCGGATGGCGCCGCGCAATACTCGCTGATGCTCAACGAGCGGGGAGGGGTGATCGATGACCTGATCGTTTACCGCCTCGGCGCGGAGAAATTTCTGCTGGTCGTCAACGCCTCGATGATCGAGGAGGACGCGGCTTGGCTGAACTCCCACATGGCCGGTGGCATCGAGTTCGAGAACGCGAGCGGGAGGTTCGGCGCCCTGGCGGTCCAGGGTCCGTCGGCGGCGGGGATCTTTGAGAAATTGTTCGGCCGGAAAATGCCAGACGAGCGAAACCGTATCCTCCAGCTCGGGGAGAATTTTGTGGTGACGACCGGCTACACCGGCGAGGCGGGGTTCGAGTGGATCATGCCCGCTGGCGAAGCCGTCGCCGCCTGGGGACGCTGCCTCGAGGCCGGCGCGAAACCCTGCGGGCTCGGGGCGCGCGACACCCTCCGCCTCGAAATGTGCTACCCGCTCAACGGCTCGGACCTCTCGCCCGACCGCACCCCGCTCGAGGCCGGGCTCGGGTTTTTTGTCGATCTCGGCAAACCGGATTTCGTCGGAAAATCGGCGCTGGTCGCGCAGAAGGCGGCCGGAGTTCCCGCCCGGCTTTGCGCCCTCCGCGTCACGGAAAAAGCCCCGCCGATCCGCCCGCACTATCCCGTTTGGATCGGCGGAAACCCGGTGACCGAGACGACGAGCGGGGCCTTGTCCCCCTCGCTCGGCGACGGGATCGCCCTCGCCTACCTCCCGTTCGAGTTCTCGAAACCGGGGCAGGAAGTCGAAATCGAAGTGCGCGGAAAAAGATTCCGCGCTTGTGTTCGCAAAAAACCCCTTTACCAAAAAGAAACATGAACGTTCCAGAAAACCTCCGCTACGCAGAAAGCCACGAATGGATCCTCGTCGAGGGCGACACGGGCACGGTCGGCATCACCGACCACGCCCAGGCCGAACTCACCGATATCGTCTTTGCCGAACCGCCCCCGGTCGGAAAAAAACTTTCGGCGGGCGAAGTCGCGGCCGTGGTGGAATCGGTCAAGGCCGCCAGCGACATCTACAGCCCGGTCTCCGGGGAAGTCACCGGCCGCAACGAGGCCGTGGAAGCGAATCCCGCCCTGCTGAACACCGACCCCTTCGGTGCCGGATGGATCTACAAAATCCGGATCTCGAACCCGGCCGAAGTGGAAGCCCTCAAAGACCCCGCCGCCTACCGCGCGCAGATCGGGGCATGAGCGCATTTGCCTCACGCCATATCGGGCCCTCCGGGGCGGAACGGGAATCCATGCTCCGCGTTGTGGGAGCGGCTTCGCTCGATGCCCTCATCGAGGAAACCGTTCCCGCGAACATCCGCCTCGGCCGCGAGCTCACGCTGCCCGCCGCGCGCTCGGAGGAACAGGCGCTCGCCGACCTCCGGGCTTTGATGGACCGCAACGTGGTCGCGCAGTCCTGCATCGGAGCTGGCTATCACGGGACATACACGCCTGCGGTCATCCGCAGGAACATTCTGGAAAACCCGGGCTGGTATACCGCCTACACGCCGTATCAGGCGGAGATCGCCCAGGGCCGGCTGGAGGCGCTGCTCAACTTTCAGACGATGGTCTGCGACCTCACGGGCATGCAGATTTCCAATGCCTCCCTGCTCGACGAGTCCACCGCCGCGGCCGAGGCCATGACTCTCTGCCACGACATCAAGGGCGGCGACGCGTTTTTTGTCTCCGACCACTGTCATCCCCAAACGGTCGCCCTGCTCCGCACCCGCGCGGAACCGCTCGGGATCCGGATTCTCGTCGGCCCGGCCGAATCCGGCCCGGAGGAAGCGGTCTTCGGCGCGCTCTTCCAATACCCGGCCACCGATGGCACGATCGGCGATCTCGGAACTTTCATCTCCCGCACGCACGAGGCCGGCGCTCTCGCGGTTGTCGCCGCCGACCTGCTGGCTCTCACGATCATCACGCCGCCGGGTGAACTCGGCGCGGATATCGTCGTCGGTTCGGCCCAGCGCTTCGGCGTCCCGCCCGGATTCGGCGGCCCCCATGCCGCGTTCCTCGCCACCAGGGACGAGCACAAACGCCGGATGCCCGGACGGCTTGTCGGCGTCTCCAAGGATGCCGCCGGAAATCCCGCCCTGCGTCTCACGCTCCAGACGCGCGAGCAACACATCCGTCGCGAAAAGGCCACCAGCAACATCTGCACGGCCCAGGTTCTTCTCGCGGTCATGGCCTCGATGTATGCGGTCTATCACGGGCCGGATGGCCTGCGCGGGATCGCGGAACGGGTCCACCGTCTCGCTCTCCGCCTTGCCGGTTCGCTCGCGCACCTCGGCTATGCCGTGCATCCCGGACCGTTTTTCGACACCGTGCGTGTCTGGCTCGGGACCCGTCATGCCGACGAAGTGCTCGTCCGCGCCGCCGCCCGGGGGATCAACCTCCGCAAGCTCGACGAGCATGCGGTGGCCATTGCCCTCGACGAAACGACGGGCGACCTGCGGCAGCTGCTCGAGGTTTTCGGGGGGACTCCCGGCGATATTTTTGAGGAACTCCCCGAGGTGATCGGGCCGTCGCTCCGGCGCAAGACGGATTTTCTCACCCACCCGGTTTTCCATTCGCACCACACCGAGACCGGGATGCTCCGCTACATCCGCCGCCTCGAGGCGAAGGACCTCTCGCTCACGACTTCGATGATCCCGCTCGGCTCGTGCACGATGAAGCTCAACGCCACATCCGAGATGCTGCCCGTGACCTGGGAGACGGTCGCCTTACTTCATCCGCTCGTCCCTCACGATCAGGCCGCCGGGTATTTTGAAATGGCCGCCGAACTCGAGGCATGGCTCGCGGAAATCACCGGGTTCGCTGCGGTTTCTCTGCAGCCGAATGCCGGCTCGCAGGGCGAATACGCTGGCCTTCTCGCCATCCGGGGCTGGCACCGTTCGCGCGGCGAATCCCACCGCGATGTCTGCCTGATCCCGACATCCGCGCATGGAACGAATCCCGCGAGCGCGGTCATGGCCGGGATGCGCGTTGTCTCGGTGGCGTGCGATGCGCTGGGAAATATCGACCTGTCCGACTTGCGCGCCAAGGCCGACCTGCATCGCGACGCGCTGGCGGCCGTGATGGTGACCTATCCGTCCACGCACGGGGTTTTCGAGGAAGGCATCCGCGAGCTCTGCGACATCGTCCACGCCTCGGGCGGCCAGGTTTACATGGACGGCGCAAACATGAACGCGCAGGTCGGGCTCTGCCGTCCGGGCGATATCGGCGCGGATGTCTGTCACCTGAACCTCCACAAGACGTTCTGCATCCCGCACGGCGGTGGCGGTCCGGGCGTCGGTCCGATCGGCGTCGCCGCCCACTTGGCTCCCTTCTTGCCGGGGCACCCGCTCGCGCACGACAACATCGTCGGCCCGGTCTCCCAAGCTCCTCTCGGCAGCGCCAGCATCCTGGTGATCTCGTGGATGTATATCGCGATGATGGGCCCGCGCGGGCTCCGCGACGCCACGGCGGTTGCGATCCTCAACGCGAACTATATCGCCGCGCGGCTCGACGGATATTTCCCAGTCCTCTTCAAAGGCGCTCGCGGCCGCGTGGCGCACGAGTGCATTCTCGATCTGCGCGAATGGAAGCAGCGCGCTGGCATCGAGGTCGAGGACGTCGCCAAGCGGCTCATGGATTTTGGGTTCCATGCGCCGACGATGAGCTGGCCGGTCGTGGGAACGCTCATGGTCGAGCCCACGGAGAGCGAGTCGCAGGCGGAACTCGACCGGTTCTGCGAGGCGATGATCACGATTCACGGAGAACTCGCCGCGATCGAACGAGGCGAACTCGACCGCGCGGACAACCCGCTGAAAAATGCCCCGCACACCGCCGCGGCGGTGACTTCCGACGAGTGGCCTCACGCGTATTCCCGTTCACTCGCTGCATGGCCAGCGCCCTGGCTGCGCGGGCATAAATTCTGGCCGTCCGTCGCCCGCATCGACAATGTTTACGGCGACCGCCACATCTTCTGCTCGTGCCCGCCCACGCCCCTATAACTTGAAACGGGGGGGCGGGTGCGCGTCAGCCAGCACCCTTGGACTGGAGATAGTCGATAAACAGCTCCCCGCAGGCTTCGCTCTCGCGGGCCCCGATGCGGAATTCTTCCGACCGGATGCGCCACTCCCCTTTGTCATTCCGCAGGCGATAGAGGATTTTCCCGTTCGTTTCCTGATCGGAATCGTTGCCCTGGATCGAGCAGATTTCAAAGCCCTCGGCGATGAGGTAGCGGAGGCGTTTGAACATGGCGAATATTTGTGCGGGATTGGCGATTTGTCAAATCCTGGCCGTCCGGGGTGCACATCGAAAATGTTTGGGGCGGCTGCGGCTTGGCTTCGTGTGCTGGCCCGAGGGGGGACGGCGATTACTTGTGGTCGGCCGACAGCAGGGAAACTTTGCCGGAATCGAGATCGTAGCGCGCGGCGACGATCTTGAGCTTTCCGCTCTGCACGGCCTCTTTGAGAATTGGCCCGGAGGCCTGCAATTGCGCGGCAACATCAAGCGCCTGGGCGCGCACGGCATTTTCCACCGGATCTCCCGCCTGGCCCTTGGTCGCCCGCACGGCGGGCTGGATCGCCTTCAACACCGTGGCGATGTGCCCTGGCTCCTTTGCTCCCGAGACGGCTGCGGAGACTGCCCCGCAGCGCTCGTGCCCGAGCACCACGATGAGCGGCGAGCCCAAATGCGCCACCGCGTATTCGATGCTGCCCAGGCCGACAGGATCGACGACTTCGCCCGCAGTTCGCACAACAAAGATGTCGCCCACTTTTTGGTCGAAGACCACCTCGGGCCCGACGCGGGAATCCGAGCAGCCGACGATGATCGCGAACGGCTTCTGGCCTTGCGCGACTTTCCGGCGGCTATCGGCTACCGATGCGGGAGTCGTCCCGGTAAGCTGGCCCGCGACAAAGCGGGCGTTGCCCCGCTCCAGCCGCCGGAGCGCTTCATCTGCCGTAACGCCCGCCGGTTCATGGGCGAGGGAATTGCTGAACCCGGCCTGCAGGCAGAGCAGGGCGGCAAGTAAACCAAGGGAGCGGAGATGGTGTTTCATGAGTGGTTGATTGTTGAGGCATTCAGATTCAACCTCAAGTCCCAATCGTTCAGTCTGTCATCCGGGTCGCCTTGAAGCGCACCACGTATTTTCTGGATGGGTCGCAGGTGCCCGGGTTTGGGACGAGGAGAAAGCCATCGGAAAAAACCGGTTTAAGGTCGGCACCCTCGACAAGAGAAAAATCCTTCAAACGATCAGGAAAGAATTCGATAAAGGGCCGGCCGCCTCGTTGCGAGCCATTCGTATTGACGGGTTCAAATGATTTTTCGCCACGGTTTGCCTGGACCGTAAACGTATATATGCCGTCAGACTCCGTCAAAGACTGGCTCCATGCCTTAGGAGCATCTGCCATGCGGGCTTCCCATTGAGGGTCGCCGTAAAATGCCAGCACATCGCGGTCAAAAAGCAACCCCTCGACTTCATCTCTTGTGATCCCGTCCTGCCGGGCTTGGGCAGTCAGTTTTCCATGATACTCTGGACTTTCACTGAGTTCCGTTTCCATTGTTGCTGCCTGTGGCGCGTAAGTGAGAAGTCGCTGAATCAAGGCGCAATCATTGGCCCGGAAAGCCTCCGCCAAAGTATAGCGTCCGGGTTGCTCGACGAAGTAATCCATGCATCCCCAGCCCGCATACCCATACCATGTTTCGAAGGTATAGCCGATCATCTGATTAACCCCGACACTGTTCATCCAGGCCAAGGCCATTGCGTTGGAATCATTGATGTGGCCCATCAGACAGTTGCCGACAGGAAGATAAACCTTGGGGTTGGGAGATGAAACGGGGAATTCCTTGTCGTCGGTGTCATATCCCGTCATCTTCCCTGCCTTGGATTTGAGCTGCCCGTTTGGATAGGAGAAGCCAAGCTGCCAGTCGCCTTCCGTTGCATGGCTCGACGAGACGATCAGGTCCGGGGCAAAATGATTGAGAGCTTCGACCATGGCTTGAGTTGTGTCATCCGGCCCTTTCATGATGACGGGAGCTTTCCCTGATTTCTTGCGAATCATCTTATTCTGGACCAGTTCATCGTAAACAATGGCCTCATCAACCATCTCGTAGGCGATATCGGTGTTTGCGACTACCTTGCGGATCGTAAGCGGCTCGTTGTTTTGCGCAATGGCGAGGGCGTTGGCCGCATCATAGCCGGTGAGGATGCCCCAAAATGTATCGCAATACGGGTCGTCATTATACTTTCGGGTGAGTTGATGAATGTCGGCGACATATTGCTGAGTGACGGATTTTGGCTTGGCCACAAAGCAGGTGTATCGGGGATGCAACGTGCGGAGCCTCTCCAGCGATTGCTTCACGGAACCATCGTATGTGACGAGTTCGCCATGGTGTTTTTGAAGAAGCGTGTCGGCGACCTTCTTCCATGCCGGATCTTGGATTGTGGCTTTGGAAGCCACCACGACATAATCACTCTCCGCATGACCGGTGGCGAGCGAGATTACAATGGCAAGTGCGGCGAGAAGTTTCATTTGGGAGGAAGTGCCAGCGTGCGAATTATCTGATCAGATTGATCCAATTCGCAAGCGGATAAAACCTGCCGCGATTCTTCCCAAACCTTTCGCGCGGTTACAACATGACCGCGCTTTGCCTTTCCGCACTAGGAGCCAACCGGGCCATCGGCTCTGCGTCGCAGCCCATTACGGTGGACAACGGATTGTCAGGATTCTTGAAAGTTGGCCTCAGCCGTATTTTGCGGGGATGGCTTTTCCGGTTTTGGCGCTGCGGGCGGCGAGGTCGAGGATGTGGATCGGGCGTCTCGACCATTCGGCGGTGATCACGAGCGGGGATTTTTTCGTGAGGAAGGCGGCCACGTTTTCATAGTAGCGGAACCCTTCGTCGTGCGGATTCTTCAGCCGCGTCGTGACGGTCCGGCCTTTGAGGTGCTGGTAGGTGGTCGTGTGTTCGCCGTCGAAAACGAGCGTGCCCTTGGTGCCGGTGACTTCGAGCCAGCCGTCCTTGGTTTTCGAGTCGAGGTGGGTGATCGAGAGTGTGAGCCATTGGGAGCCTTTGAAACGGACGACAAGAAATCCCTCGTCCTCGTTCGCGTCGGCTTTCCACTTGGTCTGCGGGGCCCAGAACCCTTCGTGGGCGAACCCGCTCACCTCGCCGACCGGCGCGTCAATGAGCTGGAGCGAATACTCCAAAAGATGAACACCCCAATCGTAGAGAACCCCGCCCGAGATGCTGCGGCTGGTGCGCCACCAATCGCCGGGCTTCGAATACCCGCCCATGTGGCATTCGATCCGGAACACGTCGCCGATCAGCTTGCGCTTTTTGACCAGCTCGACCGCCTGCCGGATGCGGCCGTCCCAGTGCCGGTTGTGGTAGGTCGAGAGCATCACTCCGGATTTTTTTGCGGCCTTGATCATCGCATCGACCTCGGCGGTCGTGATGGCGAGAGGCTTCTCGCAGACGACGTGGCGGCCCGCGTTCAGGCATTCGATCGCGAGCGGGGCATGCGTGTTGTGCGGGGTGATGATGACGACCATGTCCACCGGCGAGCCCTTCAGCATAGCGGTCACCGAGGAGTAGGTTCCGATGCCGGGAAAATCCGTCTCGGCGACGGCAAGGCGCGAGGGATCAACCTCGGCGACCGCCACCGGGGTCATCCCGGCCGCCTGCATTTCCTTGAGGTGCTGCCGGCCCATGTTGAAGGCGCCGCCGTATCCGATGACCCCGACTTTGATGTCGGATGGTTTCTTGTGGGTTTTCATAAAAATCAAAGGTCGCCGGCGGCCCAGCGCAGGCCGCGGACCGTGAGCGCGCGGGCCTCGGGGAACTTTTCAAATTCGGCGGGATCGTGTCCGAGCGAGGAGTAGAAGACGCGCCCTTTCCCCCACATGCGGATCCAGGCGACGGGCATCGCGCAATGCCTGCCCTCATAGACATACTCGGTCTCCGCGAGCACATGCACCGCGGGATCGATCATCATGTAGTATTGCTCGGAGTGGTAGGCGAACGATCCTGGCAGCCCTCTGGTGATCGGGCTATCGAAGTCTTTGATCCGCACCTGATAGTCGCCCACGTGCGGATGGCCGACGAAATGCCCGCCCACCATCCACTCGAAGTCGAGGTTCCCGCGGAACGCGTCGCCCATCCCGCCATGGATTCCCGCCAGCGCCACGCCGCCGCGCACCGCGGCCTGCAGGCTCTCGCTCTGCTCCTTGCTGAGCTCGCCCATCGTCCAGCACGGCGAGATCACGTCGTAGGTTTTCAAGCGCTCCGCGTCCGCCAGCACGTCGAGCGAGGACTCGATGTCGGTCGCGAAATCTGCCAGGCGGAGATCCGCGGAAAACAACTGGACAATTTTGTCAGGCTGGTGGCCGTCCCAGCCTCCGGCGATGAGCAGGGCTTTTTTCATATTTGTCTTAGTGCTGACGTGACAATAGGGCCTATGGCCTGCAAGTTGAATGAACGCCGCATCCAAAAACATGGATTTCTTAACCAAGCACTGGGCACCCTACCGGCGGAAATATCCCGCGCTCTTTCCGCTCGTCTCTTCGGATTATATTCCCGCCAAGACACAGTGGGTGCGCACCCGGTTCGCCACCTGCAATTTTTCGATGATCCTGCGCGGCGAAGGCCGCTTCGAGCGTGCGGGCGAGATCTGGCCGGTGCAGGCGCCGTGCGTGATCACCCAGTGGCCGGGGGAAGCGGTCGCCTACGGCCCGGCCGGCGGGACATGGGCCGAGTGGTATCTGGTTTACGATCGCTCGCAGCTCAAGCGGTTCCGGGAACGCGGGCTTGTTGATATTTCCAAGCCGGTCTGGCCGGTGGCCGACCCGGCCTCGCTGCGCGTGCATCTGGCCGAGTTTTCGGTCCTCGCCCGCTCCCCCGACCCGGCTTGGGTGGTTGATCGCGCGGACCGGATTGCCGAGCGTTCGATCCTCGACACATGGTTGTCCCCAGGCGCTCCATCGGACGAGGGCTCCGAGATCCGCGCCGTCGCCGCCCGCCTCCGTGAGGGCCTCTCCGCAAAATGGGATTTCGAAAAACTTGCGGCGCAGCACGGATTTTCCACGACGACTTTCCGCAGGCGCTGGGTCGAGGTCATCGGCACGCCCCCGGCGCGGTATCTCCAGCAGCTCCGCGTCGCCGAAGCGTGCCGGCTTCTCGTCGAAACCCCGCTCCAGATCAAGGCGGTCGCCGAGGCAACCGGGTTCGAAGACGAATTCTATTTCAGCCGGCGCTTCCGGATCGAAGTCGGCCGCTCGCCGAGGGAATACCGGAAAACCTACCGGCTCAGGCGCTGAGCGGGCCGCTGAAATGGCATGTCGCGATTCCTCCGGTTGATATTGTCGTGCCGTCCAGCCATCATCCGGGCATGAGAAAACTTCATTGGGGACTTGTGGCCACCGGCGGGATCGCCAAGGCATTTGCACAGGGGGTCCAACACTCCCGGCTCGGGACGCTTGCCGCCGTTGGCAGCCGTAGTTCCGAACAGGCGCGGGCTTTTGCCGCGCAGTTCGACATCCCGAACGCCCACGGCAGCTACGAGGAGCTGCTTGCGGATCCCGAGGTGGAGGCGGTTTATATTTCCACGCCGCATCCGTTCCACGCCGAGTGGATCGTCAAGGCCGCTGAAGCGGGTAAACACGTTCTTTGCGAAAAACCCATCGCCTTGAACCACCCCGAAGCCATGGCAGCGGCCGAAGCGGCCCGCAAACACGATATCCTTCTGATGGAGGCGTTCATGGTGCGCTGCCATCCTTTCATCGAAACTTTGAAGGACCTGATCCGCGACAAGGTGATCGGTGACGTCCGTCTGATCCAGGCCACTTTCAGTTTCCATGGGGCATTCCATCCGGAAGGCCGGCTTTTCAACAACGCGTTGGGCGGCGGCGGCATCCTCGATGTGGGATGCTACACGGCGACCCTGTCCCGGCTGATCGCCGGAACGGCTCTCGGCCTGCCATACGCCAGCCCCGTGAAAGTCTGCGGGGCGGGGGCTTTCATCGAAACCGGAGTCGACGGCTGGGCGGCGGCCACCCTCGAGTTCCCCGGCGGCATCCTCGCCCAGCTCTCTGCCGGCGTCCAGTTGGCCCAGGACAACGGGGTGACGATTTTCGGTTCTGGCGGGAGGATCCGCGTGCCGGACTGCTGGGTCCCTGCCAGAGAGGGAGGCAGGCTCAACCTCTTTGTGCAGCCCGCCGGGAAAGAGGAGCAGGAAATCACGGTGGAGACCAAAGAGTGGCTCTACGGGTTGGAGGCCGATGCTTTCGCACGCGCCCTTTTCGCGGGCAGCCGCAGCGTTCCGGAGATGCCGATCGACGACACGCTGGACAACATGCTGACGCTCGACCGCTGGCGCGAGGCTGTCGGACTGGTCTACGAATCGGAAAAGCGGGCTCAATCCCGCGCGAGCATTTCGCGCATCGAGGCGAACGAGGCGGAGATGTCCTCGGCGGCAACCGGCCGGTTGACGATCTCTTCGTAGCTCTCGACCAGCACGCCCTCGCCCTCGATCTCCTTGAGGAACGGGCTCGGGAGGCAATAGATCGCGCTCCCGAATTTCGTGCGGTGGAGGCAGTGGGTGATCGTCAGCGATTTCATCGCGCGGGTGATGCCGACGTAGAAGAGACGGCGTTCCTCGTCAACGGTTCCCTCGGATTTCGACCGCTCGTGGGGAATCAGCCCGTCCTCCGCGCCGAGAAGAAAAACGTGCGGAAATTCGAGCCCTTTGGCGGCATGGAGGGTGATGAGAGTGACGCCTTTCGCCTCTTCCTTTTTTTCCTCGTCTCTCTCGCGGTCGAGCAGCATCGCGTCGAGAAACCCCTGCAGCCCGGAGCTGGAACGTTTCTGGTGGTCGGCAAGCGCCCGGAGGACTTCCTTCGCCCCGCTCTCGCGGTTGAGCTGCTCTTCAGGGGTCTTGCACGAGCGCTTGAGATCCTCGAAAAATCCGGACTCCGCGAGGAACTGGGAGACGATCTGTGCGGCGTCCGCGCCGGGCGTGAGGAGGCGGATGCGCCGGGACGCGATCTCGTCGCCGAAACTCTGGATCGCCCCGGCGGTTTTCCGCGAGACCTGCTCCGCAAACTCGGGGGCCGTGAGCGTGTCGAAGAGGCTCTTGTGGGCTTTCGCGCTGTGCTCGAGGGCGAGTTCCACCGTCGTCGCGCCGATCCCGCGGGGAGGGGTGTTGATGATGCGCAGGAGCGCGACGTCGTCTGAGGGGTTGATCAGGCACGCCATCGTGGCGAGGACGTCCTTCACCTCGCGGCGGTCGAAAAAACTTTTGCCGCCGACCAGGCGGTAGGGAATCCGGAGACGGCGGAGGCATTCCTCGAGCAGGCGCGACTGCGCGTTCATGCGGTAGGCGATGGCGAAGTGTTCCCAGGGCAGGTTGTTCGCGGTGCGCAGCGCGCCGATTTCATTCACCACGAACTCCGCCTCCTTCTTGTCGTCGGGAACAGAGACCACATGGACCGGATCGCCTCCTTCCTGTGGGCTCCAGAGGTTTTTTCCGCGGCGGCGGGGATTGTTTTTGATCAGGCGGTTGGCGGCGCCGAGGATGGTGTTCGTGCTGCGGTAATTCTGCTCGAGGCGGATGACCTCCGGGTTCCGGAAGTGCTTTTCAAATTCCAGGATGTTCGAGACCTCGGCCCCGCGCCAGCCGTAGATGCTCTGGTCATCGTCGCCGACCACGCACACATTTGGCGGATCGTCCGAAGCCAGCCGGCTCACGAGGCGGAGCTGCAGGTTGTTCGTGTCCTGAAATTCGTCCACCAACATGTGCTGGAACCTCGACCGCCATTTTTCGCGGACGCCCGGATGCTCGTCGAGCAGCTTCACCGCCTGGACGAGGAGGTCGTCGAAATCCATCGCGTTGAGTGCGCGGAGCTCGCGGTTGTAGCGCAAAAAGACGGCCCCGATCGGTGTCTCTTCGTTGGCGTTCCAGCCGTTGTTCTTCCCCTTGCTGATCATGTTCTGCGCGAGCCCGGGATCGACCTTCTCGTCCTGCGAAGTCACGCGGTTGATGACCTTTTTGATGAGCCCGAGCTGGTCGCCCTGGTCGAAGATGCTGAAGTTATTTTTGTAGCCGAGCTTGTCGGCATCGGCGCGCAGGATCCTAACGCAGAGCGCGTGGAACGTGCTCGCGGTGATCTCGGCCGCCTTCTCGGAATCCAGCATCCCGGCGATGCGTTCCTTCATCT
>Ga0118677_10006430_pt1 | contig 19886 bp, 15 predicted proteins | sample AliMusrvi5mmetaG_FD_86154 | JGI IMG/M metagenome (GOLD analysis project Ga0118677, IMG submission 86154)
GTTGAGCGCTATGGGTTTCTATCGCTTGCTTTGATTTTGATTGGCTATTCTGGATTGTTTGATCTTGGCGTTACTCGTGCAATGACCCGTCTTGTTGCACAACGTTTAAAAGAAAATGATATTAATGGAGCAAGGCATATCGGTGTTGTAGGAACATCCTTTATGATATCTCTGGGTTTGCTGGCGGGTATAATTTTATTTGTGTCATCACGATACATTATCAGTCGATGGTTAAATATTCCGCACCACATGCTGGATGAATCTATTAATTCAATGTGGATACTATCGGCTTCGCTGCCAATTGTTCTGCTGACATCATCTTATCGCGGATACATAGAGGCGCACCAAGAGTTCAAACCGCTGAATTTGGTTCGAATTGTTATGGGTGTGTTCACTTATTTGGGCCCATTTTTGGCAACATTTGTTTCGCATAGACTTGAAGTGGTTGTTGGTTCCTTGGTATTGTTAAGAGTATTGGCTTTATTCGCCCATGCTTGGGTTGCAAACGCGTGTTGCGATTATAAATATGTATTGACTGTACCCGACCGAGCTACAACTCATACATTATTTTCCCTCGGTGGTTGGATGACTGTATCTAATATTATTAGCCCCATCATGAACTCTATGGACAGGTTTTTATTGGGTGGTTTAGTATTTTGACGCTATGTCCATAAGCCTTTTCTTTTAGATTTTCTAAGGTTGTTAGACTTTACGTATCTGGCTCTACATTCATAAATTGCACTTATTAGACTAACTTTGCAGTATTAAGGTCGCCCCAAACTCTGTATTTGTTCATTCTTACATCGTCATCAATTCATTTGGTTATTTGCAATAAAGACGACTCAGCTAGCCTTAAAAGCCCCAGAGTAACTCTAACTTAGTCTAGGGCTAGATGAGCGCCTTAATTGCCTAACCCTATCGATTTTGACCATACGCCTAATCTTTGGTGAGCGACATTTGTATTTTTTTATATTGGAATGTTTGTGCTGCTAGAGCGTTTATCGAAAACTGAGTTATCTAAATCGCTATTGCAATTTAAGCCGGCATTCTTTTATGTTGCCATCTTTACGGCTTGTATCAATTTACTGTATCTTGCACCATCTATTTATATGTTGGAGGTGTATGACCGAGTGTTGACTTCAAGCAATGTATCGACTCTAGTATTTCTGAGTCTTATTATCTTATTTCTATTTCTGATTATGTCGCTTTTGGAGTATGTTCGATCGGCCATGGTGATCAAGATAGGTGAGAGGCTTGATAACACCTTGAACCAAAAAATTTATACAGCCGCATTTCATCAGAATCTAAAGTCCAAGAAAATTAATGCAGGCCAAGCTATCGCCGATTTGACTACTATTCGGCAGTTTGTTACGGGCAATGGCTTGTTTGCTTTTTACGATGCCCCCTGGTTTCCAATTTATCTAATAGTCATTTTTCTTTTTAGCTTTTGGATGGGTATATTCGCATCAGTCTGCGTATTTATCTTATTTGCCTTAGCTTGGGCAAATACGCAGGCCTCCCATTTGCCTCTAAAAAATGCCAATGCATACGCGGTTCAATCGGGAGCCATTGCTACTAATAGCTTAAGGCATGCAGAGACCATTCAGGCGATGGGAATGGTCTCTGCTATCCGAGAGCGTTGGCTTAACTTGCATCAGAAATTTTTGGAAGCCCAGGCCGATGGCAGCATGCGATCAGGGTACATTTCTTCTATTAGCAAATTATTTTTATGATTCACAATGTTTTCGAGCATACACAAATCTGTGCAAAAAATTATCGCAATGTTATAAAAAATAGTAGGAATAAAGAAAAAAATTGGGGTCTATCTACTAATGACTAAGTCAATTGCGTTTTAAGTAATGCTATTGCATTTTAAGGATATCAATCAGGTAAATACTTTGTAAGAATAGAAGTCTTGGAGTAAAACATTTCATCTAAAAAGTAGTTCAGGAGAGCAGGTGCCGTCTATTAAAAGATCTTTAAAGTTGGCGTTGTTTATTATCTTCAACTTTTTCGTTTTCTCTAAATCCTTTGCAGTCAACGAGGAGCTGTATGACCCAGAGCCGCCTCCTAACTCTTCTTACCTCAGAATTATTCATGCAGGATCAGCTGATTCTTACAATGTAATCGTTGATGGAAAGAAACGAATCGGTAATCTGAAACCGGCATTGGCAAGTCAATATTTAATATTGCCATCGGGAACTCATCAGATCGAAATGACGAACGTCGCCAATCCAAATAAAGTAATCAAGGCTTCAGTTTCTGTAGTGCCGGGGCACTCTTTTACATATGCTTTTTTAGATTACGCAGTGATGTCTAAGCCTTTTATTTTTGATGATATTGGCATTGGTAATAGGTTGAAATCTCAACTGATGGTTTATAACTTATCTACCAATATCAACAAGATTGATCTTCAGACCGCTGATGGAGCCGCAACCGTTATCAGTGGAATTGATAAATACGCATCAAAATATTTAGCCGTTAATCCGGTAGAGGCAAATGTCCAATTAGTAAATTCCGATAGCAAAAAAGTGATCTCAAAACAATCACTTAAGCTGACAGCGAATACAAATTTAAGTATTTTTCTTTTATCAACACCCCAAGGTTCACCTGTTGTCACTCAACAGCTAAGCACTATTGAAAAATATAAACGCAATTAATTATTTGGAGGCTGCATGGCAATCTCGGTGAACAAGCTAAAAGTAGTCGCAATGTCTAGCTTAGCTGTAACAGCTGGATTGGTTTTTGCCGCTCACCCGCCTAGTATTATCGGCAAAGATGGGTGGTTATTTACTCGCTATGAGGTATTTGATGCTAGTGCGACCCCTGATACCAATGAATCTATTGCGCTGATTTCAAAAATGAATAAAGTTTTTAAGGATAATGATATTCAAATGCTGATGGTGCTAGTTCCTCTGAAAATGAGAATTTACTCTGATTATTTAGGGGACAATAAAAACTTACTATCGCCTTTCATGGAGCAGAATTACCAAAAGGCACTTACATCATTTTCAAGTCAGCAAATCAGTTTTATCGATCTCAATAAAGCATTCTTAAGTAGCCCTGATAAAAATGGACCTACGCCATCATTTTTAAAATACGATACTCACTGGTCTCCCTCAGGAGCAATGTTGGCTGCACAAACTATTAAGGCCGGTATTGATGCAAATCCAGCACTTAAAAATATATTTGATAAAACTAAACCTGAAGCCTATTCCATAGTCAAAAATCCAAGTTTAGTAAAGACTGTTGGAATAACACAAGATTTAGCTACAAAAGATCTGCTGCCAGCTGGATACCCACCTCCTCCTGCTCAAGAGCTATTGAGTTTTTCAGTTAAAAAAACGAATCCTAAGAGTAATTTATTAGGTACTGCTGATGCTCCAGAGATTGTCTTTTTAGGATCTAGCTATAGTAATGAGTGGACAAAGTTTCCCGATGCATTGCGTTATAACCTTCAACGAGATCCAATGATCATTTCCGTTACTGCCGTTAAGGGCTCGTGGAATGGAATGCTGACGATGCTTCAAGATAATACGTTTCAATCTCAACGCCCAAAGATGCTGATTTGGGAGATGCCTGAAAGAGATTTAAGATTGCTACCAGGCTATGCTTTTCGTGATGCCCGCTACAAGATGAGTAATCAAGAATGGCTTTTAAGAGCCTCAGCATTAGCCCAAAAGAGTTGCAAGCAATCAAATGTTAAAGCTACGGTTACCGGTGGAGTTGTCAATCCTGATTCTGCAAAACAGGGTAGCCTCTCGTCCAAGGAAACAAAAGATAGTGATTACATTGAGATTTCTTTCTCAAAGAATACTAATAAGGCAAATTACTTATCCTTTGACTCTAAAGGATCATATTCTATTCGGGCGGAGAATTATTCCCCCGATAAAGAAGCCAACCCAATGAAGTTTGAATTAACAAATGCGAACAATATAGTGAAAATTCCACTGATATCACAGACTGGTTCCTTGGCAAAAATACGCATTTACCCCGGACAAACATCTGGTTTTTCTATGCAGAATATTCAGGTTTGCAGCCAACCAGAGGGCATTATTTAATATTTATTAGTAAGCCTCACTATATTTTCATATGATCATCAATTTCTAATGTCATCCTCTTTGGGAGATGACATTAGAATGTCGACCGCAATACAAATCATTTGCGAATAACGACTCTATTGATAGTTGGATCGTAGGCGATATGCGTTAATAAAGGTTAGTGATAACTAATTATTTTGAATGCTTTAAAATTGCTTCGTAATAAGATTTAGCAATTTTCAATTGTCCAGATCCCATTAAGTGACATTCATCAGGGGTTCTGTCTTCAACGCCCAACAGTTTGTCAGAATTAACTCCAAGAAATATCTTTCTATTATCAATTAATAAGTTCTGCGCTGTTGAGATAGGATTATTGCTAATCCACTTTGGACCACATTTGCTTGATATAGATATGAACATCGGAGCTTGAATATTTTTTTGAAGCAATGTATTGGAAAGCGAATAAAAAGAATTAATATAAGCTGGAGTGCTTGTATTCTCCAGATAATCACTTTCTCCTTGTTGCCAGATCACTTCAGTAATTTTATAAGCACTGCTTAGTTGATCTATTGTTTTGGAGACCATCGTATTGAGATCTCCTTTTGCTTGCCACCGATTAATTGCGGTACCGCCAATTCCGGATGAAATAATGATGACCGTATTGTATTTTTTTGATGCAATTAATAAGTCGGCTAGTGGCGTTATAAATTCACCATTTTCTCCTGTTGCCCCTAAAAGTGGAGAATTGGCAACATAGCATTTTCCGTTAAAGTAGTTAATCACCGATTGAGGATATTTTGTACTGAACTTTTCTGATGACTCATTTGCAGAAAGTGATTGCCCCATCACCAAAATTACCGCAGTGGATTTATTTTGAATGGGGCATGCCACCTCCACCTTTCCATTGATAGAGGTAAGCCTACCGAAGGAATCGAACTCTGCTGCGATAGTGGGTGTACTGTAAATCGACAAAGTAATTAAAATGAAGAGTAGGCCTCTCTTCAAGATTGCTCGGCTATTCTGATGGTTCAAGTCGGCGCGAATCCTTGTAGTATTTTCATATCATGGGTACGGTCCATTTCAATCACGCGCTCAGGTATTTCCCAGATAATGAGTTTAGGGGGTGTACTCTTGAATGCTGGGCTATTAAAGTAGGTTGTTGCTGCACCTGAAAAATCACCTCCATCAAGGGCAAAATTTCCTATCTTGGTATTTAACTCCATCTCTAAATAAGGGATGAATTGCGAAGTTCTAGAAAACGATGTTCCGATCAAGGCAATATTAGGCAAGTTGGCATCTCCAAATAAGTCATTTGCTGCTATTGGAGCTTTACCAGATGACATGGGCATCGATTTGAAGGTGCTCATTTTCACTGTTTCAGGCAAGGGCTGAAGTCTCTTTGGTAGCCAATCAATTCCTGCTAATTTTACTAAGTCCCCAGGGCGAGTTTCATTAATTTCATTAGTGACTTGAGTTGTTTGTGCTGGAGATGGTGTAAATTTAAACGATTGAATTTTCTGAGCTACTACTTTTGCTGCCACTGCAGCGCCTTGCTCATTCCAATGCGTATCAGTTCGCAAAAATGTTGCGATGCCGCCCTGCTTGGCTTGATTGAGTCCATCGGTTAAATTTATGACTTGAATTTTATTCAGGCTCAGTGTTTGTTCAAAATCTGTCACTCTAGTATCAAATACGGTTGCTCGATGTTGTGATCCTAAAAACTCATTCTCAATACGAGACTTATCGGGCACTAATACTACGAGGAGCTCAATTCCCTGACTGGCTAATTGATGCTCAACATTAATAATCTCTTTAGCCCGTAAATCGGCACTAGATAATCGCTTCGGGTGAACAACTAATTCATCATTTAAAAATAGCCAGTCATTTTTTCCTTCGCGAACCCTAGGCCCTAAATCGCGTGCAACAATCCAACTAAAGCCACGCTCAAACTTTGCTGCATTATCCGGAAATGGGGCATTTGCTAAGGACTTTGCGATTCCAGAAGAAACATCTCCATTGAGAAATGTAGGCCATGATATTTCATTGGGGATTAAGTTTAAGTTTTGACCAATCACGGCATAGCCGGTAGTAGCCACTCCACCAATGAGAAATAGCGCAAAGCAAATACCCGCAAGTGGGCTTGTTAATCTATCAAGATGAGTAACTGGTCTTGGCTCTGATTCGGGATGATGAGATTTTTTTTTCATTAGAACTGAAAATAGAGAAAAGGAACCGCTCCACGACTTGCAATGAGAGCGAAAGATAGTAGAAATCCCATAACTGGCCAAGCAGCCCCAGACACAATGACTAATGGGTTGATATGGCGATTAACATAAGGGATTAGCAATGGGGCAAGAATACAAGCAATACCTAAAAATGCAGCTAGCCAATGCACAGGCCTCATTAAATTGAGCATGGCATCACTCAGGTTAAAGTAATCAAATCCGTTCAGCCCTAATTGGCTGGCATACATGCGCAGCGCATCATCAAATGTATGAGCCCGAAAAATAGTCCATGCTAAAAAGACAAATAACAGAGTGAGCACTCTTGAAATGGTAACTGAGGGTTGTGGTAAGCCGGTATGCGGCCATATTCTGGCGGTACAAAGTGCGATGCCGTGAGCAATTCCCCAAATTAAGAAATTCCAACTATCTCCACCATGCCAAAGTCCTGCAATCGACATAGTCAACAAGAGATTGATATATGTGTGTACTTCCCCTCCTCGATTTCCGCCTAAGGGGATATATAAGTAGTCTCGCAACCAAGTTGATAGTGAAATATGCCAGCGGCGCCAAAAATCTTGGATGCTATTAGAGAGATAAGGGTGATTAAAGTTTTCAGGGAAACGAAAACCCAACATCATTCCAAGGCCAATAGCCATCACGCTATAGCCAGCAAAATCAAAAAATAACTGCAGGCTATAAGCAAGGCAACCAATCCAAGCATCTGAAAAACTAGGGTGTTGCAATGAAAAAGCCAGATCGACTACTGGAGCTAAGGTATCGGCAATCAGCACCTTCATACTCATACCAATCATGAAACGACGAGAGCCAAGGCAAAAATGAGACCAATCGAAGGGGCGAGATATCAGCTCCTTTTTAACCCAGTCATAACGAATAATTGGGCCAGCAATTAAGTGAACAAACATGGATTGATAGGCAGCGAAACTAACAAAACTGCGATCTACTGCTACTGTTCGCCTGTATACATCAATTAAATACGAAATCGACTGAAGGGCAATAAATGAAAGGCCAATTGGGAGAATAATTTTCTCCCAGGCAATACTTAAAGAACTAACGCCCCCTAAGCCTAAGTTAACAGTTTCGACTGCAATATTAGAGTATTTAAACCAGCACAAAATACCCAAGTTAATGGCAATAAACAAGGCTAACGTCCAACCGCGCTCTTTAGCCGTAGTCGTACGCCCGATGCATAAACCGCCAACCCAACCCATTACTGCCAGAAACATAAACAACACCAGATAAATAGGACTCCACCAACCATAAAAAATCCAGCTGCAGACAAGCAAAATACTATTGCGACGCGATGCTCCTCCGAATCCATACAGCATAAAGAAGAGAGGTAGAAAAAGCGTTAAAAACTCTAGAGAAGCGAAGACCATTTAAATTAACTTTTTTGTAAATAAATTAGCGGGCAACAGTATCTGTGGCAAAGAAAATTCGGGAGCTATCCAAAGCCGGTACAGCAAAAACACTGTAACGTTGTCCTGCTTGTAGAAGCCCCAGATCAAGGACTTTGCCGATAGGTTTAGCATTACAGGTCAGTTGTACCGAAAGACTGACAGGATTAATCAGTCGACGCTGTAGAGTTCCAACCTTAACCTTCTCAAATAAGGAAACAGCTCGATCGACTACTAATAAACCTGCTGATGCGCAGCCTGCAGAGCTTACGTTATAAAGCGCCACTGAGGATTTCAGGGCATTAAAGTCATCTGGCTGCTCCTTGACGATCACTTGCTTTAGATTACTTCCGTTTGCTAAAGCCACAACAGTGGCAAACTCACTTGGCTTAACATTTAAAGAAATGGGGCTAATTACTTTTCCGTCGCTAAATTCACCTGTAATTTTTGCTTTAGAGCCTACAGGATAGTATTTGCTAGCAGGCTCATTTACGTTTAGTGCAATCTTTGCTTTAGTGTCCCCTGCTACAACACTCAGATTTATATCCGCTCCATTAATAAATCTGACAAAGGCAGAATCTTCAGAGGGCCCACTAGCATATAAAGGAATATCAGCTGTATGCGCAATACCACTAATGCTCAAAATTATGGCCATTGCCACAAATTTCAATGTATATTTTAAGGCCATTATTTTTGACTTTTCTTTGCGAAAGATAATTTAGTAACTGACTTAGTAATTCCGTCTGCCCATGCTTGATAGCCAATATTGGTAAAGTGTTGACCATCAAGGGTTGCCCAAGCTCCTGGCTTAGACATATCCAAAGAATTAATGAATGCGCACGGCGCTACATTTGTCGCCAGAAAAGTCGATACCTGGGTAGCTCTTGCATAGGTTTTCCCATACTTACCACCCTCGGTCCCCCATGCCGGTCCGACCCAAGCACATGCAGTTCCTGTAGATGCAATTTCTTTTGTTAAGCTGGTTACCTGCTGCCATGCCCAAGCTCGTGAAAAACTTTGTTTATAGTTCGCAATATTGTCTCCAATAACCACTAAAACTAAATTGGGCTTATCGGTAGCAATCAATTGTTTAATAGCAGTAGTACTGGCGCTCTGACCCATGATGGTTGCCGGGCCTTTTCCTACTCGATCTGAGCCTCCGCATTTACCGGCTGGTGAGGCACTGATCCAATCTCCTGGATTTGCTCCGCATACACCAATTGAGTGGACAGCTGCCCCTTGTTCAATGAGATCATCGTGTAAGGTTTTAGTGAGAAAGGTAGGTGTTGCCAAATGGCTATCCCCAATAATCAATACAGTAAGTCCGGCAAGTAAAGCTGTAGTCATAAGTGTTTCAATTAAATAGATAAGAAATGTTGTTTACAGGCCATAAGGGGAGCTAAATGACTTGAGGGGCATTGCTAATGGCCCGCTATTAGGTTCAAAGCTATAGCGCAAGTAAACTCCCGCACCCCACTGGTGGTAAGTTCCAGTAGCAGTGTTATCTGTTTGCGCTGTCGCACCTAAAAATACTTTTGGAGCAACTTGATATTCGCTTCCCGCTCCAAGGTTATAAGCTACACCAGAAGAGCTTTGGCTTGGATAGATTGGATTTCCAGCAGTAGACTGTAATACGCCATTGGTTGGAAAATAACTAGACGAATTTTGTGAATAAGATTGATAACCCAGTGCGCCACGCAATTGATAACTAATTTTCTCGCTAGAAGCGGCCCAAATCACTGGAACCGTTAAAGCGTTATATTGTTGCGGGCTAAAGTATCCACCTTGACCATAGGTGAAGTTGCTCAAATTTTGTTGATAAGCAAGGTTATTAAGGCTCAAACCAGTAGTCAACACAGAGTCTGGTCGCTTATAGACCTCAACATAGCCACCAACACCAAATTCACGGCGATTATTAGATGCTACATTGGTTCCGTTAACCCCATAAAATCCAGCAGAACCATAAAATCCATAGCCACCTAAGTCTTTTGAGAGACCAGCTTTACCGCCACTAGCCATGACGCCACCCCATTGAGTGCCAGTCGCATTATTTTTCATTCCAGCAAATGATAAGAGACTATCCGTTACTGGTCTGCTCGATGCATTCAGTAAATAAGATACTGTTTTGGCATCATCGATCACTCCATTTAACTTAATACCACCGGTTAAATTATTGTATGTAAAACCTATAGGAGTAGTTCCGATGTCAACGGCAATGCCATCTGTTTTATAACCTACCGAAACACCTACGCCATTAGCTGTTGTTTGAGATTGCGATAAAGTATTGTTAATCGCAGTGGAATTAGCGCCATAGCTAATAGGCGTGTAAGAACCTGCATTGAGGGAAACTGGGGTCACTTGAACAATTGCCTTACCATCACCTGCTGGCAAGCGAATTTCAAGCGGAGCTTCAATATCCGTTAATTTACTTGTTCCCGAGTTTCCATTACGACTACGAATTTGAGTGCCCAATGTAACATCCGCACTGCGCTCTTGTTTGAGTTCATTTAAATCAGCCATCACCAATCTTTGGGATTCTGTCGCAACCCCGCCTTGGTAATAAACTGTTTTATCAGCAACTGAATCTACTGATGCTACCGAAATACTAGATGCTGGCAGCGGTATTAATGAGCCCTTGAGCGTAGGAACCGAGTTAGCAGTAAATTGTTTTGTACTGAGCGCTTGATTTTGCGACATCGGATTGGCGGCGGTAGCTGCCATTAAAGAAAGAGAACGCTCAAAAAGCACTTCTGCTTCTTGATTTTTTCCTTCAGATCGATAGATCCGCGCTACCGATGCAATCACATCTGGATCCTTTGGCGCAAGCCTTAAGGCTGCTTGTAATCGCGCGTTAGCAAATTCAGAGTCTTTCATTTGAACGGCTAAACGAGCAGCGCTCAACTGAATATCAATATTATTAGGATTTTTTTGAATGAGTTGTCGATATAAATCTAAGGCTTGTTTGTTTTTACCTGAAGCCTGATAAACTGCAGCCAAAGAAGCAATGACCAAAGGGTCATTAGGTCTTTGAACTAGCAAGGGAGCCAACCTGGCTTCTGCCGCAGGCAGATTACCAGTGGCCCGCAGTTGGTCTGCTTGACGTAAAGAGTATGTAAATAATAGCTCATTAAAATTGGTGCGATCAGCCCCACTGAGCGTACGTCGCTCTAAAGTTGATAAAACAGTAGCAGCCTCTTCATCTTCGTTAGCCTTAAGAAGCAGTGAGACATCAGCTAGTAATGCCGCTGTTTTAGGTGGTGTCTGTTGCGCCACAACCTGACGCATTAGATTGAGTCCGCGATTTTTTTCATCTAACTCAACATATGCATTTGCTAATAGGCTCAATGTTTCTGGATTGTCTGAAGCTTTTGATTGAACTTGATCAAGCTTTGCTAATCCCTCTATTTTTCTTCCTTGCTTTGATAGGCTAATGGCTTGATCAATCTGCTCTCTAACTACCATATCTTTTAGTAAATTCTTGACCTCAGTGTTGCGATCTTTGGCCGGAATCTTCAATAGAAATGCTTCAGCTTGTTTCCAATCTTGTAAGTCGGTAGCAAATAGAGCTGATGCAAAAAGAGTATTTGCCTGATTATTAGTAGAGCTATAAGGCATGGTGTACATCAGGTCTTTAGCTGCTCTAGTTTTGCCAGATTTAAGGTCAAGGCGGGCTAAATCTAGCCTTACCCATGGGTTATCTGAATCAAATTTGAGTGATTTTTCCAGCGCTGAACGCGCGCCAATATCATCACCTACCGCCAAAGATTTTTTGGCGGCGGCAAATGCATCTGCAGCCCTAGTATCTTGGGGTGTTACCGTACTATTTTGTTGTTGTTGCTGTGCTAATTTTTTCTGCTGTTCAATACCCGCGCTTAATTGACCTTGAATTTCAGCATCATCAGGATGTGATTTTAGATACTTCTCGAAAACGGGAAACGCATTGGGCTGTGGCACTTTCATCCAGGTTAATGCTAGCCTAGCTGATTCTGCAGCATTACTTCCTACGTTTGTATCAGCAGATAGGCCGATGAGTTGATCAATTCCCTCAACCCGCGTTGTCTCATTTAAGGTCAGCATCTTACCAAGCGATACTTTGATTTGAGAATTATTGGGTGATTGCTTGGCAAGGCGCTCAATGCCAGCTCGTGCGGTTTTCCAACCGCTAGGGGAATGGCTTAAGGTGTTGTAATACTCAAGAGCAACAGGTCCTTGAGGTTTTTTACCACCAAAGGCGATATCGTACTGAGCAATCGACTCATCTGACTTTCCTCCTTCACCAAGCTCTTGGGCATTGCGAAGGATTTGCGCATTTGACCCGGAATTAAAATTAATATCCTGCTCTAATTGTGCTACGTACCAACTGTTCTCATCGACCTTTTTTAATTTGAGCAATGCTTGGTTTGCACCATTCAAATTTTTATTGATCAGATCACTTAATCCGATTCCATAGATAGCTTCAATTTGACTAGGATTACTAAGCAATACCTTTTTCCAGATGCTGGCCGATCGCACATAGTCATTTTTAGACTGCCAGTAGCGAGCTTGATCAACCAGTAATTTAGTTGCAGGATCTCCTCCTTGCGCCATGGCCAAATGCGGCACAACTAAGGCTGCTAATGCCAATAAGATTAACTTATTTTTTGGGTGCATACAGAGCTCCAATTTAAATTAAGATGTCCGTTGCTAGAAAAGCTATAGCGTTTCTCATACCAACCCATTCCGAATAGACTCAGTACAGAGTCGTAGTAGACTGGAGTTTGGCCTAATTGTTGAAAAAGTTTGATTCGATCTAGTTGCGCTTCTAATAAGGCTTGCTTTTTAGCAGCCTTTAAATAGGGTAGTAATGCCGCTGAAAATCCAACTGGACCTACTCCAGAGTAGTTACCCGTTATGGTGTTAACGCTCTCAGGAGGAAAAGCATTTATTTCGACCTTTTCTCGCATTCCATAAAGCGATTTCATCATCGGCTTTTGTAGAACATCTTGTGATGCAGTCATCCCAGCCCATAAATAGACTCGAATTGCATCATAACTACCACGATCACCCTTGGTAGCATCAACGATAAATTTTCCTATACTCGCTGATTGAGATTCGTAATTTATCCAATCGGGTGCAAATCCCTTTGGACTTGCAGCTGCAATCATTTTGCCCGTATTGATAGCTATCTCAGACCATGGCCCTTTATGATTATTTAAAGCCAATCGTCGTAATAAAGAAATTGGCAAATAACTTGGATTTAATTGCCACTGAGTAGCTGAAAGAGTAAATCCCAATGGTCCTGGCAGCAACATCTTCCCTAAACCAGGAAGGTTAGCAATCGATTTTTTTTCAACAAGCATTAATATTTTATTTGCATCAGCAATGTAATCGCTGCGAGACCAAAGTCGTCCAGCCTCTAATAAGGCGTATGCGTACCAAAGATCGGCATCAGAGGCAGAGTTCTCATCAAGTATTTTCCATGTACCGTCATCCGCCTTCCCCCATGTCCAAGCAGGCAATCGCGAGTCAATATCATTATTGGCTAAGTTGACTACGCTCCAACGCCATAGCAAGTCAAAAGTAATGGGGTCATTTGCAATTAAGGCAAAGACCATTGCATAAGATTGCCCCTCTGAAAAACTCTGAAATTGAGGGGCAGTACCAGCTACAACTCGTCCATCTGGAAGAATGAAATTTTCTTTAAAACTAGTCCATAGAGGCCATGTCATTGGCTCACAGCCTTGAGCAGCCTTAGAAGAGGTAATATGAAATACCCCGAAAACCATCAATCCAATCAGTAAATACTTTTTAAGAATGGAGAGCTTTAATAAAGCCTTCAAATTTTGACGAGTAGGGTTATCAATCAAAAGGGGCCTCATCATTTCAGCCGCTTCCTTCGCCTTGTTTTTAGACCAACACTAATGAGAATCGAGAGTATTGCAACAGCGATCGAACTTAGTAGGATAAAAATAATCAAATATTCAGAAAGCATCCAAGCAAGATAGCTTGACCATGGTAAAGAGCCAGCATGATATGTCTGATTATTTGAAACTGACTCGATTTGCCCATCGTTTAGACGCATGGTGCTACCAAAAATAGGACCCATCGATCCATCCAAAGACGCAACAAGTTGGGTTAAATTTTCTGGGCTAACGCTAGAAATGAGGACCACATTACGGTCACTTTGTAGGGGGGATTTAAATCCTGCAATGAAGTTATTCTTGTAAATATCAAAACCAGAAGAAGAACTAAACCAATTTTTAATATCGCTTAAGCTGTTTACCGTTCTAAAAATACTGCCACTACTAGTTTGGATATAACTTTCCCACTTCTTCAGCAGAGATTGATTATCACTGCCTGATGTGATCACTAAAAGATCTTTATTTTTTGCAGAATCTAATTGACTTTCACTAATGACGCTAATGGAAGCAGCTGGATAACCTGTTAATTTACCAATGTGCCCTAGTGCAGCAAGATAGGCTGAATAGTCATAGGTATTGGCATTATCCGGAAGTACGACAGCGGTTTCTGATAAATCCGCAAATATAGAAAATGGAAAACCACTTCTGCTAAATGCTGCTAAATTTGGCATTGCAATAAAGTGTTGCATGCCTGAAATATCGATAGTTGAATTAGGACCTGGATCAATCAATGAGACGTTATCTGAGTTGATTTGATTATCAATACATTCGCCTCTAATTCCGCGGGCTTGCTGGATAAGCTCTGTTCGTATTCTTGGTGGCAAATGATTGGGGTTTGATGCTGAGGATGCATTCGGATAAATTGATTCCATTGGAATATGGAGACTAAATTTTTTGCTTAATAAGGCGTTATCGTTTTTGACTAACCCTAAATTTCTATCCAAAAACTCATTTCCAGTCTCAAAATTCGATAGCCATCCTATCTGCTTAGGAAGTGCAATAGTTTTGACAAATTGTGTATCGTAGAAAAAAGCAACTGATGTTTTAGACTCAGTGGTTGGTCTAGGGATGCTGTAGTCCAGGATAAGCGGAATCCCCTTACCAGTTGTGTCATAGAGCGCCGGCGGTATCTGGGCATTTAATTGAACATCACGCACTGAGCTGAGATCGGCACCAAATTCAGAAGTTTTATTTAAGTTAACTTCACTGAATTTCTGTGGGCCCTTATCGCTAAGCCAGCTTGGAGAATCATAAGGTTTTCGCTTTTGTAGCTGCCCTACCGGAGTTAAAGCGGCGGCCTGACCAGATAGGTTTTGCTGGCCAAACACAAGCGCCAAACTGGCTTGCTTTAGCTCATCACTATTTCTTCCCATGACGAAAAGAAGCTTTCCAAATGGATCAGTTGGGTTATCTGTAATGAATATTGATGGTCCAGCAATATCTGGCAAAGATATTCCAGGAACCTTTGAGGATCCATCTGTAAATATAATTGCTTTCCCACTTTGCGGAATGCTATTGATTGTTACGGGAAATTGTGCAACAGATGATGGGTTAGAGTTTTTTCCAAACCAAGATGACAAAATCCCGGCAGCTTCCAACACAGTTTTATTAGGTGAACCCATAAACACCATTGGCAAGGTCAAACCACGTGAATCATTTTTGGTCGCAAAGGGTTTGGGGAAGTTTTCAAGATCGTTTGGAAGTAGCAAAGGCAGGCTAGTAATCTTTACGGTACTTGCGCCATTAATGTTCGCCCATAATTTTGAACTATTTACATCTTCACAAGTTAATGCATAGTGCCCAACCAACTGAAATGTGAAAGTATTATTTTCAGAAAATAACAGTGGTGGAATTTCAATCGTAGCTTCTAATTCTTTATTTCCATTTTCTTTGGAGGTCTTAATGGTGGTTAGTGCTTCACCATTTAAATAAACCATAATGTATGACTCCTCGCTTAATAAATCTGGCGAGTATGTATATTTAATATTAAGTGTTGCCTGTGAAATTACTTCATCTGACCGGACATTAAAGTTTACGTAGCCTCTGCCATCTTGACCTGCCAAGTAAATCGAATTGCCTGAGCCCAACTGTTTTAAGCTAAGGACATAAGATTCTTCGGCAACCTTGTCAACACTCGATGACATTTTTGTCAATTCATTGGCAATAGTGGGAGCTGCTAGGGACAGATTTGCTGACATGCTTGGACTTAGCATCATGCAAGCCATCATCAACGAGAGTGCACGTTTTTTTAACGAAGATCGTTTCAATTTATTTTTATTCTGTGACTCTAACGGACAAAATTGATTCCATTTTTTTGACATAAAAACTTTCAGCTCTTCGTGAATGACTTGCGCTGATTTTTTCTGCGCATTGATAAAAATAAATCATGAACTGCATGTGTCATTAGGGGAGCTAAATTTAACAATCCATATCTCATTACTTCTACAAAAGAGCGCAGTAGAGAGTCCTTAGATTCATCGTTCCACACATTAATCCAGTTATCTGCTCGAGAAAATGTCATTCGCGCAAAGTCTATTTGTTGTTCTGCGCTTAATCCTTCTAAAAGCACCCCAATAGACTTGCCACTTCTTTTCACGGTACAGGGTAGAGTTACTTCTTTATCCCCCCTGAATATGGACACCATAATTCTTAAATCTCTGGGAAGATCGAGTGGTGATGCAGTCTTCAATTCAAGTCCATTTTGTGAGAACTCAATAGTTTCAGAAACAATAGTCTTGCCATTAGGCAGATAGATTGTTGCTGGTAACTTTTTGACGAGGCGCGTATCTTTTCTTATCTGCCTAGCTTCTAATGCAGTATTGACAGCTGCACTTAGAATAATAAGGTTAAACGTAGCCCAAGTCAGATTGATCGCTACTGTTGCAACGGATCCATCATCTAGAATTAATCTTCCTATTCCAAATGCAATGGCAATGAGATTGAGAGTCAAGATAGTTACTGTGGGGATAGATGCCTTCCAATCAACGTATTCTTCTTTAACAATGCCGCCCTTTGCTGTAGCGTTGAATGCACCAAACTTTGGATTAATCATTGCCAACGCTACTGGAAGAAAGATATACCAGGACAAGGCTGCTTCATAAACTTCGTTCCAAAAGGAGTGCCTATAGCGACCTTGGATTTGAGAGTTGGTAATGTTAGCGATAAAAATACTCGGAATCGCATAAATCACAACGAGCAAAGTGGTCGCACTAAATATTTCAGCACCTAATATTAGATAAGCTAATGGGGCTGTTAAAAATACTAAGCGAGGCAATCCATAAAAGAAATGCAACATGGCATTGGTGTAACACAAACGCTGCCAAATATTTAAACCGCGACCTAAGAGAGGGTTATCAATTCTGAAAATCTGAGCCATACCGCGCGCCCAGCGCCTTCTTTGAATAATGTGACCAGACAAACTTTCAGTTGCTAATCCTGCAGCTTGTGGAATCGCTAGGTAAGCTAAGTTGTATCCTTTTCTGCTGAGCTTTAATGCCGTGTGAGCATCCTCAGTTACTGTTTCAATTGCAATACCGCCAACCTCCATCAGTGCTTTGCGCTCTAGAATTGCACAGGAACCGCAAAAAAAGGATGCGTTCCAAAGGTCATTTCCATCCTGCACCAAACCATAGAACAGCATGCCCTCGTTAGGGACTAAATTGTGGGTCTTTAAATTCTTTTCAAATGGGTCTGGTGAATAGAGATAGTGAGGAGTTTGAACGATTGCCAGCTTGGGATCTTTGGAAAACCAACCCATAGAAATTTGCAAAAATGAACGAGTAGGAATATGGTCACAATCAAAAATCAGAACATAATCACCATCGGTAACTTTGAACGCAGCATTTAAATTTCCCGCTTTATTGTGCCGGTTGTTGTCACGAGTGAGGTAATTCACACCCACTTCATTGCAATAATCCCGGAATTCCTCTCGGCGACCGTCATCCAATAAGTGCACACGTAACTTATCAGCAGGCCAATCCATGGATTTTGCCGCCAAAATAGTAGTCCTCACAACAGACAAGCTCTCGTTGTAAGTTGGAATCATGACATCTACAGTTGGCCAGTCCTTTTGTTCAAGCTGCATCGGCACCGAAGGCCGCTTTAAAGGCATGATTGTTTGGAGGTAGCCTAAAAGCAAGGCGATATAGGTATAAATCTCAGCAAGAACAAGACCCCAACCGAAAAAAGCATCGAATGGGGTATCGAAATCAGTGGTGCTGGTCAATCGCCAATACATGTAGCGAGAGGTGATCATGAGAGAAATCACGATCATCACAATAATACGTGTATGACCCCATGATTGCCGATTAATAATCAGGACAGACACAAAGGCGAACAAGCCAAAAATCATCTGCTCTGTTTGCGTCAGAGCAGCAGTAACTACTAGATAAGTTGCTAGTATTGCTGTTATCCCCAACAATATATTGAGCGGCCAATTATTCGAGCCTAAGATATTGTTGCCCAATTTATTGACATTAGGATTTGAATTCATTGAGGATCTCAAAATGAATTCCTTTTTGAAGATGACTGAGCAATACCAGACATGAATTCTGATATTTTCGAAGCTGCATCTGAGAAATCTTGCGTTGCACGGCAAGTCTGATCGTAAGCAAGAACATTTGTTCTGCAGGCCAAAGCTTCTTGAACAGATTGATCTTGATGAACAAGTGCAATATTTTCAGCGCCAACCTGCATTGTTACGATGTCAGCAACATCTCCATTGAGTTGACGCGAACGATCGATTTGATTGAGGAGGTAAAGAGAACCGACATAGTCAGATCGACCTTCGCAATATTGCTCTATCGCACCATTAATCATGGGGATTGTCGTGTAACTTGCTGCATCGGCAATATTGACTACGATTGTGAGATTAGCTGCACTAAGTGCTTGCTGTAAGTAGGGTAGTTGTCCTGAAGTATCAATCACTACATAGGCTTCTTTTGAGAGCCCTAAACTCTGTAGTTGTTCTTTTAAGAGATTGGCTTGAGTTGCGATAGCCTGCTCAAAGTTACTGCGTTCAGACTCAGTGATTTTACCAAATGGAAGTACAGAACAACCCTCATTTGATTTAATAATTGCTTCTTTCCACCCACTAGACTGAAGTCCGCTAGATGCGATACCGCCTTCATCCGATGGATTAATTCCAAAATGGAAGCGCAATGAATTCTGGGGATCAAAATCTACCGCTAAAACATCATGGCCTTTCATTCTTAAGGCTGCACATAGGTTGGCGCTAATCGTTGTTTTACCAACCCCCCCTTTACCAGAAACCACGGAAATAATTTTCATGAGCGCTTTAACCTTTCAAACATTGAGCTGATATTTTCAGAAGCGGCTCTATTGTTGTTACGCGAGTTAAATGCAAGCTCACTGAGCTTTTCATTTACTTCGATTATTGGCGTAGAGAGATTGTCATCAGCAATCACCTTGGCGGATATTTCGACACTCTGGATAGACGGTGCCTCGTCGACTATTTCATTGTCATTATCTGAAATTTCAATGCTGGCTTTCTCGACCAATGCCTCCGCAATAAATATCGTCTCTGATACAGCGACCTTAGGTGTGGGTCGAATCATCTGTACTGGACTCGAAATCAACACTGCTGCCCTAGGAGTAGGGGCTTCTAGCGGAGTTATCTGGTTAATTGCCGCTATTAATGGCCAGCGCTCAAGTGATTTCATGACCTCTTGATGCTGAACTATTTCCTGATAAGTCTCCGGATTTTCGTTTATCGCATCATACAAAATTTCAACATCATTCATTTGCTTCATGGGTATGCTTTCTTGCTTGGCGGCAATGATTCGAGTGACTCTTTAAAAAGTTAAACGCTTAATTGAAACTCTGTACTACCGAATTCATCAGTAGCAGAAATCTGGCGAACGCTTAAGGAATCGCCTGCTCCCATACCAGACAACCACTTCTGGTAAGTGCCCTCTAGAAAAGCAGTTACCCACAATGGTGTTTCCATTCCATACGCGGTATTGAGCAGGTCACCATTAGTTGAGCCATGATGAATAATGCTTAAAACACCATCATTCTCTTCAAGCTCAACCCAGCCCCAATCCATGTCTTTCCAAACAGAACACATTGCCGCCTGCAGGTCAGCCAATGTTTCGCACGCTGGTAGCGAGGTTTGGGTTCCAAACTGAATACCAATAGTGCGCATTACAGCTCGAGGATTTTTGAGTTCAAATTGCTTGCACAAGCCATGTGCTGTTGCAGCTAGGAGGCTACGCCACTGCCTAGCTGATTGACGCTGAATTCGATAATCAATTTTTTTAGTGGTAATCATAAATTTCTCCATGT
>Ga0118677_10006432_pt1 | contig 19879 bp, 20 predicted proteins | sample AliMusrvi5mmetaG_FD_86154 | JGI IMG/M metagenome (GOLD analysis project Ga0118677, IMG submission 86154)
GCGCTGGCCGCGGCCGATCGGGGTCAGGGCATCGACGGCCTTCAAACCCGTCTGGAGCGGCTCCTTGACCGGCTGGCGGCCGACGATGCCGGGGGCCTTCAACTCGATGCGGCGCATGTTCGTGGTGTCGATCGGGCCCAGGCCGTCGATGGGCTGGCCCAGCGCGTTCAGCACGCGCCCGACGACCGCGGGCCCGGTGGGGACCTGCGCGATGCGGCCGGACCTCTGGCACTCGTCGCCCTCGCGGATCCTGTTGACTTCGCCCAGCAGGGCGACGCCGACGTTGGTTTCCTCGAGGTTGAGGACCAGGCCCTTCACCCCGTGGGGGAAGTCCAGCAGCTCGCCGGCCATGGCCCCGGACAGGCCGTGGATGCGGGCGATGCCGTCGCCGACCGTGATGACGGTCCCCTTTTCGCGGACCTCGACCTTCCGGCCGAACTCGCGAATCTCGCGCTTGAGGATCTCGGTGACTTCTTCGACGCGCAATTCCATGGGTAACACCCCGCTACCGGCTATCGGGACTCCAACAGATGCGAACGAAGCGATTCCAGGTACGTCCGCGCGGACAGATCGAACACGCGGTCGCCGACGACGATCCGGAGGCCGCCCAGCATGGCCGGGTCGCGCTTCTCCGTGAGGACCAGGGTCTTTCGGATGGACGCGCCGACCGCCTCGCGCAGCCGAACCAGCTGCGCCGGCGCGATGGGACCGGCCGATTCCAGCACGCCGGTGGCGCGGCCCGCCCGGCGGTCCCGCTCCTCGCGAAGGGCGGTGACCAGCGCTTCGGGGCGGCCCAGGCGGCGGCGGGAGGCCAGCAGGCCCAGGAACCCGCGGACCGTTTCGGACAGGGCCATCCGGGTGGCGACGGCGGCGACGGCGCGGGCCGTGGCTTCCGCCGGCACGGTCGGATCGGCCAGGATCTCCTTGAGCGCGGGCGCGGCCGCGACCGTCGCCGCGAACGACTCGACTTCCGCCAGGACGCGGTCGATCGCGCCCTTTTCGGCGGCGACGTCCAGCAGGGCAGCGGCATACCGCCGGGCGGCGATGTCGGTCATGGACACCTCACGATCTCAGGACGGCTTGTGGCCGACCTCACGCACCACGCGATCCACCACGCCGTCGGGCAGGGCGCCGCCGGCCTTCGCCGCCAGCCGGCCTTCCACCAGCGCGAACGCCTTGGTCACCACGGCATCGGCCAGGTCGGCCCGGGCCATCTTGACGGCCTGGTCCAGCCGGAAGTCGGTTTCGGCCCGGATCTTTTCGGACAGCGCGACGCCTTCGTGCGCCAGGGCGTCCCGTTCGGCGTGGCCCTGGCGGCGGAACTCTTCCATCACGCGGTTCATTTCGTCGTTCAGGCTGGCGATGCGCTGTTCCGCGACCTTCATGCGGTCCTCGGCCTCGGCGAACCTCGCCTTCGCCTCGTCCAGCTCGGCCTTCATCGCGTCGTGGCGGTCCGCCAGGGCCTGGCGCGCCTTGGGCCAGACGACCCAGGCCACCGGGATGAACAGGACCAGGAAATCGACGAGGTACACGTAGAAGTCGCGGCCGGGCCCGGCGCCGCCTTCCGACGCGAAGGCCGCGGCGGGCAGGGACGCGGCGACCAGGGCCGCCAGGGCCAGCGAGCGCCGACTCATCGTGCCTCCACCGACTGCATCTGCTGATCGATCAGGGCCGCCAGCTCGGCGGCCGTGCTGTCCGCACCCGCCAGGAAGGCCGTCTTTTCGCCTTCCAGGCCGGCCAGTTCCAGGTCCATGCGGGCCTGGGCGTGCTCGCGTTCCTTCGCGACGATGCCGTCCCGCAGCGCCACGCCGTCCTCGGCCAGGCGTCGCCGTTCCAGCACGGCCGCCTGCTTCACCTCGGTCAGGCGATGCTCGGCGTTCGCGTCCATCTCGGCCGCCCGACGCAGCGCGTCCTTGGCCTGCTCGCGAAGGCCGGTGCCGGCCTGGTCGCGACGGCGCAGACGGCGCACGTATGGCTTGAAGAAGACCTGCGAAAGCAGGACGTAGAGCACCAGGAACATCGCCATCTGGACGAAATAGGTGGCGTCCAGGTCCACCAACGCCGCGGCCAGGGGGGGCGCGACGCCAACGATCACATCCATTCCCGAATACCTCCGGACCCGTCCCGGGTGCACCCCAATACCATCGTGCGCGGAGGGGTGTCAAGCAGGGTTCAAGCACATTCCGCACGATGATTTCGGGTGCCTGCCGGAAGAAGATCGATCGGCGGGGGGCGACGCCTCGGAAAACTCGTGTGATTGCGGGAATCAGGAGGCGATCTGAGGCGGCCCGTGGCCGGCCCGCGGCCGGCCAGCGGCCGGTCCTCAATTCGGACGGAGGTTCAGGACGCTCAGGCCCCCCGCCACCGTTTCCGCCAGGGCGCGGATCGCCGTCGCCGGAATCCCCTCCGGATCGGCGACGACGATCGGCAGGCCGAGGTCGCCGTTGGTGGACACGCGCGGGTCCAGCGGGATTTCGCCCAGGTACGCCACGCCGGACGCCTGGGCCAGCGCCTTCACGCGGCCGTCGCCGAAGGGATGGTGCACCGCGCCGCAACCGGGGCACGTGAACGACGCCATGTTTTCGACCAGCCCCAGCACCGGCACCTTGGTGATTTCGAACATCCTCAGGGCCCGGCGGACGTCCGCGAAGGCCACGTCCTGCGGCGTCGTGACCACGATCGCGGCCGAGATCGGCACCAGGTTGGCCAGCGAGATCTGCACGTCCCCGGTCCCCGGGGGCAGGTCCACCACCAGGTAGTCGAGGTCACCCCAGTTCACCTCTTCCAGGAACTGGCTGACGGCCTTGTGCAGCATGGGACCGCGCCAGACCACCGCGTCGCCCTGGCCCAGCAGCATGCCCATGGACATGACCTTCAGCCCGTGGGCCTCGAGGGGCGCCATCATGTCCTTGTCACCCACGCGGATCGGTTCCACGCCGGGCTCGCCCAGCCCCAGCAGGATCGGCACGCTGGGACCGTACACGTCGGCGTCCAGCAGGCCGACCGTCGCGCCGGACCGCGCCAGCGCCACGGCCAGGTTCACGGCCACGGTGGACTTGCCCACGCCGCCCTTGCCGGCGCCCACCGCGATGATGTTCTTCACGGACGGGAGGCGCTCGCCCTTGTCCTTCTGCCGGGACGCCACCCGGGCGCCCAGTTCCACGTGGACCGAGCCGACGCCGGGGAGGGCCCCGACGGCCGCCTCCACGTCCCGACGGATCACGTGCTTCAGCGGGCAGGCCGGCGTCGTCAGCTCCACCTCGACGCGGACCGCGTCCCCGTCCACGGTCACGCCCCTGACCATGCCCAGCTTCACGATGTCCTTGCCCAGCTCCGGGTCCATCACCCGCGTCAGGGCCTCGAAAACTTCGTCCCGCGTCGCCATCGTGTCGTTCTCCTTCACCCCGGCACGGATGCCCGGCCGCAGCCGCCTCGCGTGCGTCCACGAGGATCGTGTCTGTACCGGGTCGGATGTCCGCACCCGGGTCCGCACCAACCTTGGGCCTGCGGGCGCCGTCGTCAACCGGTTCGACTTCGCGGGCCGCGCGTGGCAGTATCCGCCGCGTGGAAGCGTACCTCGACAACCTGGCCACCACGCCGCTGGACCCCCGGGTGCTGGCCGTGATGCTGCCGCTGCTGTCCGGGCGGCCCGGGAACCCTCACGCGCGGATCCATTCGTGGGGCTGCCAGGCCGGCGATGCGGTCGATGCGGCCCGCGCGGAGGTGGCGGCGGTGGTGGGGGTGCGGCCCGAGGAGGTCGTGTTCACGCCCTCGGCGACCGCGGCGAACAACCTGGCGATCGTGGGCATCGCGGAGTCGCGGGCGAAGAAGGGGAACCACCTGCTGATCAGCACCATCGAGCACCCGTCGGTGCTGGAACCTGCATCGGCGCTGGCGGAGCGGGGATTCGACGTCGAGTGGCTCCCGGTGGGGGCCGACGGCGTCGTGGACATCGAAGCGGTTCGCGCGCGGCTGCGCCCCGACACGATCCTCGTTTCGGTGATGGCTGTGAACAACGAGGTCGGCACGATCCAGCCCGTGGCGGGCATCCGGTCGCTGCTGGCCCGGGGCGGCCCCGTGCTGCACGTGGACGCCAGCCAGGCGCCGGGCAAGGTGCCGCTGCGCCCGCTGGCCCTGGCGGCCGACCTGCTGACGCTGTCCGGGCACAAGGCCTACGGCCCCAAGGGCGCGGCGGCGCTGGTGGTGCGGGATCGTCGCAGCATCCGTCCCCGGCCTCTGCTGTTCGGCGGCGGGCAGGAAGGCGGCCTGTGGCCGGGGACCGTCAACGTGCCAGCGGTGGTCGGGTTCGGCGAGGCGATGCGCTTGTGCGAGGCCGACCTGGAATCCGACGACGCGCGCATCACGACGCTGTCGCAGGCGCTGCTGGACGCGATCCGCGAGGCGTTTCCCGGCAGCGCCCGCAACGGCGACCCGACCCGCTCGGTGCCCCACTGCCTCAGCGTGACGATCGACGGCGTGGCGGGCGAAACGCTGGTGGCGCTGCTGGCCCGCGAGGGCGTCGGCGCGGCGCTGGGCAGCGCCTGCGCGACGGAAGCCGCCAAGCCCTCGCACGTGCTGGCGGCCATGGGCATCGACCCCGCACGCGCCCGCCGGACGCTGCGCTTCGGCCTGGGCCGCTTCACCACCGCCGAGGAGATCGCCTTCACCGCGGACGTGCTGCGGATCTTCGCGGCGCGGCTGACCCGGGCGTAGTCCTCCCGAATTTGACGACCGCTTCACGGGCAGCGGGCGTCCGCCGAACGTGCCGGCCACACCGCTGCCGCAGGACGGGCCTACTTCCAGTTCAGGGCGGGCTTTCGGTGGTGGGCGACGCAATCGCGGAGATACAGGTTGATCAGGCTCTGGTATGGAATCCCCGTCTGTTCGCCAAGCGCCTTGAAGTAGACGAGCACGTCCTCGCCCAGACGGATCGTCACCTGCTTCTTCAGTTTCTTGGCGTAGGGGTTCTTCCTTCCGACCATCTTCGAGAAGTCGTACTCGTCCCTCATCCTGCACCTCCCGAATAGATTTCGCGCTCCTCCCGGGTGGCCTTCCGCGCCGAGATGAGCCGAATCACGTCTCCGCGGTTCCGAAGGCAGTGGACGACGACCAGGATCTTCAGCGCGTTGCTCAATCCCAGGAGCAGGAAACGATCCTCGTCGTCCGAATGGTCCGGGTCGTCGTACACGATCGCGTCATCGTCGTAGAAGGCCGTCTGGGCCTCCTCGAACGAAACTCCATGCTTCCGATGGTTGGCCTTGTTCTTCGTCTTGTCCCATTCGAATCTCATCGCGTCTCCACGACAACGCAACTACATTGTAGTGGCATCGCGCACGGGATTCAACCATTGATACGGCGTTCGACGCACGAGACCTGCGGCAGTCCATGCCGGTTCGACAGTACCTTCCCAGAGGGCGATTCGCCGGTGGCCTTGGGGCGAAGACGCCTCCAGGTGTGGACAAGACATCATCCAGTTCCCGGACGGGCACTTCGGGATCCAGTGCCGAATCCATTGGGTATTCCGGCTTTGCCACGGCTGGCACGCGGCGTGCTGTGGTCGAAGAAGGTTCTCACGCGGAGACGGCATGAAATCATCACGGATGGATCGATGCAGGATGCATCCCGCGCCTGGCAGGGATTCCCTGGTTCTGGCCCTGCTGGCAGCCGCCGTCCTGGCGTCACCTGCTGCCCATGCGCAGGTGGTTCCGTCTTCGGCCAACGAGGCGACGGGCGCCCTGGTGGCTGCCGAGGATGCGGTGCCTCTTGCCTCACGCATGGATCCCCTTCACTGGTGGGCCATGGTCGAATTCCTGGGGGATGGCCTCAGCCATCGACTCGTCAGGGACTACATCAAGGTGGCTGGCCCGGGCGCCGCCCAGGGAAAGGCCCCCTACTACACCTTCCATGCCTTCCTCGAAGATCGGGAGGAGCCCTGGAAAGTGGCGCGAAACACCGGCATCGGCCTCATGGTCGCCGGAGGCGTGCTTGCTGTCGTCGGAGGCCTTGTCTACGCCTCGCCCACGGGCGAGTTGAGCAAGGCTGCTGCCGATGAGCCTGGTGTGCGCGGCATGCAGGTCCTGGCCTCGACGATGCCGATTGCCGGGAGCCTCCTCATTGTCGGCGCATCCCTCGTGGGCGTCTATCAGACCCGACTCAATGGCCTGGAGAAGGCTCTGAACGTGCCCTCCCGGGGGTCTTCGTTTCGCTGGACCGGGCTTGCCCCCACCTATGACCCGGTCCACGGCACCGCAGGCGCCGCGGCTTCGTTCACGTTCTAGACCCACCCTGATTTCTCCGCGTCCTTCCTGATCGGGGTGTGGCAATCGGACGGCGGCCGGTGCCTCCGCAGCCCGGGAGAGTTTCCGTCGGGCCGCGGAGGGTTTCGACGTGGCCGTCATGCGGTGACGCTCCCGGGTTCGGGAGGAGCGGCCGGCACGCTCCCCTGGGCAGGGGCAGCGTCCGCGGCGCCGTTGCCGTTCCCGCCGGTGGCCCCGGGCTTCTGTGCCCCCGAGCCCACCGCCGCCAGGTCCGGGAACAGCGCGTCGACGTCGGACTGCTTCCGCAGGCGTGCCTTCACCGCGGCGCGCTGCACCCGGAACTCTTCGACCAGGGCCGCCTTCAACGCGTTCTTGGCCTGGGTCGCCAGTTCGGCCTGGCGTTCCGCGCCGGTCCACGCGGTCCGTGCCGCCTCCGCGGCGGTCACCGCGTCGATCAGCGCCTTGCCGGCGGTTTCCAGCCCGGCCACCGCGGCCAGCGCCTCCCCGGCGTTCTTCGCCCGGCGCATCCAGGCATCGCGCTTGCCGTGCGTGGCGGCCGACAGGCCCTTGGGAAACGCCGCCCGGTAGGCCTCCCGGGTCCGGTCCGCGCCGCACGTCGCGCGGGCCAGGGCCTCCGCGATCCGCACGTTCCGGACCGCCTCCTCCTCGCACTGGTCGAACGTCGCGCGACACGCCCGCTCCTCCAGGCGGGTCGCGTGCGCCGTTTCCGCGGCCGCCGCCAGGCGATCGGCCGCTCCCCGGATGACCGGCGCCAGGTCCGCCACACGCGGGTCCTTTTCCATCGCGCGTGCCAGCACCTCCGCCTTCAGCCGCAGCACCTCCGAGCTCCAGGACACCGATGGGATGTGCATCATGATCGGGCCCTCCTATTCCTCCGGTCGCCCACCGTGGGCGCCGGCAACGGGGGGGTAGACGGACGCCGCGCAAAATCGGTTTGCGGGGGGCGAAATAATTTCGCGGACCGTTCCGAGGTGGCACCAAACCCCGCCCAGCCGTGCACCGAGTTCCCGTCCGTGCCGGTTGCCTGGGGAGCGGGCGTCCCGGACGTCCCACCCGCACGAGTCGGCGCCCGATCGCTTCACGCGGAAGGGTCCTCCGTGCCGCTGGACGCAGGACGCGGGGACGCGGGGGACGTGCCGGCGCCGTTCGGGACCAGAAGTACCTGCGTCCGGGTCCCGGCCGCGCGAGTGTGCTGCCCGATGCAACGCGTCCAAGGCCGAACGGGACAGCGCGATCACCATTGCGCGACTTCTGCACGCCGCCGCAGCGTGAGCCTGTCGAGAGCGGCGTCGGGTGTCCCTCCCTCGTGGTATTCTTCCGCCGGTTCCAGGGGCGTGATGGATGGCATCGGCGCGGAGACACTTCGGCCTGCAGACGAGCCTCTTTCCACCGGTTCGCGCGACGCTTCCCATCGAAGAGCGTGGCGCGGTCTACACGAAGCGCTGGGTCGTCGAACTCGTCCTGGATCTGGCCGGCTTTCTCCCGGACCTGGATCTGGTCTCCTGCCTCACGATCGAACCCGCCGCGGGAGAGGGGGCCTTCCTCGTCCCGATCGTGGAGCGCATCGTCCAGTCCTGCCGTCGCCTCGGGCGCCCGGATCGCGATTGCCGGGATTCGCTGCTCGCCTTCGAACTCGACCCGTGGACTGCCGAGACCGCACGCGCCGCTGTCTGCTCCGCGCTTCTCGACATGCGTGTCTCGCCGAACGACGCGTCGTTCCTGTCCGAATCCTGGGTGCGAGTTGGCGACTATCTCCACGAGGCCCCGTCCCTGCCGAAGGCGACCTTCATCGTGGGAAACCCTCCCTACGTCCGCATCGAGGAACTGCCGACCGACGTGCAGTCCTTCTATCGTTCGTCGTATCCGACCATGAAGGGGCGCGCCGATCTCTACGTCGCCTTTTTCGAGGCCGCCCTTCGCCAGTTGCGGCCGGATGGAGTTTGCGCGTTCATCTGTGCGGATCGCTGGATGTTGAACCAGTACGGCTCGGCCTTGCGCGAGTGGGTCAGTTCCGGATACGCGCTCGAAACCGTGATCCAGATGCACGAAGCGGACGGGTTTCTCGCCGACGTGAGCGCCTATCCCGCCGTCACGGTGATCCGCAGGTCGGAGCAGCGCCAGGTCGTCGTGGCGCGCGCGGACCGCGAGGCGGAATCCGTCGGTTCCGCGCGCCTGGCCCACGTCATTCGCCACATCGCATGCGGCGACGCGGTGGGGATGCCGTCGGGCCTCTCTGCCGCAAGGGTGGATACCTGGTATCGCGGATCTGAACCCTGGCCGCTTGTGCACCCGAAGGACCTTGCGACTCTTCGAAGGCTCGAGGCCCAGTTCGATCCCATCGGCTCCGAGGCTTCATCGACCCGCGTCGGGATCGGTGTCGCCAGCGGTTGCGATGCGATCTTCCTGACCACGGATGCGTCGCTGGTCGAGCCGTCACGATTGCTGCCTCTGGCGATGGCCGACGACCTTCGGACCGGCTCCCTCCGGTGGTCGGGCACCTTCCTGGTGAATCCCTGGGACGCGGACGGGCTTGTCGCGCTCTCCGACCATCCCCTTCTTGGGCAGTACCTGAACTCCCACCGCGAGAAGCTGGGTTCGCGCCATTGTGCCCGTGAACAGGGGAAGCACTGGTATCGGACGATCGACCGGGTGGATCCCACCCTGACCGCCCGGCCAAAACTCTACCTTCCCGACATCAAGGGGAGCATCCACCCGGTACTGGATCGCGGCACGACGTATCCTCATCACAATCTCTACTTCGTGGTCTCGGATTCCTGGGACCTGGAGGTGCTTGGCGGCCTCCTGATGTCTCGTGTCGCGCAGTTCTTCGTGGAGTGCTACGCGGTACGCATGCGTGGGGGGACCCTCCGTTTCCAGGCGCAGTACCTGCGTAGGATTCGGGTACCTCGGCCCGAGCAGGTTTCTTCGCGTCAGGCGACGGCCCTGCGGCGTGCCTTCGCGGCGCGCGACGTCTCGGCCGCAACCGAAATCGCCGCAGGAATCTACGGCGCTCCAGAGTTCCTGGATGGGAGATGGACGTGAGACTCGACCAGCGGTTCCACCAGGCGGTCCAGGGATTCTGGGACGTGCGTGCCGCGCAGATGCGCAAGCAGCAGGAATCCGGACGGATCGACGCGGGTTCGCGCGGTGCCGTCACCGGCGGTGCGCAGATGGACCAGGTGACCGCGCTCCTCGTCGATCTGCTGGAAGAGGCGGGCCTGTCGCGTCTGGAAATCCATACGAACGCCGCGCTGGAACTGCCGGGCTTCTATCGCGCCGAAAAGAAGTGGGATCTCGTCGCGGTGTCGCAGGGCGAGTTGCTGGCCGCGGTCGAGTTGAAATCCCAGGTCGGGTCCTTCGGAAACAACTTCAATAATCGTTCCGAAGAGGCGATTGGCAGCGCAACCTGCCTCTGGACCGCATACCGGGAAGGACGCTTCGGCAATCAGCAGCGGCCGTTCCTGGGGTACCTGTTCCTCCTCGAGGACTGTCCCCAGGTGCACAAACCCGTGAAGGTGAAGCAGCCTCACTTCGTGGTGGACCCTGCGTTCGTCGATGCCTCGTACATGCGTCGATACGAGTTGCTGTGCCGGCGCCTGGTTCGCGAGCGCCTGTACGACGCCGCGTGTTTCGCGGTCGCCACGAACAGCAACCCCACGCGCGAATCCCATCCGGCCGACGACCTCACGTTCAAGCACTTCGCCATCGCCCTTCAGGAACGGGTACGCACGTCCTTGAAGACTCGCGTGGAACCGTGATCCCCATCCACATGATTCTCCAGAGCCCGGTGTTCCGGCATGCACTGCCAGACAATGCCGAAGGCGTTGGCAGAGGGTCGATGAAGGCCATATGCGCCGTCGCCGTCCTGTTTGCAGGTGCCCTCTCCTGGACGGGCTGCGACACCACGGGCTCGTCGACCGATGCCGTGTCCCCGCCGGCCTACGTCCTCGTCGACGTGACGCCGGACCTTCGGGACGCACCCGAGACGGTGGAGCTGGACGGCGAGACCCTCGCGATCAGCGCGCACCTCTACCGCGACTTCATGCCGGTCGCATCCCCCGACGGGTCCGAGGGGAACTACGATGGAAGTCCGCTCATGGCGATGGCCACCGTGTCCACCACCAGCGGCGCCGCGCTTCCCGCCGGCCTGCGCGCCCCGTCCCTGTGGGTCGTGCAATCCGGACAGGCCTGGTTCGACGACTCACCCGGGCACCAATCCGGCGCAGGCAGCCTGTTGTTGACCGGCCAGGGCGGACCGAAGTGGGGCCCCGACTCCATCGTCGACGTCGTGGTGGAACTCGTGTCCAGCGCCGGGGTCCACGTCCTGCTGGCCGCCAGGAACTGCCCGATCCAGAGGATTATGTAGATCGATTGCCTGTCGCCCCGACCTTCCCCCAACGGACGACCGAGGGCCGGGGGCCGGGGGTGTTCCGGTCGAAGAGCTCCGCAGCCGGCGACACCTTGCGGGGGCAATCAATACAACGTCGCCGGCGAGGACAGAGGCGGGAACGGGGGCTTTGCCCCCGGGCAGAGCCCCCGGGCACGCCGTCCCCGGAGGGACACGCCCGGCACCCGGCCCCCCAGATAGTCACGCGGTCGTCAAGCCTGGTTCTGCAGGGATCTGCGTGTCCGGCGGCGTTCTACACACCCATGAACAAGCGCTTGGCGAACTTCTCGTCCAGCCCGGCGGCGAGGATCTTGGCGGCGGCGGCCTCGATGTCGTACTCGACGCGGACGAACGCCAGGTTCTGCTTGTCCGAGTCCCACACCGCGAAGCACGCCCGCGGGTCGCGGTCGCGGGGCTGGCCCACGCTGCCCACGTTGACGATGAAGCGCGTGTCCGGGCGGGGCTTCACCTGCTTGGCCTCGACGCTCTTGACCTTCTTTTCCGTGATGGAAAACGCGACGGTCAGATGCGCGTGGCCGATGAACGAAATCGACCTCAGGCGGTCCATCACCTGCGCGTGGGTCTGCGCTTCCGACGCCTGTACAACGTAGAAGAACCCCGACGGCAGGATCGGCGCCGAGTGGAAGAAGGCGACGTCCTCCTCGACCCGCGTGAACGGCAGCCCATACAGCCACTTGTAGGAGGGTTCGGACAGCCGGTCGCGGGTCCACTGCAGCGCCCGCCGGGCGCCCTCGTAGTAGTAGGCCTCGTCCATCGCGCCGGTCACGGCCGCGTCGTGGTTGCCCAGCAGGGTCAACACCGACCGATCCATCAGCATCCTGCAGCATTCGTCCGGGCTGGCCCCGTAACCGACGACGTCGCCCAGGCAGATCGTTCGATCCACCTCTTCGCGGTCGACGCGCTGCAAGACGGCCTCCAGTGCTTCCTGGTTCGCATGGATGTCCGAGATGATGGCGGTTCTCATGGCCCGGAAGGATAGCAGAACCCGCCGCGAAGGGGGAAACCCCGCGCCGCTCGATGTGTCGGGCCGCGATTCCCGGACGGTTCCCGCCCTTGACAGAACCGCCCGTCTCCGGTACCTAGAATCGTCCTTTTCCCAGCCGGAACCGGGGGGTATTCATGGCCCTGGCCTTTTCGCCGGACGCGGATCGGGAGTTCGACCGGATCGTCCGTCGATACCCGAATCGTCGCGCCGCGTTGATCCCGACCCTGGTGCTGGCGGACCGCCAGTTCGGCTACCTGTCGCGCGAGGCGATGGAGTACGTCGCGAAGCGCCTGGAGTTGCCGTCCGCCTGGGTCCTCAGCACGGCCACCTTCTACACGCTGCTGCGCAAGCGGCCCACCGGGCGGTTCCACCTGCAGGTGTGCGTCAACGTGGCGTGCTACCTGAAGGGCGCGGACCAGCTGGGCGACCACCTCAAGAAGCGCCTGGGCATCGGGTTCGGCGAGGTGACGCCCGACGGGCTGTTCAGCCTGGAAGGCGTCCAGTGCCTGGCGGCCTGCGGCACGGCGCCCGTGATCCAGGTCAACGACGCGTACCACGAGGACATGACCCTCGACAAGGTGGACGCCCTGATCGAGTCCCTGCGGACGGCGCCTGCAGACGGCGGCGCGGCGGCGGGACCGGGAGGTGCCCGGTGATCGCGATCCCCGCCAACCCCACCCGCGGACACCTGCTGCGCTGCGGTCCCGGCGAATCGATCCTCGACCTGGCCAGGCACCAGTCGATGGGCGGCCTGGTTGCGCTGCGCAAGGCGCTGGCGATGCAGCCCGCCGCGCTGATCGACGAGGTCAAGAAGGCCACGATCCGCGGCCGCGGCGGCGCGGGCTTCCCGGCCGGCACCAAGTGGTCGTTCCTGCCCAAGGACAACCCCAAGCCGCGCTACCTGGTGATCAACGCCGACGAGGGCGAGCCCGGCACCTTCAAGGATCGCTACTTCCTGGAGCAGGACCCGTTCCCGCTGCTGGAGGGGATCGCGATCAGCGCCTACGCCATCGGCGCGCACACGGCGTTCCTGTACGTGCGCGGCGAGTTCGTGCACGGGATCAAGGTGCTGGAGGCCGCGGTCGACCAGATGCGGAAGGCCGGCGTGCTGGGCCGCAGCGTGCTGGAATCGCCGTTCGCGCTGGAAATCGTGGTGCACCCCGGCGCCGGCGCCTACATCTGCGGCGAGGAATCGGCGCTGCTGGAATCGATCGAAGGCAAGCCCGGCCGCCCGCGCAACCGCCCGCCGTTCCCGGCCGTGGCGGGCCTGTGGGGCTGCCCGACCATCATCAACAACGTCGAAACGATGGCCTGCGTGCGGCTGGTGCTGGAGCACGGCGCCGACGCGTTCCTGGCGATGGGCCTTCCCAAGGACGGCGGCCCCAAGATCTACGGCCTGTCGGGCCACGTGAAGCGGCCGGGCCTGTACGAGGCGCCGCTGGGCCTGACGCTGCGCACGCTTATCTACGACTTCGGCGGCGGCACGATCGGCGATCGGCCCATCAAGGGCATCATCCCGGGCGGCTCGTCCACCCCGGTGCTGGGCCCCGACGCGCTGGACGTCGCGATGGACTTCGAAAGCATCAAGGCCGCGGGCAGCATGCTGGGCACCGCGGCGGCGACGGTGTTCACGGAGGGCACCTGCCCCGTGGCCGTGCTGCTGCGCATTTCGCGCTTCTACGCCCACGAGTCCTGCGGGCAGTGCACGCCCTGCCGCGACGGCACCGGGTGGCTGGAGCGCATCGTCGAGTCCATCGAGCACGGCACGGCCCGCCCCGGGGACTGCGACGTGCTGCTGTCGGCGGCGAACCAGATCATGGGCAACACCATCTGCGCGCTGGGCGACGCGGCGGCGCTGCCGGTGATCTCGTTCGTGAACCGGTTCCGGGACGACTTCGAGGCGCACATCACCGGGAGGGCCTGCCCGTACGGGGCGGCGTGACCCTGGAGGTTCCATGTCCGCGGAACTCGTGGTGTTCGGGATCCTGGCGGTCGCGGCCGTGCTGGGCGCGCTGGCGGTGGTGCTGCCCCCCTTCGGGCGCAACCCGCTGCACGCGGCCATCGCGCTGCTGACCACGTTCACCTGCGTGGCAGGCCTGATGGTGCTGCTGTCGGCGCACCTGATCGCGGTGCTGCAGGTGCTGGTGTACGCAGGGGCCGTGATGGTGCTGTTCACCTTCATCATCATGCTGTTGAACCTTCGCCGCGAGGACCTGGGCGGCTTCCGCATCACCGCCTGGAAGGTGGTGGGCGTGGTAGCCATCGTCGCGGTGGCCGTCAAGCTGGGCGTGCTGGTCGCGGCCGGCCTTTCGGCCTACGACGCCGCCAGCGCGTCGGTGGTCGTGGCGAACGATTTCGGCGGCGTGAAGTCCGTGGGGATGGCGCTGCTGACGACCTACCTGGTGCCCTTCGAGGCGACGTCGCTGCTGCTGCTGGTCGCCATCGTGGGCGCGCTGGTCGTTGCCCGCCGCGGGGACGGAGGTGCCGAATGATGGACGTCCCCGTGTCCTGGTACGTGATCCTGGCGGTGACGCTGTTCGGCATCGGGACCGTCGGCGTGTTCACGCGGCGGAACCTGCTGGTCGTGCTGATGTCGCTGGAAATCATGCTCAACGGCGTGAACCTGGCGCTGCTGGCGTTCGCCCGCCAGCGGGGGGATGTCCAGGGCCAGGCGGCGGTGTTCATCGTGATGGCCGTGGCCGCCGCCGAGGTGGCCGTGGGCCTGGCGCTGGCCATCGCGTTGTTCCGGCGGAACGGCTCCGTGGACCTGGACCGGGCCACGCGGATGAAGGGGTAGCGCATGCCGACTCCGTCCATCGAGACCCTGCTGACCGTGGTCGTGCTGGCGCCCCTGGTGGGTGCCGCGTTCAACGGCCTGCTGTCGGGCATGCTGAAGCGAAGCACCGTCACGCTGGTGGGCGTCGGCGCGCCGGTGGTGGCCTTCGGGGCGGCCCTGTGGGCGGTGCTGCTGTGGCTGCCGCTGCGCGAGTCGCTGCCCGACGCGTCGGTCACCGCGGTGCTGTTGCAGTGGATCAGTTCGGGGCCGGTCAACGTCGACCTGGCGCTGTACCTGGACCCGCTGTCCGCCGTGGTGATCCTGATCGTGACCGGCATCGGGTCGCTGATCCACCTGTACAGCGTCGGGTACATGCACGACGATCCGTCGTACGCGCGGTACTTCAGCCACCTGAACATGTTCACCTTCGCGATGCTGCTGCTGGTGCTGGGCCGCAGCCTGCTGGTGCTGTTCGTGGGCTGGGAAGGCGTGGGGCTGTGTTCGTACCTCCTGATCGGCTTCTGGTTCACCGACATGGACAAGGCGATCGCGGGCAAGAAGGCGTTCATCGTCAACCGCATCGGCGACTTCGGGTTCCTGCTGGCGCTGTTCTTCCTGATGTTCCACCTGAAGGGCAGCCTGGACGTGCCGACGCTGCGCGCGGCGGTGGCGGACCCGACCACGGCGTTCAACACCGACAACGCGATGGTGACGCTGGTCACGCTGCTGCTGTTCGTGGGCGCCACCGGCAAGTCCGCCCAGATCCCGCTGTACGTGTGGCTGCCCGACGCCATGGCCGGCCCCACGCCGGTGTCCGCCCTCATCCACGCCGCGACGATGGTCACCGCGGGCGTGTACATGATCGCCCGCCTCAACTTCCTGTACGTGCTGGCGCCCTGGTCCATGGCGGTGGTGGCGTCGGTGGGCGCGGCGACGGCGCTGTTCGCGGCGTCGATCGGGCTGGTCCAGAACGACATCAAGAAGGTGCTGGCGTACTCGACGGTCAGCCAGCTGGGCTACATGGTGCTGGGCGTCGGCGTCGGCGCGTTCGGCGCGGGCGTGTTCCACCTGATGACCCACGCCTTCTTCAAGGCGTGCCTCTTCCTGGGCGCCGGCAGCGTGATCCACGCGATGGCCGGCGAGCAGGACATCCAGAAGATGGGCGGGCTGGCTCGCAAGATGCCGATCACCCGCTGGACGTTCCTGGTGGCGACGATGGCCATCGCGGGCGTGCCGCTGCTGTCGGGCTTCTTCAGCAAGGACGAGATCCTGTTCAAGGCGCTGACGTTCCGGCACGCGTCCGGCGTGGTGCCGGAGTGGCTGAACGTCGCCTGGTTCGCGATGGCCCTGGGCGCGGCGCTGATGACCGCGCTGTACATGTTCCGGCTGTACTTCCTGACGTTCAGTGGCGAGCAGCGCGACCACCACGCCCACCCGCACGAGTCGCCCGCGACCATGACGATCCCGCTGATCGTGCTGGCGGCGGGCGCGGCGGTGGTCGGGTACGTGGGGCTGCCCGACCCGTCGCTGAACCTGTGGGAGCACTTCCTGGAGCCGGTGTTCGGCGGCTCGGAGGAGGCGATCCACGCGACCGGCAGCCACGGGCTGGAGCTGGCGCTGATGGGCGTGTCGTCCGTGGTGGCGCTGACCGGCATCGGGCTGGCGTGGTGGATGTACCGCGGCGCGGGCCGCGAGGTGCCCGGCCGGCTGGCGACGTCGTTCGCCGGCCTGCACAAGGTGCTGTGGAACAAGTACTGGGTGGACGAGGCCTACGACCTGGTGATCGTGCGGCCGCTGAAGGCGATCGCCCACTTCACCTGGAAATGGATCGACGCCGGCCTGGTGGACGGCGTGCTGGTCAACGGCCCGGCGCGGCTGGTTTCGGCCGTGGGCGGGGCGGGCCGGCGGCTGGCGAACGGCGACGTGCAGGCGTACGCGGCGGCGCTGGCCGTGGGCTTGGCCGTCATCGTGTTCCTGTTCATGTGAGCCCCCGGCCCGAGCACGGAGGCGGAGGCGCGATTTCTATCGCGCCGGAGACGCAGTCGACTCGGGCCCGCTTAATGTCTCCCCGGGCGTGAAAGCGCACCCGGGGCCACGGAGCCTGGCGATGGGAATCGAGACCCGAGCGATCACCCCCTTCCTGACGCTGACCATGGCGTTGCCCCTGCTGGGCGCGCTGCTGCTGGCGATGATCCCGGCGGACCGGGCCCGGGCGCACCGGGCGGTGTCGCTGGTGGCGTCGCTGGGAGCGTTCCTGGTCAGCCTGTCGATCTGGGTGAACTTCAACCCGGCGCTGGCGGGCTTCCAGCTGGTGGAAGACCACGCGTGGCTGGCCTTCGGGGCCCGCTACACCGTCGGCGTGGACGGCATCAGCCTGCTGCTGGTGATGCTGACCACCGTGCTGACGCCGCTGACGATCCTGTCGACGTTCGGCGCCATCCAGCGGCGCACCCGCGAATTCCACATCGCGTTCCTGGTCCTGGAAACCAGCATGCTGGGCACGCTGCTGGCGATGGACATGCTGCTGTTCTTCATCTTCTGGGAGATCATGCTGGTGCCGATGTACCTGATCATCGGCATCTGGGGCGGCGAGCGGCGCATCTACGCGGCGATCAAGTTCTTCCTGTACACCACCGTCGGCTCGGTGTTGATGTTCGCCGGCATCCTCTACCTGTACATCCAGGGCGGCAGCACGTCGTTCGCGTACCTGGACGCGCTGAAGACGGGCCTGGACCTGCAGCAGCAGCTGTGGCTGTTCGCGGCGTTCGGGCTGGCGTTCGCGATCAAGGTGCCCCTGTTCCCGTTCCATACGTGGCTGCCCGACGCGCACGTCGAAGCGCCCACCGCCGGCTCGGTCATCCTGGCCGGCGTGCTGCTGAAGATGGGCACCTACGGCTTCCTGCGGTTCGCGATCCCGCTGTTCCCCAACGCGGCCGGCGTGTTCGGGCTGCCGATCATGCTGCTGGCGGTGGTGGGCATCGTGTACGGCTCGTTCGTCGCGTGGGCGCAGGACGACGTCAAGAAGCTGGTCGCGTACAGCTCGGTGGCGCACCTGGGCTTCGTGATGCTGGGCATGTTCGCGCTGACGGCGGAAGCCGTGCAGGGGTCGATCCTGCAGATGGTGAACCACGGCGTGTCCACCGGCGGGCTGTTCCTGCTGGTCGGCGTGCTGTACGAGCGGCGCCACACGCGGCTGATCGCCGCCTACGGCGGCATCGCCAAGCCGATGAAGGTGTTCGCGTTCTTCATGGTCGTCATCACGCTGTCGTCGATCGGCCTGCCGGGGACCAACGGCTTCGTCGGCGAGTTCCTGATCCTGGCGGGCACCTTCCGCGAGGCGCTGGGGACTGTCGGCGGTCCCAGCACGCCGCTGCTGGTGCTGGGCATCGTGGCGTCCACGGGCGTGGTGCTGGGCGCCATCTACATGCTGACGATGGTGCGCAAGGTGCTGTTCGGGCCGATCACCCACGAGGAGAACCGGAACCTGCCGGACGTGACCTTCCGGGAGGGGTTCATCCTGGGCACCCTGGTGGTGCTGGTGTTCTGGATCGGCGTGTTCCCGAATGTCTTCCTGTCCCGGACCTCGGCATCGGTCGGCGCCCTGATCGACACGTGCAAGGGACGGATGGTCGAGCACCGGCTGGCCGTGGGGGAGAGCGTCGGCCGTCCGGGCGGTGAGGAAGGCAGTCCGTATCGGATCGCCTCGGACGGGGAGGTGGTTCGATGAGCGACCTCCTGTCGATTTCCCCGATGCTGGTCACCGCGTTCACCGGCCTGCTGGTGATGGCGCTGGACCTGCTGGCGGGCCGGGGCCGCAAGGGGTTCCTGGCCTGGGTGACCGCGGGCGGGTTCGCGGTGGCGGGCGTGCTGGCATGCCTGCTGTGGCGCACGCCGGTCACGCTGGCGCAGCCGTTCCTGGCCAACGTGTTCGCGCTGGACGCGCACGGCTGGTTCTTCGCGGAAATCGTGCTGCTGTCGGGCGGGCTGGCGGCGCTGCTGGCCGCGGACCACCTGCCGGAACAGGGGATCCACGGCGGCGAGACGTACGGGCTGCTGTCGTTTTCGGTGACGGGCGCGATCCTGCTGATCGTGGCGACCGACCTGGTGACGCTGTTCCTGGGCCTGGAAATCATGAGCCTGGCCCTGTACGTGATGGCGGCCAGCAAGGCGTCGTCAGCGTACTCGGCGGAAGCCGGCATCAAGTACTTCCTGCTGGGCGGCGTGGCGTCGGCGTTCCTGCTGCTGGCGGTCGCCTTCCTGTACGGCGCCACCGGCCACCTGGGCCTGGTGGACATCGCGCGCGACCTGGTGTCGAAGGGGGCGGGTCCGGACCCGCTGCTGATCCAGGGCGCAATGGTGCTGCTGGTGGTGGCCCTGGGCTTCAAGGTCGCCGCGGTGCCGTTCCACTTCTGGACCCCCGACGTGTACGAGGGCGCCCCGACGCCGGTGACGGCCTTCATGGCCGGCGCGGTGAAGGCGGCGGCGTTCGCGGTGCTGGCCCGCGTGGTGCTGACGCTGTCGCGCGCCCCGCTGTTCGTCGGCGTGGACGTGACCATCGGCACAGGCCAGGCCGTCAAGTCGATGACGTACACCGATACCGACGGCACAACGGTGACCGTGACGATCACCAGCGGCAAGGCCAAATTTTTGCGTGTTATTACTGCGGCCAGCCAGCCCCAGACAACCAGCGCCGCAATAACTTCAAACCAACGAAATATATAGAACCCGCCCGGATGCTGACCAAAAACTGTGTACAGAATACCGGTATGAAAAGCATACAACGGACGAAAAACGCCCCAGTTAAGCAATGCTTTAAAAAGGAAAAATGCTCTTTCCAATGGATTTCCCGGGATCATGATAATGTTATAATCATCTACCAAGCCCCAACCCCAGGTTCCGATAAGGAAAGAAGCCAGGATCGCCAAGAGCGGAAAAAGAGCGGGGATCCATAAACCTTGAACTGCCGAAACGGATATCTCATCGACGTTTTTCTTAAATGCCTCCATACCTTCCCCTCCCTTGATAATACTCTGCTCAAAAACAAGTTCAGCCCACCAAGTCCCTGTATATCCTGCTCAGAAATCCATAATTGACTTTGGCTGTATAAAGATCTTCAAAGGTCTTTCGCGCATTTTTGCCCATCTCGCCTGCATTTGTCGGATCGGACAACATCCTCTTTAGCGTTGCTGCAAGGTCCGAGGATGATCCAGCCTCGAACAAAAGGCCGGTCTTCCCCTCTTCAACCAATTCCGGTAAAGCCCCGAGCCGGCTGGCCACGACCGGCACACCACAGGCATAGGCTTCGATCACCACACGGCCGAAATTCTCATACCATTCCGACGGGACGACAACGCAAAGCGCATCCTTCATCAATTCCATGACACGCGAAAGGTCCTTTTGCCCCAGCCAATCCACTTGCGGAACCTGGAAAG
>Ga0118677_10000014_pt2 | contig 19878 bp, 16 predicted proteins | sample AliMusrvi5mmetaG_FD_86154 | JGI IMG/M metagenome (GOLD analysis project Ga0118677, IMG submission 86154)
TTTGCCTTCGCCAGTTTTACCTTCACCACCACCATGTGGGTGATCTACTGGGTTCATTGCCACACCGCGAACGGTTGGGCGAATACCACGCCAGCGATTTGCACCAGCTTTACCAATTTGGCGCAAGCTGTGCTCTTCATTACCAACTTCACCAATGGTTGCACGGCACTCGATCAACACGCGACGTACTTCACCTGAGCGCAAGCGCACCTGAGCGTAAACACCTTCGCGAGCTAACAGTACTGCAGAACCGCCAGCTGAGCGAGCAATCTGCGCGCCTTTACCTGGCAACATTTCTACACAGTGAATAGTGCTACCTACTGGAATATTACGAATTGGTAAATTGTTACCGGACTTGATAGGGGCTTCAGAACCGTTTTGGATCTGTTGACCAACAGTCATTCCCTTAGCAGCCAGAATGTAGCGACGCTCACCATCAGCAAACACGATCAACGCAATATTTGCGCTACGGTTTGGATCGTATTCCAAACGCTCAACCTTGGCTGGAATGCCGTCTTTGTCATTGCGCTTGAAATCAACCATACGATAGTGATGCTTATGACCACCACCCTTATGACGGGTAGTGATGTGGCCATTGTTATTACGTCCAGCTTTTTGGAACTGTGGCTCCACCAACGCTGCAAAAGGCTTACCTTTATGCAGGTCAGGATTAACCACCTTGACCATTGAACGACGACCTGGTGAGGTCGGTTTTGTCTTCATCAAAGGCATGATTAATTCGCCTCCGCTTCAAAGTTAATTTCTTGACCTGGCTTCAAATTCACATAGGCCTTCTTGGTGTGGTCACGACGACCTTCAAAACGGCCATAGCGCTTTGGCTTGCCTTTTTGATTCACGATTTGAACTGAGTCAACTTGCACTTTGAAGAGCAATTCAACTGCTTGTTTTACATCGCTCTTATTTGCATCGCGAGCTACTTGGAAAACTACTTGTTCGTTTTTCTCTGCAACCATAGTGGCTTTTTCAGAGATAACGGGGCCAAGCAGTACCTTCATTAAATTATGATCGTTTTTACGGACTTGGCTCATTTCAGCAACTCCTCAATTTTGGCGATCGCAGCTTTGCTAACCAATACTTTTTTGTACTGGACTAAAGCCAATGGATCAGCGTGCTGTGGCTCGACAATCGCAACTTTATGTAAGTTACGTGATGCCAAGTACAAATTCTCGCTAACTTGATCAACGATGATGAGCACAGAGTCCAATCCCATAGCTTTGACTTTGTCAGCCAACTCTTTGGTCTTAGGAGCATCTAAGCTAAATTGATCAACCACATTCAAACGACCTTCGCGAGCCAACTGAGACAAAATGGATCTCATACCAGCGCGGTACATTTTCTTGTTTACTTTTTGGCTGAAATTCTCTTCAGGAGAATTTGGAAATATACGACCACCTCCACGCCACAGCGGGGAAGAGCTCATACCAGCACGTGCACGACCAGTACCTTTTTGACGCCAAGGTTTTTTGGTAGTGTGCTTAACTTGTTCACGGTCCTTTTGTGCGCGGTTACCACTACGAGCATTTGCTTGGTAAGCCACAACAACTTGGTGTACTAGTGCTTCGTTATATTCACGCTCGAACACTTCTGGTGATGCTTGAACGCCAGCACCTAAAGTTCCGTTATCTTGGAGAAGCTTGAGTTCCATATTCGCTCTCCTTATTTCTTCTTCAACGGTGTTTTCACCGCTGGAGTAACAATCACTTTACCGCCTGGGGCACCTGGAATAGCGCCTTTAACCATGATGAGATTACGTTCTGCATCAATGCGTGCGATAACTAAATTTTGTACGGTACGGGTAACGTCGCCAAGGTGGCCAGTCATGCGCTTACCTGGGAATACGCGACCTGGATCTTGTGCCATACCAATAGAACCTGGTACGTTGTGTGAACGTGAGTTTCCGTGTGAGGCGCGTCCAGAAGCAAAGTGATAACGCTTGATGGTGCCGGCGTAACCTTTACCGATCGATACGCCTTGAACGTCAACTTTTTGACCAGCAGTGAAAGCAGCTTCCGCAGGAATTACTTGTCCTGGGGCCATTTCTGCAATTTTTGCTGCGTCTAATTGGAATTCGTTTAGCCCGTTACCAGCCATCACACCTGCTTTTGCAAAATGTCCTGCCATTGCTTTGGTAACGCGAGTAGCTCTACGTGTGCCATGTGCCAACTGGATAGCATCATAGCCATCAGTTGCCTGGGTCTTGATTTGAGCGATTCTGTTGTCGCTCACGTCAATTACGGTTACAGGGATTGAATCCCCTTCATCCGTAAATAGACGGGTCATGCCGACCTTGCGGCCGATTAAGCCTAAGCTCATATTCATGCTCCACGCCGACTTCGATTGGTCGGCAAAATTTAATTTAGGTGATTTACAAGTAAAAATACTTCTAAATCAATAACTTACAACAATTTTAATGCTGATAAAACTAATATAATCGCCTAATATTTAAGCGAAGCCTTAGATTCTATCCCGAAAAGCTGACCTTGACAAGCTATTAGGCCAAAAATAGATCTTATTGCAGCTTAATTTCGACATCCACACCAGCTGGAAGGTCTAATTTCATCAAAGCATCCACTGTTTTCTCGGTTGGATCAACAATATCCATTAAACGCAAATGGGTACGGATCTCCAACTGATCACGTGAAGTCTTGTTCACGTGTGGGGAACGCAAGATGTCAAAACGCTCAATACGGGTTGGTAACGGTACTGGACCCTTAACAACCGCACCAGTACGCTTAGCTGTATCAACGATTTCAGCTGCAGACTGATCGATCAAACGATAGTCAAATGCTTTGAGACGAATACGAATTTTTTGGTTTTGCATTTTAATTCCAAAGAACAGTGCGGTGCTGCCGCGTTATCAATCTAAAGAGCGGGTGACATCTGCAGCACAGATGTCACCGGTTAGCAAAACGCTAAACCTAATTTAAAACCGACTACTTAAGCCAAAATCTTCGCAACCACTCCGGCGCCAACAGTACGGCCACCTTCACGGATTGCAAAACGTAAACCTTCTTCCATCGCAATTGGCGCGATGAGTTTGACGGTAATGGTGACGTTATCGCCAGGCATGACCATCTCTTTGTCTTTTGGCAACTCGATTGAACCCGTTACGTCCGTAGTACGGAAGTAAAACTGGGGACGATAGTTGTTAAAGAACGGAGTATGACGACCACCTTCATCTTTACCCAAGATATAAACCTCGGCTGTAAAGTGGGTATGTGGGGTGATTGAACCTGGCTTGGCCAAGACTTGGCCACGCTCAACTTCTTCACGCTTAGTACCACGTAACAAAATACCGACGTTATCGCCTGCTTGACCTTGATCGAGCAGTTTGCGGAACATCTCTACACCAGTACAAGTGGTTTTGAGAGTGGGCTTAATACCAATGATTTCAATCTCTTCACCTACCTTAACAATACCGCGCTCAATACGACCAGTCACCACGGTACCGCGACCAGAGATCGAGAACACATCTTCTACTGGCATCAAGAACGCACCATCAATCGCGCGCTCTGGAGTAGGAATATAAGTATCTAAAGCTTCGGCCAATTTCATGATCGCGCCTTTACCCAATTCGCCTTCGTCACCTTCTAGGGCTAACTTAGCAGAACCGTGGATGATTGGAGTGTCATCACCAGGGAAGTTGTACTTAGATAAAAGCTCACGTACTTCCATCTCAACGAGCTCTAACAACTCAGCATCATCGACCATGTCGCACTTGTTTAAAAACACGACGATGTAAGGAACACCGACTTGGCGTGCCAAGAGGATGTGCTCACGGGTTTGTGGCATTGGGCCGTCAGCTGCAGAGCAAACCAAAATTGCGCCGTCCATTTGGGCAGCGCCAGTAATCATGTTCTTAACGTAGTCAGCATGTCCTGGGCAATCGACGTGAGCATAGTGACGATTAGCAGTCTCATACTCAACGTGCGCAGTATTAATCGTAATACCACGGGCCTTTTCTTCAGGAGCAGCATCGATCTGATCGTATGCTTTTGCTTCGCCACCGAATTGCTTAGAAAGCACGGTTGCGATTGCTGCTGTCAAAGTGGTTTTACCGTGGTCAACGTGACCAATGGTGCCTACGTTTACGTGCGGTTTTGTCCGCTCAAACTTTTCTTTTGCCATTTTTGTCTGCCTTCTTAGCTAGTCAATATTCAAAAATTAATGTGGATAAATTACTTCGCTTTAGCAGCCATAACTGCTTCAGCAACGTTCTTGGGTGCTTCGGAATAGTGCTTAAATTCCATGGTGTAGGTAGCACGACCTTGGGTCAACGAGCGCAAGCCAGTTGAGTAACCAAACATCTCAGCCAATGGCACTTCAGCGCGTACGATCTTGCCGCCGCCTGGAATGTCATCCATACCTTGCAAAATACCGCGACGTGATGAGAGGTCACCCATTACGTTACCCATGAAATCTTCTGGTGTTTCTACTTCTACAGCCATCATTGGCTCGAGCAAGACTGGAGATGCTTTACGCATACCATCTTTGAATGCCATTGAGCCCGCCATCTTAAATGCGTTTTCATTAGAGTCAACATCATGGTATGAACCAAAGAACAAGGTTGCTTTGATATCGACAACTGGATAGCCAGCCAAGATACCGGAGTTCAATGTCTCAATGATGCCTTTTTCTACTGCAGGAATGTATTCACGCGGAACCACACCGCCCTTGATAGCGTCAACGAATTCAAAACCTTTGCCTGGTGCTTGTGGCTCAAGCTTCAATACCACGTGCCCATACTGACCACGACCACCAGACTGCTTAACGAATTTACCTTCGATTTCTTCACAAATCTTACGAATGGTTTCGCGATAGGCAACTTGTGGCTTACCAACAGTTGCTTCAACACCAAATTCACGCTTCATGCGATCAACCAAAATTTCTAAGTGGAGCTCGCCCATTCCAGAAATAATGGTTTGACCAGATTCTTCATCAGTCTTGACGCGGAAAGAAGGATCTTCTTGCGCCAAACGATTTAAAGCTAAGCCCATTTTTTCTTGGTCAGCTTTGGTCTTTGGCTCAACAGCTTGAGAGATCACTGGCTCTGGGAATACCATGCGCTCCAAAATCACGATGCTATCTGGATCACACAATGTTTCGCCTGTAGTTGCGTCTTTCAGACCAACTGCTGCGGCAATATCACCGGCATACACTTCTTTGATTTCTTCGCGTTGGTTTGCATGCATCTGTAACAAACGACCAACACGCTCTTTCTTGCCCTTAATTGGGTTGTAGATGGTGTCGCCAGACTTCATTACGCCTGAGTAAACACGGAAGAAGATGAGCTGGCCAACGAATGGGTCAGTCATGATCTTAAATGCTAGTGCAGAAAACTTTGCGCTATCAGATGCTTCGCGAGTGGCAGGTGTGCCATCTTCTAATTCGCAAGGAACTGGAGGTACGTCCAATGGAGATGGCAGCAATTCAACTACTGCATCTAACATTGCCTGAACACCTTTGTTCTTAAATGCAGTTCCACACAACATTGGAACGATTTCATTAGCAATAGTGCGTTGACGTAATGCGCCCTTAATTTCCTCTTCGGTCAAGCCTTCGCCGCCGAGATATTTTTCCATCAATTCTTCAGAGCTCTCCGCAGCAGCTTCGAGCATCTTCTCGCGCCACTCTTCTGCCGAAGCTTGCAACTCTGCAGGGATGTCTTCGTAGGTGAACTTAGTACCTTGTGAAGCCTCATCCCAATAGACGGCTTTCATTTTGACCAAGTCAACAACGCCTTTAAAGTTTTCTTCAGCACCAATGGGGATTTGAATCAAGATTGGATTTGCTTTGAGACGAGCCTTCATTTGGTCATAGACCTTGAAGAAGTTCGCACCAGTACGGTCCATCTTGTTTACAAAAGCCAAACGGGGAACTTGGTACTTATTTGCTTGACGCCAAACAGTTTCGGATTGTGGCTGAACGCCACCTACTGCGCAATACACCATACATGCACCATCGAGAACGCGCATTGAACGCTCAACTTCAATGGTGAAGTCTACGTGTCCTGGGGTATCAATAATATTGATACGGTGCTCTGGCATGTTGCCTGCCATTCCCTTCCAGAAGGTGGTGGTAGCAGCAGAAGTAATCGTGATACCACGCTCTTGCTCTTGCTCCATCCAATCCATAGTAGCTGCGCCATCATGCACTTCACCGATTTTGTGATTAACACCGGTGTAGAACAAAACACGTTCTGTAGTTGTGGTCTTACCTGCGTCAATGTGCGCAGAAATACCAATATTGCGATATCTGTCGATGGGGGTTTTGCGTGCCACTGTTTATGCCTTTTCTTTACTAATGGGTTAGAAGCGGAAATGTGAGAAAGCTTTATTAGCTTCAGCCATACGGTGAACTTCTTCACGCTTCTTCATAGCGCCGCCACGACCTTCAGCAGCTTCTAATAATTCGTTTGCCAAACGTTGAGCCATGGATTTTTCACCGCGCTTCTTAGCGGCTTCACGCACCCAGCGCATTGCCAAAGCAGAACGGCGTGATGGACGAACTTCAACAGGAACTTGATAGTTTGCGCCCCCAACACGACGGCTCTTCACCTCAACCATTGGCTTAACGTTACCCATGGCTGTTGAAAAAATTTCGAGTGGTTCTTTATTTGCTTTTTTCTCGATGTGATCAAAGGCACCATAAACGATACGCTCTGCAACCGATTTCTTGCCGTCCAACATGAGGACGTTCATGAATTTAGCGACTTCTACATTGCCGAATTTTGGATCAGGCAAGATTTCCCGTTTGGGAACTTCACGACGACGTGGCATAACTACTCCTTCAGTTCAGTTGGGGGCAACCAAAATTGATCGCCCGCTCCAGTTGCCCTACTATTTAGAAAACTTCAGCTCTAAACGGAGCAACCACTTACTTGCCTTTTAAGTCCGACAAAATTGACTTACTTCTTACTGCGAATTCTTAAAACTGCTAATTAAGCAGCCTTTTTAGCGCGCTTAGCACCATACTTGGAACGGGCTTGCTTACGGTCTTTAACACCCTGCAAGTCCAAAGATCCACGAACGATGTGATAGCGCACACCTGGCAAATCCTTTACACGACCACCGCGGATTAACACTACTGAGTGTTCCTGGAGGTTATGCCCTTCACCGCCAATGTATGAAATCACTTCAAAACCATTGGTTAAGCGAACTTTGGCGACTTTACGTAGCGCAGAGTTTGGCTTTTTAGGGGTCGTTGTATATACACGTGTGCATACACCACGGCGCTGCGGACTGTTTTGCAGCGCAGGGCTCTTACTTTTAACGGTCAGCCGTGTTCTTGGCTTACGTAATAATTGATTAATTGTTGGCATAAAAATAGCTCGGTTAGTACTTCTTTGTTGCTTTCTTCAAGAAAATCAATGACTTAGATAATTTCTAGGTCAAAAAGACCTTCTTCTGAATCAGTAGAACTCAGCATTCTAGCTTGGCCAGCCTTTCCCGTCAACCAAATAGGAAAGAACTGGCCATTTAATGGCTAAAAAACCAAATTAGCTAGGATCAGCCTCCCCAGCAGGAGCAACGACTTCAGCCTCTATTTCTATTGGCATATCGGCCATTGCTTGCTCTTCGGCGGCAATCATCTGAGCACGATCGCGCTCAAATTGCTCTCTGACTTTGCGGGCACGGCGATAAGACAAGCCAGTTCCAGCAGGAATCAAGCGACCAATAATGACGTTTTCCTTAAGACCACGAAGTGTATCGGTCTTGCCCATAATTGCAGCTTCGGTCAATACACGGGTGGTTTCTTGGAAAGAAGCCGCTGAAATGAAGCTGTCGGTCGACAAGGATGCCTTAGTAATTCCAAGCAACACGTTATCGAACAGCGCTGGACGCTTACCTTCAGCAATCACACGATCATTCTCATCATAGAGTTTTGAACGCTCAACCTGCTCGCCAGGGATGAAGGATGTATCGCCTGGATCAGTTACCTGAACACGACGTAACATCTGACGCACGATAACTTCAATGTGCTTGTCATTAATCTTCACACCTTGGAGACGATAAACGTCTTGAACTTCATCAACGATGTAGATGGCTAACTCTTCAATACCTTTGAGCGTCAAGATATCGTGTGGATCAGCAGGGCCTTCCACAATCATCTCGCCCTTATTCACAACTTGGCCGTCATGAACAAGCACTTGTTTCTCTTTAGGAATCAAGAATTCATTTGCTTCACCATCCATATCGGTAATCACCAAGCGTTGTTTACCTTTGGTCTCTTTACCGAAGGAAACAGTTCCGGTCACTTTCGCCAAGACTGCTGCATCTTTTGGTGAACGTGCTTCGAACAATTCTGCAACGCGTGGCAAACCACCAGTAATGTCGCGAGTCTTTTGGGATTCGATTGGAATACGAGCCAAGACTTCACCGACTTCAACTTTTTGGCCATCTTTAACGGTAATTAAAGCGCCGACTTGCAAGCCAATGTTTACAGGGTGATCAGTACCAGCAATCATCACTTCATTGCCTTTCTCATCAACCAAGTTAATCATTGGGCGAACCCCTTTACTTGCAGCACTGCGGCGCTTACCATCAATAACGACCAAAGTAGAGAGTCCAGTAACGTCGTCAACCTGCTTAGCAACGGTCACGCCTTCTTCGACATTGTCAAAGCGAGCAACACCAGCGTATTCAGAAATAATCGGACGAGTTAATGGATCCCAGGTTGCCAAGCTTGCGCCAGCCTTGACTGCTGCACCTTCTTTTAAGGAGAGGGTTGCGCCGTAAGGAACTTTATGACGCTCACGCTCACGACCGTTGTCATCCATGATCAAGGCTTCGCCAGAACGTGAAATCACGATCTGCTCACCTTTCGCATTCTTCACAACCCGCATCGTGCTAGAGAACTTCAATGAACCATTGGATTTGGCTTCAATATTGCTTGCAACCAAGGCGCGTGATGCTGCACCACCAATGTGGAAGGTACGCATGGTCAACTGGGTACCTGGCTCACCGATGGATTGAGCAGCAATTACACCTACTGCCTCGCCAACGTTGACCAAACCACCGCGACCTAAGTCACGTCCGTAGCACTTCGCGCATAAACCAAAGCGAGTTAAGCAAGATAAAACAGTGCGAACTTTAACTTCGTCGATACCGAGCGCAACGATTTGATCAACATGATCTTCATCGAGCAAGGTGTCGTTAGGCACGATAACTTCTTGAGTATCTGGATGGAAAATATCACCGATACATACACGTCCCAAAATACGGTCACGCAATGCTTCAATAATTTCACCGCCTTCAACCAATGCCTTCATGGTTACGCCGCTTGTTGCGCCACAATCATCTTCGATCACCACGAGATCTTGAGTAACGTCACACAAACGACGTGTTAAGTAACCTGAGTTCGCTGTCTTCAATGCTGTATCAGCCAAGCCTTTACGAGCACCATGGGTTGAGATGAAGTACTGCAACACATTCAAACCTTCACGGAAGTTCGCAGTAATTGGAGTTTCAATGATGGAGCCATCTGGCTTTGCCATCAAACCACGCATACCAGCCAACTGACGAATCTGCGCCGCAGATCCACGCGCGCCAGAATCAGCCATCATATAAATAGAATTGAACGATTCTTGACGCACAGTTTTGCCGTTGCGGTCGAGTACATCAACGTGTGATAACTCGTCCATCATCGCTTTGCCAACTTGGTCACCAGCAGCACCCCAAATATCAACCACGTTGTTATAACGCTCTTGATTGGTTACGAGACCTGACATGAACTGCTTGTCATACTCTTTTACCTTGGTAGAAGCTTCGGTGATGATGCGCTCTTTGGAAGTTGGAATCAGCATATCGTCGATCGCAACCGAGATACCGGCATTTGTTGCCAAGCGGAAACCAGACTGCAAGAGGCGGTCAGCAAAAATCACTGTCTCGCGCAGACCACACTTACGGAATGAAGTGTTGATCAAACGTGAGATTTCTTTTTTCTTCAAAGGCTTATTGATTTCCTCGAAAGACATGCCCTTAGGCAAAATCTCCGACAAAATGGCACGGCCAACAGAAGTTTGATAGATCTTTGTTTTTTCAGCAAAACGGGCATCGCCTTCTGCTTTCTTATCTACGATCTCAAACTCAGTAATACGCACGGCAACGCGGGAAGCTAATTCAACTTCACGAGCCTCATATGCGCGCACTACCTCAGTGATGTTGGCAAAAACCATGCCTTCGCCCTTACCGTTGATCTTGTCTCGAGTCGCGTAATACAGACCCAAAACTACGTCCTGTGAAGGAACAATGGATGGCTCACCGTTCGCTGGGAATAAGACGTTATTTGAAGCCAACATCAAAGTGCGTGCCTCCATTTGCGCTTCGAGCGATAAAGGCACGTGAACCGCCATTTGGTCACCGTCAAAGTCGGCGTTAAATGCTGCGCAGACTAATGGGTGCAATTGGATTGCCTTACCTTCAATCAGCATTGGCTCGAAAGCCTGAATACCAAGACGGTGCAATGTAGGCGCACGGTTAAGCATGATTGGATGCTCACGAATTACTTCCTCGAGAATATCCCATACGATTGGCGTCTGGCTTTCAACTTCTTTCTTCGCAGCCTTAATCGTGGTTGCAATTCCTAAAGTTTCAAGCTTGTTGAAAATGAAGGGCTTGAATAATTCCAAGGCCATCAATTTTGGTAAGCCGCACTGATGTAATTTCAAGGTAGGGCCAACCACGATAACTGAACGACCAGAGTAGTCAACGCGTTTACCCAACAAGTTTTGACGGAAACGACCACTCTTACCTTTAATCATCTCAGCCAAGGACTTCAGAGGACGCTTGTTAGCGCCAGTCATAGCCTTGCCACGACGACCGTTGTCGAGCAATGAGTCAACCGCTTCTTGCAGCATGCGTTTTTCGTTACGAACGATGATCTCTGGTGCACGCAACTCCAACAAACGCTTCAAACGGTTGTTACGGTTAATTACACGACGATAGAGGTCGTTCAAGTCGGAAGTAGCAAAGCGACCACCATCCAACGGCACTAATGGGCGCAATTCAGGCGGCAATACTGGCAATACTTCCATGATCATCCAGTCAGGCTTAATGCCTGAAGTCTGGAATGCCTCGAGCACTTTTAAGCGCTTGGCATATTTCTTGATCTTGGCATCGCTACCAGTCGCTTTGAGCTCAGCGCGAATTGTTTCCACTTCGCGATTGATGTCGATCGAACGAAGCAGTTCACGGATTCCTTCGGCGCCCATGATGGCTGTGAAAGCACCATCACCATACTCTTCAGTTTTGGCAATGTACTCATCTTCAGACATGATCTGACCGCGCTTCATTGCGCCTTCAGGAGTCATGCCTGCATCCACAACTACATAAGCTTCAAAGTACAGAACGCGCTCAATATCCCGCAAGGTCATATCCAAAACCATACCCAAGCGGGATGGCAAGGACTTCAAGAACCAGATATGCGCTACAGGCGCTGCCAGCTCAATGTGGCCCATACGCTCACGACGCACCTTAGCAAGAGTAACTTCTACGCCGCACTTCTCGCAGATAACACCGCGGAACTTTAAGCGTTTGTACTTACCGCATAGACACTCGTAGTCTTTGGTTGGTCCAAAAATCTTGGCACAGAAAAGACCATCACGCTCAGGTTTAAAAGTCCGATAGTTAATCGTTTCTGGCTTGCGTACTTCACCAAAAGACCATGAGCGGATTTTTTCAGGAGATGCGAGGCCAATTTTGATGACATCAAATTGCTCTTCACCCTGGGTTTGCTTAAATAAATCGAGCAATGCTTTCATATCAGTTGCGCTCCATGTCAATGTCAATACCCAACGAACGAATTTCTTTTACCAATACGTTGAAGGATTCGGGCATGCCAGCATCAATTGTGTGCTCGCCCTTGACGATGTTTTCGTAAACTTTGGTACGGCCGGTGACATCATCGGACTTCACGGTCAGCATTTCCTGCAGAACGTAAGAAGCGCCGTATGCCTCGAGAGCCCAAACTTCCATCTCACCAAAGCGCTGACCACCAAACTGGGCTTTACCGCCCAATGGCTGTTGTGTCACCAAAGAGTATGGTCCGGTTGAACGGGCATGCATCTTGTCGTCGACCAAATGGTGGAGTTTCAAGACGTGCATAACGCCAACTGTTACAGGGCGTTCAAACTGATCGCCTGTACGACCGTCACGCAGAATCATCTGTTGACGTGATGGGGTCATCTGCAATGCAGTAGCGACATCTTGTGGATAAGCTAACTCCAACATTCTGGCGATCTCTGCTTCAGTAGCACCATCAAATACTGGCGTAGCAAATGGCAAACCTTGGCGTAAATTTTCTGCCAATGCAGTAATTTGCTCATCAGTGAATCCGTCGATATCTTCATGACGACCAGTTTCGTTATAGAGCTGCTTCATAAACTTACGCAATTCAGCTTGCTTAGCGTGTTCACGAACCATCTCGTCAATACGCTTACCAATACCTTGGGCTGCCCAACCTAAGTGGGTTTCCAAAATCTGACCTACGTTCATACGAGAAGGAACGCCCAATGGATTCAAAACGATATCGACAGGACGTCCGTCAGCCATAAATGGCATATCTTCGGCAGGAGCGATTTTTGAAACCACGCCTTTATTACCGTGACGGCCGGCCATCTTATCGCCAGGCTGTAAACGACGCTTAACAGCCAAATACACCTTGACCATCTTGGTTACGCCAGGCTGGAGATCATCGCCTTGAGTCAACTTGGTGCGCTTCTCTTCAAAAGCCTCATCAAATTGTTTGCGCTTAGCTTCAATAGACGATTTAATTGCCTCAACTTGAGAAGCAACATCCTCATCCGCTGGACGTATATCAAACCAATGGTATTTGTCCAAATCTGCTAGATAAGCCTTATCGATCTTGCTGCCTTTGGCTAATTTCTGAGGACCGCCATTGGCAACTTTACCAACCAAGAGTTTTTCTAAACGCATGAAGGCGTCACCTTCAACAATACGCAATTGGTCATTTAAGTCCAAGCGGTAGCGTTGTAATTCTTCCTGAATAATCGACTGTGCACGGGCATCACGCTCAATACCTTCACGGGTGAAGACTTGAACATCGATTACGGTACCAATCATTCCAGAAGGAACACGCAAAGAAGTATCTTTAACATCGGATGCTTTTTCACCGAAGATCGCACGTAGTAATTTCTCTTCTGGGGTAAGAGTTGTCTCACCCTTTGGAGTTACCTTACCAACCAATACGTCGCCGGCTTCAACTTCAGCGCCAATGTAAACAATACCGCTTTCATCTAAACGAGAGAGTTGTGACTCAGCCAAATTAGAGATATCGCGAGTAATTTCTTCGGACCCTAACTTAGTATCACGAGCAACTACAGATAATTCTTCAATATGAATCGAGGTGTAACGGTCATCTGCAACAACCTTCTCAGAAATCAAGATGGAGTCTTCGAAGTTATAACCATTCCATGGCATAAATGCCACAGTCATATTTTGACCCAAAGCCAACTCACCTAAATCGGTAGAGGCGCCGTCAGCAACCACATCGCCACGCTCAACACGATCGCCTACTTTTACGATTGGGCGCTGATTGATATTGGTGTTTTGATTTGAGCGGGTGTATTTGATGAGGTTATAAATATCCACGCCAACTTCACCGGCTGCAGTTTCATCATCGTTTACACGAATCACGACACGATTTGCATCGACGTAATCAACGATACCGCCGCGATTTGCCAGCACAACAGTGCCAGAGTCAACCGCAACAATGCGCTCGAGACCAGTACCAACTAATGGTTTATCAGGACGTAAGCAAGGAACTGCTTGACGCTGCATGTTCGCACCCATCAAAGCACGGTTCGCATCATCGTGCTCTAGGAATGGAACGAGTGAAGCAGCAGCAGAAACGATCTGACTTGGAGCAACGTCGATGAAATCGATGCGCTCTGGGCTAACCATCATGGTTTCGCCAGCTTGACGAGCTGAAACCAACTCATCGGCTAACTTACCATTCTTGTCGATCGTCGCGTTTGCCTGAGCAATCACATACTTCGCCTCTTCAATTGCTGATAAATAAACAACTTCATCGCTTACCTTGCTATTAGCAACTTTGCGATATGGCGTTTCCAAGAAACCGTGCTCATTCAAACGGGCAAAAAGCGCGAGTGAGTTGATCAGACCAATGTTTGGTCCTTCTGGAGTTTCAATTGGACAAACACGGCCATAGTGGGTTGGATGCACGTCGCGCACCTCAAAGCCTGCACGCTCACGTGTCAAACCACCAGGTCCCAATGCAGAAATACGACGCTTGTGCGTGATCTCTGAAAGTGGGTTGGTTTGATCCATAAACTGAGACAGCTGTGAAGAACCAAAGAACTCACGAATCGCTGAAGAGATTGGCTTGCTGTTAATCAAATCATGCGGCATCAAGTTTTCTGTTTCAGCTTGACCAAGACGCTCTTTTACTGCACGCTCTACGCGGGATAAACCTGCACGGAACTGATTCTCAGCCAACTCACCAACGCAACGTACACGACGATTACCTAAGTGGTCAATATCGTCTACCTCGCCTTTGCCGTTACGTAAATCAACGAGGGACTTAATCGTGTCGAGAATATCTTCATTGGATAAAACCATTGGACCTTCCATCTCTGGACGGTTCAAACGGCTATTGACCTTCATACGACCAACACGTGACAAGTCATAGCTGTCTTCGCTGTAGAACAAGCGCTGGAATAAAGCCTCAACTGCATCTTCTGTTGGTGGCTCGCCAGGACGCATCATGCGATAGATCGCAATACGTGCTGCGGTTTGATCAGCTGTTTCATCAGTACGCAATGTCTGAGAAATGTAAGCACCAGAATCCAGATCATTGGTATAGATGGTTTCTAGTTGCTTGATACCTGCATCACGCAAGGTAGCCAACAACTCTTCAGTAATCTCATCATTAGCGTACGCTAAGATTTCACCTGAGTCTGGATCAATAATGTTACGTGCCACAACGCGGCCAATTAAATAGTCATCTGGAACAACGATGTTCTTTGTTTTAGCGGCTTCGAGTTCACGAATGTGTTTTGCGTTGATACGCTTATCTTTTTGAATGACAACGACGCCATTCTTATCAAGCACATCAAAGTTGGCTAACTGGCCACGCAAGCGCTCAGGGACAAACTCCATCGATCCACCATTTGCACTCAAGGTGAAATGATCAAAATTAAAGAAGTTTGCAAGAATTTGCTCATTGTTTAAGCCAATTGCTTTAAGCAAAATGGTGACAGGCATCTTACGACGACGATCAACGCGGAAATACAAAATATCTTTTGGATCAAACTCGAAATCGAGCCATGAACCACGGTAAGGAATGATGCGTGCTGAGAACAGCAACTTACCAGAACTATGAGTCTTGCCTTTATCGTGTTCGAAGAACACGCCTGGGGAACGGTGCAACTGAGAAACGATCACGCGCTCAGTACCGTTGATGACAAAAGAGCCATTCTCAGTCATCAGGGGAATCTCACCCATGTAGACTTCGCTCTCTTTGACTTCCTTAACCTTAGTAGGCGCTTCGCGGTCATAAATGATCAAGCGAACTTTGGCGCGCAAGGCAGAATGGTAGGTATAGCCCCGTTGTTGACATTCTTTGACGTCAAATGGTGGCTGCGACAATTGATATGACACGTATTCCATACGTGCATAGCCATTGTTGGAAACAATTGGGAAGGCAGAAGTAAATGCGGCTTGTAGGCCTTCTGTAATACGCGAAGTTGGAGGCTTCTCTGCCTGCAAAAATTTAGCGTAGGACTCCAGCTGGGTTGCAATCAGGTATGGAACCTGGTGATTATTTACTCGCTTAGCAAAGCTTTTACGGACTCGCTTGCGTTCGGTGAAGCTATAGTTCATTTCATCTCCGAATTCAGCGACTGTACAAAGATTTGGCGGTTGGCCACTACCAACCACTGGCGGACAACACTAAATCCTCAGATTCAGTGTCCGACCAAACTTGCATTCTGCAGTCGTATCAGAAGGCAAACCCGATTTCAATCAGAAATGAAATCGGGTTTGACCTCTAAAGGTCAAACCCAACATGGCTAACGACTCCTTTTGGGAGACGCTAGCTAAAGTTGCATTACTTGAGTTCTGCTTTCGCGCCAGCTTCTTCGAGCTTCTTCTTGGCTTCTTCGGCAGTCTTTTTATCAACGCCTTCTTTGATTGGCTTAGGTGCACCATCAACCAAGTCTTTTGCTTCTTTGAGGCCAAGACCAGTAATTTCACGAACTGCCTTAATTACTGAAACCTTGTTTGCGCCAGCTTCGAGCAAGTTAACAGTAAATTCTGTTTGCTCTTCAGCAGCAGCACCGCCACCGCCTGCACCAGCAGGACCAGCAACAGCCATCGCCGCAGCGGATACGCCAAACTTCTCTTCGAACGCTTTAACCAAGTCGTTCAAATCCATTACAGACATGCTACCTACTGCATCAATAATTTCTTCTTTAGTAATCGCCATTTTTAGCTCCTAATACTTAAATAGTTAATCTGTCGCTTATTCAGCGGCAGGGGTTTCATTGCTTTCTGTTCCAGCTTCTGGGCTTGCAGCTGCAGGCTCAGCACTTGCTTCTGGTGCGGCGGCTTCAGCAACTACTTCTGCTGGAGCTGCTGCAACTTCTGCTACAGGTGCTGCTGCTGGAGCAGGTGCCCCGGCTGCCTTTTGTGCTGCTACGGCACCCAATACGCGAGCCATTGCAGATACTGGGGCCAACATGACGCCCAACAACTGCGATAACAACTCGTCGCGACTTGGAATTGTTGCGAGGGCTTTAACGCCAGCCACATCCAACAACTTGCCGTTGTATAAGCCAGCAGTGATGACTAGCTTGTCTTGAGTCTTTGCAAAGCCTTGCAGTACTTTTGCCGAAGCAATTGGATCTGCAGAGATGCCATAGATCAAGGGGCCAACCATCGAATCAGCAAGAGGCTCAAACTGTGTGCCTTGTGCAGCACGACGCGCCAATGTGTTCTTCAAAACACGAAGATATACACCTTGACTACGAGCGCTAGCACGCAGCTTTGTCAATTCCTCAACTGGAATACCACGGTATTCAGCGAGAACAACAGTTTGGGCTCCAGCCAATTGAGCGCCGACATCAGCAACGATTGCTTTTTTGTCTTCTACATTCAAAGGCACGGTTTAACTCCATAAAAACCAACTGTTTCCAGTTGGGGTTACACACCAGCGTCTGATTGTTCAATCACAAGAAACTCTTGCGAAATCTTTTCAGGGTCGCCATCTGCGCTGGCTATTACTTTCGTAACAATTAAGAATTAATTTCTTTCCAAGCAAACTAATCCGCCAACGGTCTTTGATGTTCGACTCTAGTTACAGAGTCGACCCAAAGTTCTTTTGCTACAAATTACTGTGCTGCTTGTAGCGAAGCCTGATCCACACGTACGCCTGCACCCATGGTGCTGCTTACGGCAACCTTCTTCAAATAAATTCCCTTAGATGCAGGTGGCTTTGCTTTATTCAAAGCCTCAAGCAATGCGAGCAAATTGGTCTTCAATGCAGTTGGCTCGAATGAACGACGACCAATGCTTGCGTGTACGATACCGGCTTTGTCCACACGGAATTGCACTTGACCTGCTTTTGCATTCTTAACTGCAGTTGCAACGTCAGGGGTAACGGTTCCTACTTTTGGATTTGGCATCAAGCCGCGTGGGCCCAACACTTGACCTAAAGTACCTACGATCTTCATGGTGTCTGGGGAGGCGATCAAAACGTCAAAATCAATCTTGCCGCCTTTGATCTGATCAGCCAACTCTTCCATACCAACAATCTCTGCACCAGCAGCTTTAGCTTGTTCAGCTTTCTCGCCTTGAGCAAAAACTGCAACACGAACATGCTTACCTGTGCCAGCTGGAAGCACCACTGCGCCACGCACAACTTGGTCAGATTTCTTGGCATCAATACCAAGCTGAACAGCAACGTCAATAGACTCATCGAACTTGGCAGTTGCGCACTCTTTAACGAGTGTCAATGCGTCTTCCAATGAATAAAACTTATTGCGATCAACCTTAGATTGAATCGCTTTAACGCGTTTAGATAATTTAGTCATGATTAGAGACCTTCCACAGTGATGCCCATGGAACGGGCGCTACCAGCGATTGTTCTTACAGCAGCATCCATATCAGCAGCTGTTAAATCGGGCATTTTTGCTTTAGCAATTTCTTCTGCTTGAGCACGAGTAATTTTTCCAACCTTATCGGTATGGGGACGTGGTGAACCCTTCTCCAACTTCGCAGCCTTCTTGATCATGATGGTTGCTGGGGGAGTCTTCATGATGAACGTGAAGCTCTTATCAGCAAATGCTGTGATCACAACTGGAATTGGAAGGCCTGGCTCCATGCTCTGAGTTTGAGCATTGAACGCCTTACAGAATTCCATAATGTTCAAACCGCGTTGACCCAATGCTGGGCCCACGGGAGGTGAGGGGTTTGCTTTACCTGCAGGGATCTGCAGTTTGATAAAGCCAATAATCTTCTTTGCCATGTGTTGCTCCTAAAAGCGCGCCTGACCTCATAAGGAAAGACCGCCGTTGAGTAAACGCTTCGCTAGGTTTTGGCTTTCTAGCTCCGCTCCTCGGTTAATTACTAAAACTAAATAACCACTTAAATTCAACTGCTACAAAACCGGACTAAGTCCTTGTTTTTTACATCTTTTCTACCTGGCCGAACTCGAGTTCAACTGGGGTACCGCGGCCAAAAATTGTAACAGAAACGCGCAATCTTGACTTCTCATAATTGACTTCTTCAATATTTCCATTGAAATCAACAAATGGGCCTTCTTTGACCCGCACAATCTCACCCACCTCAAAGAGGGTCTTAGGCTTGGGTTTATCAACCCCGGCCTGCATTTGATCCATGATTTTGGCCACTTCAGCCGTAGAAATCGGACTTGGACGATTGCGGACGCCACCAACAAAACCGGTCACTTTTGGCGTATTTTTCACCAAATGCCAGCTTTCATCGGTCATTTCCATCTCAATCAGGACGTACCCTGGGAAGAAACGGCGCTCAGAAACTGACTTTTGGCCAGATTTAATCTCCACCACTTCCTCAGATGGGACCAAAATACGGCCAAATTTTTCAGACATCCCCGAGCGTGCTATCCGCTCTTCAAGACCTTTTTTCACACTTTTTTCCATGCCCGAATAAGCATGAATAACGTACCAGCGCATATTGCCAGTAGCTTGTGGGTTTACGGCCAATTCAGAATCAATCATTTTTATTACTCACTTCCAGCCTAATAAGACTGAAAAAACTAGCCATTCAATCAATTTGTCTGCAACCCATAAAAATATGGACATGATCAGAACAAAACCAAATACGACCAAAGTCATTTGGGTTGCCTCTTTACGAGTTGGCCAAACAACTTTTTTTACTTCGTACCAAGAATCTTTCGCATAGGAGAAAAACCTACGCCCTTCTGGTGAAATCGCCACAATCAAAACTGCGATCGCAATACCGCCAAACAAAACAGCTAAACGCAACAACAAGGATTGATCGACAAGCACGTAATACAAGACTAGTGCTGCAACGACAATCAGAGCGGCGAGTCCGGAGACCCAACTGCTTTTTTCTTCAGAATGACTTACCGTTTGTTGCGACATATTGCTTTCAGTTCAAATCGTGGCAGGGGCGGAGGGCATCGAACCCCCAACCTTTGGTTTTGGAGACCAACGCTCTGCCAATTGAGCTACACCCCTTTATTTCAAAAATTACTTAAGCCAAAATCTTCGCAACCACTCCGGCGCCAACAGTACGGCCACCTTCACGGATTGCAAAACGTAAACCTTCTTCCATCGCAATTGGCGCGATGAGTTTGACGGTAATGGTGACG
>Ga0118677_10006435_pt1 | contig 19875 bp, 5 predicted proteins | sample AliMusrvi5mmetaG_FD_86154 | JGI IMG/M metagenome (GOLD analysis project Ga0118677, IMG submission 86154)
CAACTGTGCCGCTTGTCACTGTGAGAGTCGTGGCCACGTTGGTTGTCGGCAAGAGGGCATATCCTAAATAGGAAGGCGCCGCGTTAACCGTGCTTGCGTTCGTGGTATAATTCCGTGTGTTTATCCCATCAGAGGCGGTGGCTCCGTAGAGTTGCCAGACGCCCGTTTCTGGCTTTGTCGGCAGAGAGAAGGAACTGGTGTAAAATCCGTTTTGGGCGCTGCCCGAGGTGCGGACGAGGCTGGCGGTAACCGTTTGGGCTCCCGACGGACTCCGAAGGGTGAGTGAGCCGGCTTTGAGACCTAATAGGTCATCGGTCCATTGGGTGGTTGCTTTCACCGCGATGGTTCCGGTAGTCGTGAGATTTACCGAGGCTGGCGTGAAGGCAAGGCTCAGCATCCGAGGTGCGTCCGTATCCTGAGTGCCGGTGTTGACGACGGTGAATGTTGAGATGTTCGCAGTCGGGAGGAGGTTATTGCCGGAAGTAACCGTGGGGGAGTAGTACCTGTAGTTGCCCTGCAAGTCGTACGCATAAGCGGAGAATACTTTCCAAATCCCGGGCTCGGAGCACGGCGGAATGAGGAGGAGGGTGGAGTAAATTCCGTTTTGGGCGCTGCCTGAGACCCGGTAACTGCTGCTGACATAGGATGTCAGCAACTGTTTGCCTGAAGGACTCTGCAGGGCTATATATGCGTAATTGAACCCCGAAGAATCATCGGTCCACTGGGAGAGCAGTTTGATGGAGCCGGTTCCGGAAGTGACATTCACGGAGGAGGGGGTTCCGGAGAGGCTGATTAACTGGGGGGCCGTTGAGTCTGTACGGGCATTGGTGACATTCAACGAGGCTGCGGCAACGGCGCTTGGGAGATTGGTGTAGGACGCGGTTCCCGATAGGGCGGCCGTGCTGTAGTTCCTGTAGTTACCCGCCGCATCATAGGCGTAGGCAGACGCAACCTTCCAGGCGCCGGATTCGGAGCCTTGCGGAATGGTAATGGTGGTGGAGTAGAAGCCATTTTGAGCGCTACCCGAGGTGCGGGTGAGGGAGCCTAATAACATCCTGCCGGTAGGGCTCTGCACGTAAATGTAGCCGCTGGTCAGGCCCGAAGCATCATCGGTCCACTGGGAATTTATGGTGATGGTTGAGGGGAGCGAAGTGACATCCGCCTGGGTGGGATTGAAGGTCACCCCAACCAACTCGGGGGCATTGGTATCGACCGTGCTGTTGGAAACGCTAAAGGTCGTCACCATGGAATTCGGGAATGGAGTGGAGGAAACAGTGGACGAAGTCCCTGTCACTGCCGCGTAATTTTGGCTGTTTCCCGTCAAGTCTTGCGCGCTGGCAGAGGAGACTATCCATGTTCCTGATTCGGCATACTGCGGAAGCGTGATCGTGGCGGTATAAACCCCGTTCTGGGCTATGCCTGAGGTGCGAACCAGTGGGGCGGACGCGGTTTGTTTACCGCTGGGGCTCTGGACGCAAATATAACCACTGGCCATGCCCGAAAGGTTGTCGGTCCACTGGGAGGTGATCACCACTTTGGTTGCTGTGGAGGAAACCGCTACGGCGCTGGTGGGCAGGGAAAGACTGACAATCTGCGGTGCCTCAATGTCTGGGTTCGTATCGACGACAGTGAAGTTGGTGGCCACGTTACTGGCCGGGAAATCTGAGCTAGACCCGGGAGTATAGCCCCTGTAGTTGTACACTGCGTCATAGGCATACGCATTCGACACGGTCCAAGTTCCAGCTTCTGCGTATTGCGGGATTGTAATCGACGTCGCGTAAACTCCGTTCTGAGCGCTGCCCGAGATCCGGTAGCTGCTGTTGACATAGGATGTCAGTGACAGCTTGCCTGAAGGACTTCGCAGGGTGATGTATGCGTAATTAAACCCCGAGAGATCGTCGGTCCACTGGGAGGTGACGGTGACCTTGACGGCCCCGGTGGATATATCAACTACCGATGAGCTTCCGGTGGAAAATGTGAGACTCACCAACTGGGGAGCTGTGGTGTCAGTTTGTGCTTGGACTTCGAGCACCGAAAAGAAGCCTACGGTTGCTAGTGCAAGGACGACGCGAGCAAAGCCATAAAACGGGCCAAATTTTTCCATAAACCTTTTCATACTTGGATGATTCTGTTTTTCCTTAAATAAGAGTCAAGATTATATTCATTCGGAATATTGCGCACTAAGTTGCTGTAAAAAAGATACTTAGATAAGCAATCGTTTCAAGAAATGCTATCGGATGTGTTTTTCACAAAGATCTCCGATTTTCTTCCCGCTTCCCATCCCCGCCGTTCTTTGCCACAGTAACCGGATGCTGGCCAAGGTCTATTCAGCGGCGGTCTATGGCGTGGACGCCTACGAGGTGGAAATCGAAGTCAACGCGAGTTCGGGCAACCCGGTCATCGTCGTGGTCGGCCTGCCGGACGCCGCCGTAAAGGAAAGCAGGGATCGGGTGACCACGGCCGTCGCCAACAGCGGCTACCGCTGGCCCAAGGGGCGCACCACGATCAACCTGGCCCCCGCCGACGTGAAAAAGGAGGGCCCCAGCTTCGATCTCCCCATCGCGCTGGCCATGATCGCCGCCTCCGAACAGATCGAGCTGCCCGACTTTGCCCAATATTGCTTTGTGGGCGAACTGGCGCTCGACGGCGGCGTGCGCACCGTCCACGGCGTGCTCCCCGTGGCAATGGAGGCCAAACGCTGCGGCAAGAAAGCCATCGTGGTCCCGGAAGAAAATGCCCAGGAGGCCGCCATTGTCGACGGGATCACCACCTACGGCGTCCGCAACCTGCGCCAAGCCTTCGAGTTCCTGCGCGGCAATGAAACGCTCCAGCCCGCCGTGGCCGAGCCGCTCTTTGAGGAGCACCAGGCCTACGAGGTCGATTTTTCCGACGTGCGCGGCCAACACGCCGCCAAGCGGGCCGTGGAAGTCGCCGTGGCAGGCGGCCATAACCTCTTGATGGTCGGTCCTCCGGGATCTGGGAAATCCATGCTCGCCAAGCGCATCCCGACCATCATGCCGCCGATGACCTTCGACGAGGCCATTGAGACAACGAAAATCCACAGCATCTGCGGCTACCTGGCCAGCCAACGGGCCTTCCTCTCCCTGCGCCCCTTCCGCGCGCCCCACCACACCATTTCCGACGCGGGCCTGCTCGGCGGTGGCAGCAACCCGGCCCCCGGCGAGGTGACGCTAGCCCACCACGGCGTGCTGTTCCTGGACGAACTTCCCGAGTTCAAACGCTCGACCCTGGAGGTGATGCGCCAGCCCCTAGAAGACGGGCGCGTGACCATTTCCAGGGCCGCAGGATCAGTGACTTACCCGGCAGAGTTCATATTGGTCGGGGCTTTAAACCCTTGCCCCTGCGGCTATTTTGGCGATTTAAGGAGGGAGTGCCGCTGCTCCGCTGTGCAGGTGCAGCGTTACCGACAGCGCATCTCGGGCCCGTTGCTCGACCGCATCGACATCCACGTGGAAGTCCCTGCCGTCCCTTTTAAAGACCTCACCGGTACACAGTCCGCCGAGCCCTCCTCCGCCATCCGGGAACGGGTCCTCGCGGCGCGCGCCCTCCAGCAAAAACGCTTTGCCGGTTCCCCCGCCACCCGCTGCAATGCGCGGATGACCAGCAAGGCGCTGCGAACCCATTGCGCGCTGGACGAATCCTCGCGCGAACTGCTGCGCATGGCCATGACCGAGCTCAACTTGAGCGCCCGCGCCCACGACCGCATCCTCAAAGTCGCTCGCACCATCGCCGACCTCGAAGCCGCTCCCGCGATTACTGCCTCGCACCTGAGCGAAGCGATCCAATACCGGACGCTGGATCGGAATCTGTGGGTATAATCCTGATCCATGATGTTCCGCCCTTGCTAGGCGGTTGCCACAAACGCTTCGCTATGCTTCCAAATCCCTGAACGCGTGCAGCAGCCTGAGACACTTGTCTGAAAGATGGATTAAGGGCGTAAAAGCTTAATCAAATCCATCCATGGTTTTGGATATTTTTCGGGAAGCCCTACTCCAGATGGGTTCTTGAACTACACGATATTGGGCTTAAGGCTTGGTCACTTTCAGTCGAATAAACCGCCGTGAGATGCTATTGGTCGCCGGATTCAAATCCTGAACCATTACAGATTGCGTCACACCATCGGCATTGTTGGTTACGCTGATCACGTCTGTATAGGCATCCCCTGAATTCCACGTCTGCAAATCACCGGAAACTTCAGCCGTGTAGGTAATATCCGAAGCCGATAGCACCTGCGTATAGGTCAGCGTGAGCAACTTTCCACCGCTACCCGGGGTCGACCCACAAACGGGCAAACCAATCGACGCGGGCCTCTTTGGGTCAAGGTTAAGGGCGTATTTCATAAGATTTGAAACACCGTCGCCCGCAGGACATGCCATATCTCCGCTGATATTCGGGTTCGTGAGTTCCGTCGGCATGAAATTCTTTAATCTCCAATCATTGAAGGGGCTGCCCAATGTTATCAGCAGCGGTGCGGAACCCGTTCCGCCTGCGTTCGTCGCACCAAGGGTGGCATTGAAAGTGCCCGACTGGGTTGGCTTGCCGGAAATCAGTCCTGTCAATGTGTTCACGGCTAAGCCGGTAGGTAGGCCTGAAGCCGCATAGCTAATGGGCCCATTGGTCGCGGTAATCTGGTAATTGAAGGGGATGCCAGAGGTTCCGGTGGCAGTAGTAGAACTGGTGATCACCGGCAACGGAGGCGGCAATATGGTCAAGACCAAAGCGGAAGAAGCGGGGCCGGAGGAATTTGTTCCAGTGAGGATGACGTTAAACGTACCGGACTGTGTCGGTGTTCCCGTAATCAACCCTGTCGAGGCACTGACGCCCAAACCCGAAGGCAGGCCGGTCGCGCCGTAGCCTGTTGGGTTATTTTTGGCTACGATCCGGTATTGGAAGGGGTAATAAGGCGCACCCAACGCCCTCGATGGGCTAATAATCAGGGGGGAAGCTGTAGCTGTTTCGGTTCCCGTCAATGCCATGCTGTGATCGAATCCCGCATCGATGGCCACGACGTTGTTTAGGCCGCCAGGCACGATTGTGTCGTTAGAATTATCCCCCCCCCAAGACACGATGGTCCCATCCGACTTCAAAGCAATGCTGTGGTAGGAGACAGAAGCGGATATTGCCACAACGTTTTTGAGCCCGGACGGAACTGTCGTCTCGCCGTCGTTATTATATCCCCAAGCTACCACCGTCCCGTCCGATTTCAGGGCGAGGCTGTGGAAAAACCCGGCGGAGACCGCCACCACGTTGTTTAATCCAGCCGGAACGGTCGACTGGCCGTACGCATTATCGCCCCAAGCCGTCACCGTTCCATCGGCCAGCAAGGCCAGGTTATGATAACCTCCAGCAGAAATCGCGACCACGTTTTTCAGGTCAGCGGGAACATTCGTCACTCCGTTGCAGTTATTCCCCCAAGCCACGACCGTCCCGTCCGATTTCAAGGCAATGGCGTGGTAGAACCCTCCGGAAATCGCCACCACGTTGTTTAAATCTGCGGGCATACTCGTTCCGATATTATCTCCCCAACCCACGACGGTTCCGTCTGACTTCAAAGCAAGGCCGATAATTCCGCCCGCTGCGATCGAGACGACGTTGTTTAATCCGGAGGGAACACTTGCGCCTACATAATATCCCCAACCCGTCACCGTCCCGTCTGACTTTAAGGCCAGGCTAAAGTCCTCACCGCCCGCCATCGCCGTTATATTCTTTAATCCCGCCGGAACGGTCGCCTCGCCATCGAAATTCGATCCCCATGCGACCAGTGTTGGAATGTCGATCGTCAACGTAGCCGATCCCGTTCCGGACATGTTTACGGCGGTGATCGTTGCGTTAAAACATCCCACATGGGTTGGCGTGCCGGAGATCAACCCCGTGGAGGAGTTGAGCTGTAACCAGGACGGCAGACCGGAAGCGCGAAAGCTCGTGGGATAGTTGCTTGCCGTAATCTGGTACGATAATGTCGAACCAAAGGCAGCGCTGGCCGTGGTTGTACCGGTAATCACTGGCGGCGAAGGCGCAACGACCGTTAGCGCCAATGTAGCGGAACCGGTTCCTCCCGCGTTGCTCGCCGTAATGGTAATGCTACTCGTTCCAACTGTAATGGGCGTTCCGCTGATCAGCCCGGTCGAGGCGCTGACGACGAGCCCCGAGGGTAGGCCCGTTGCGCCATAACTCGTCGAACTGTTGGAAGCTGCGATTTGGTAGCTGAACGCCGCGCCGCAGGTTCCGGAAGCGGTCAGTGAACTGGTGATGACAGGCGAAGGGGGCAACAGAACCAGGGTCAGCGTCGCCGAGCCGGTTCCCCCGGCATTGCTTGCGCTGATGGTCACATTGCTGGTTCCCGTCACCGTGGGCGTTCCGCTGATGCCCCCCGTCATCGTGTTTACACTCAGGCCGGAAGGCAGCCCGCTTGCCGCGTAAGCTGTTGGGGTGTTGGAAGCCGCGATCTGGTAGCTGAAAGGAGTGCTGTTGGTTCCGGTTGCCGTCAGTGGGCTCGTAATGACCGGCGGAGGCGGCAATACGGTCAACGCCGCTCCGCGCGTGGTGTTACCGAACCCCGTGGTGGTATTTACAAAGGCGATCGTATCGCCGGTGCTGCCAACGAGGAGCATGCTCGCCGCACTATTTATCGTGACGGTCACCGTGGCGCTCGATCCGGAAGCGATGGTTCCTCCCGACGGTGAAAAACTCAACCAGGACGAAGTTCCCGAAACCGTCCAATCCATGAGACCTGTGCCATTATTTGAAATCGTATAAGTCGCGTCCGACGGGGTAAACGGTCCACCCACAATTCCGGACGAGTTGATTCCTGCCGCAGGAGTCACCGACATATTGGCGGCCGTCGTGATGTCAAACGTGTTGCTCATTCCAGAATGGCCGAGGCTGTCAGATCCCGACAGCGCCACGGCCACACCCGGTTGCAATACGGAGACGTTCCCGCTCCACACTCCCGAGACAAAGTTTCCCGTCGAAGAGGGCGCCACAGGCAGGGAGATGGTACCCCCGGCCAGCGGACTCAGAGGGTAGCTCTGACTTCCTGAACCGGAATGGATTGTGCCGGCGGAATAGGCCGGGGTGCTCCCCGAGGCAATCACCCTGAAGTCCCTGTTTGCCGCTGAATAAATGGTATTGCTGCCGCTCCCAGAAACAAGCTTCTCAACATTCGAAGAGGAAGCGGAGCCGCTCGAAGCAGACAGAGAAATCTGACCGGAAAAGTCGGTTGTGGTGTTGTTTCCGATATCCTGTGCGAACACCGTGATCACAAAGGGGGTCCCCGCAACTTGAGGAGAGGAAACTGGGCCAAACCCAAAATGATGCAGGGTTCCCGTACCGACAGCGAACCCATTGCTGGTGGCAGTGTGCCCGGCGCCATCGTCGGCAATGAGGAGGACGTTACCATCAAATGCCCCCACCGTGATATTTCCCGTCCAGACGCCGTTCACAAAATTGCCCGCACTTGTGGGCGTGATCGGCACTGGGCCACTGGAACCGCTTCCGCTGAGCGTGACCGTACCTGCGTAATTTGTGATGACGGTATTATCAGTCGCATAGGCTGTAATCGAGGCTGTAATCGGAGCGTTGCGAATTTGCGGGCTCGCGATCGCGGAGAAAACAATGTGATCGAGTTCGTTGTCGGCAACCACAATCGAAGCGGAAGCACTCGTGAACGCCGGGGAGGTCGCGGTAATCGTTGCGGTTTGCGCTCCGTCGGCCACAGTATTATCCACGATGGTCATTCCGAAACTGCCGGAAGTTTGGCCCGCGGGGATCGTTGCCGTAGCAGGGACGACGATCTTTCCTGTATTGTCGGACGCAAGGAAGACCGTGAGATCTGTTGCAAGAATACCGGGTATTTGAACCGAACCGATCTTTGTACCGTCTCCCTCCCTTACCGTCGCCGGAACCGAAAGCGAGAGCGTGGTGGTTTCATTGTCGATTACGTTGACCGTCGAAGATCCATCCGTCCAGTTTGCGACATGGGCAGTAACGGTAACGATTTCTGTTCCATCGATTCTGTTATCGTCAATGGCGGTGATCGAAAATACCCCTGACGTCTGCCCCGCCCGTATCACGGCGCTTCCGACCGCAAGCCGCGACGGATCGCTGGAACTCAAAGCGACAGTCACGTCGGCTCCAGCAGGCGCACTCATTGTGACCGTTCCCGTAGCAGTCGGGTCTCCCTCTCGTATGGACGAAGGCAGGGACACGCTCAGAGTAGCCGTTTCGTCGTCGTAAATGGCAATCGTTTTGCTTTGCGAAACGTAACCCTGGGCGCTGGCGGTGATCGAAATATTGCGGGGGCCGTTGAGAATCGAGTCATTGATGATTGTCAGAGGGAAGCCTGCACCGTTTTGGCCGGCAGGAATGGTTACCGTAGCAGGGACGGTGACTGTTTTGGGATCCGATGAGACGAGGCTGACGGTGACTGCTGTTGTCGAGGATACGGAGAGCATGGCTCCGCATCCCACCACGCCCGCTGCCTCCGAGGCGCTCGCCGGAATGCTTGGAGTCACTGAAGGGCCCGAACCAAGAAACTGAATGTCATCGATATTCCAACCGGAACAGGGAGGCGGGCCCGTCACGAGAATCGCGTAACCCCACCGCACGTAAACGGCGGAATGCTTGTCCGCAACGCTCGAAATGTCATATTGGAGTTGTGTCCATTGCGAATCCAAGACGAGAGAGCCGGTAGGGTTCTTATAAACCGAAGTCCATGTAGTGCCGTTATTCGAAACGTCGATGGTCGCGGCAACGTAGGGTTGGTAATATGTATTAAGCCACCGCTGAAACTGCATTTTTACCCCGCTGCAGTTCGAAAAATTGATTGGGCCCGCCGTGAGATAGTAGGGACCACCCGCCGTAGTGGAGTAGTCTCCCGTAAGGTTCACGCCAAAGACGTTTGTTCCCGTGGCTCCCAAAGTCGGATCGTGATAGCCGCAATAGGTTCCACCGCCCCCTGTTGGCTTTCCAAAGGCCCACTGCCCCTGTCGGGTCCAATTCGGATCGGTATCCAACGGAAAAGAATAAAGGACAGGCAACGTAACAGTCAGGGTGAACGCTTTCGTTGCGGAAGCCCCGTTAATGTCGGTGACCACAACGTTGAAGCTGGCGGTGCCTGTTGAAATAGGCTTGCCGCTGATGACGCCCGCGCTGCTCAAAGTGAGGCCGGGAATCATGCTGCCGGAATAGATAGACCAGGTGTAGGGCGCTGCGCCGCCGGTCACTGACAATGCCTGGCTATAAGGGCTGCCTGTTGTACCGTTAGGCAATGGGCTGCTGGTTGTAATCGTGGGCGGAACCGATGCCAGCAGACGGACATTATCCAACTCGAAGAGACCGGGCCCCGTGTGAGATTCCGGGATGTTCGCGTCAAAACAAACCCGTACCGTCGTGCCCGAAAAAGCGGACAAATCCACCACTCCGCTCAACCGGCCAGTATCAAGGTTTTTTGTTCCGGGAGCCGCGGCAAGCTGGACGGCATTAAGAAGAGCGGAACCTCCGCCATTGGGCTGCACGGTAACGCAAAAAGTGCGCGGCTGGGTGGATCCCGAGTAGGTCTGCATATCCCAACCTGCACGATAATCAAAGGCCAGAAATGGTGCAGATGCCGACACAGAGATTTCCTGCGCGATACGGATGACTCCCGGCCCATTTCCATCAAAACCATGGGTGGCAGAGAACACGCCGTCCGTAGCGACGGAACTAAACAATCCATAACCGGGGCTGAACCCATTTGTTTCGACCCGCGCCGGCACGAAGGGGATGGAAAGATCCGAAATGATCCAGTTGGTGAAATCGCCCGTTTCAAAGCTTCCGTTCATCAGCGTGCCCTGTGGGTAGACCGCCAGGGTAAACGCTTTCGTTGCGGAGAGGCTGTTGCAGTCTGTTACCTGCGCCGTAAAATTGGCGGTACCCGTGGTCGTGGGCGTGCCACTGATCACGCCGCCGTCGCTCAGGCCTAAGCCGGGAGGTAGGCTCCCGGAAGCGAGGGACCAAACGTAGGGCGGCGTGCCGCTGCTTGCCATCAAGGTCTGGCTGTATGCGATGCCCGCTGCGCCCATCGGCAGCGGGTTGCCCGTGGCAATCACTGGAGGTGGCGGGGCGGGAACGACCGTAATACTGAAGGGTGCCGTCGAAGAGAGACCGTTTGCGTCCGTTATCTGTACGGCGAAGCTGGAGGTCCCCGCTGTGGTTGGGGTGCCTAGAATGACACCATCGGCGCCAAGGCTCAATCCCAGTGGCAACCCGCCGGAAGAAATTGCCCATTCATAGGGGGCGAGACCGCCGATGCCCACAAGGGCCGCCTGATAGGAGAAACCTGCCGTACCAGTGATCAAAGGGCTGCTGTTCGTTATGATCGGGGTTCCCTGGGGATACACTGCGAGGCTAAAGGCCGCTGTTGAGAATTGCCCGGTGGTATCCGTCACCTGCACAGTGAAATTGGCGGTGCCGGTTGCCGTAGGCGTACCGCTAATCACGCCACCACCGCTCAGGTTCAAGCCCGCCTGTAAAGCGCCGGCTGTGACGGCCCATGAATAGGGAGGCGAGGCGCCGCTGACTGCCAGCGTATAGTTATAGGCCGTATTTTCCGTGCCCGGCGGCAACGAACTCCCGGTAGTAACAACCGGAACGGGCGGCCCGGCAAGCGCATTGATCAAAGCGGTCCCGAGCGGCGTTCCCCACCCGGTGCAGAGATCGTAACCAGTGACGGCACAAAACTTCAGGGGACTGCTGCTGGAGAAATTGTTGCCGGTGGTCGTATCATGAAACTCGGAAGAAAATGCCCCGCTTGTTCCCAGCGCGTAAATCGTCGGGTTGAGAAATCCTACCGGCGGCCGACTACAAGCCGCAGCCTGCTGATTGACCAATGCGGTAAAGGCTGCCCAAAGGGGCGCTGCGCAGCTTGTGCCGCCGAAGGTTCCTGACCCGCCGTTGTTGTATTTGACGTAAACGTTATCCCCAACAAGGGCGACATCGGGAACATTCCGCATGGTCGTCGACCCCTGGTTGGTTGCCATGCTAACAGCCTGCTGCCAAACCGGGATGGAATAATACGTGCTGATTCCACCACTGCTGCCAGTCCCGTCGCCCCAGTTCCAAACGGTTTCCGAAACATATGAACCGCCCGGGCCATTCGTTGTCAGCGTCGTCGCACCGACCTCGGTGATATTCGGACTATCCGAGGGGAAAGAGATGGAGCCCGTGAACGCATCGGAATCTCCCGTAGCGTTGAAAAAAGTTTGGCCTTGTGCGGCCATCTGCTGAAAAATTGCCTCCGCTGTGGCGTTGGCACTACCGCCGCCCCACGAGCAACTTAGTTGTTTAGCCAGGTTATCATTGGCCATTTTGCTGAGGAGGTCCACCCACGGGCTTGGATTGGGAGCCTCATAGACATAAATTGTCGAGATACCGGGGGCCATCGACATCACCATCTCGATGTCGAGACAAACCTCGCTATTGCCGCTGCCCGGAGTGCTTACTCCCCCATCGACGGGGACGTTAATCACCGAAATATCCGGCAACCCAAATTGTGTCTTGTACGCCGCGATATCGCTGGCGTAATAGCCGTCGAATTGCAGCAACCCGACCGCCTGGCCCGCCCCTGTTAATGTCGTACCCGGAACATAAGCAGCTCGAAAATCCCCACCGGCATAGGCGCCACTAGGGCCCACCCCGGCGTTTGGGGTTGCATTGGCCCCTAAATCCGCCGACTTCTTGTGGAGGTTGGGATGGGGGATCGAATAGTTGTCGAGACCGCTGATGTGCAAAACCGGAACCGAGAGATCAACGGATGGTTCGGCGTCAGGTGCGTAGAAATCACGCGCGTCCGAAGGGTGCTGGTACGTCCGCATCTTAACGTGCAGTGCGTTCTCGATGTCGGAAACCGTTCCCCTGACATCCACAATCACTCGGTTGGGATGCCGGTCGGTTACTGTTAAACCATGGGCGTTCGCAAAAGCGACTACCGTCTCGTAGTTTTCTTTGCTGGGACCAAACCTTTCGGCGAATTGAACGGGCGTAAGATATTTACGATAGTTCGGACTTGCCGGATCGCTGAGTTCTTTAAGAAACTTATCCAAATCCGCTTGATTCTGCAGCGGCAATCCAATCGCCAGCGTCAGCTGCTTCCCAGGGTCGAGCTGGCCACGCGGAGTCAATCGTGCCACAGCAGTCGGCACATGACCATGCAGCATTTGCCGTTCTGCCGACTGCGCGACTGCACAAAACGCAAAACACAAAACCGCCACAATCCACTGGGAGAATGTTTTGCCGTTCGACATACGGAAGGTCAAATGAGAGAAGATTTCCAAAGGACGTCCATGCGGTAATGGCTTTTTATCTTATCGAGGGTTCACGGGTTCAAGGCAATAATCCCGCCAGATCGGCGACGTTTTCACGTTTTGATGCTCACTCGTCTCCCTGCGGAGCGTGTGCCGCCGCTCCTCCGTGCAGGTGTAGCGTCACCGGCAGCACATCTCGGGTCCGTTGCTCGACCGCATCGACATCCACGTGGAAGTCCCCGCCGCCATCAGGGAACTGGTCCTCGCGGCGCGCGCCCACGACCGCATCCTCAAGGTGATCCGCACCATCGCCGACCTGGAGGCCGCCCCCTCGATTGCCCCATCACACTTAAGCGAGGCGATTCAATACCGCACGCTGGACCGGAATCGGTGGGTGTAAGCACAATCGATTTAAGAACGAAGCCGACGGACCTTATACAGTGACCACCTCTTGCATCGACAACCGATTACAAAAGAAGGAACGGGGCGATTTTATGCTAAGCTCACCCTAATCGACACCGCACGGATGTGGATGCGCGTGGGGTGAAGCCAGCATAGAATCCCTGTCATACGTTAGGCGGTGGAGTTATACCCGAAGGACGTCATATCCCAAGGCGGCACAAAAAAGCCGCCAAGGTTCTTCTGCTCACCCGCTTTCAATGCAGGGGCGTGGGGACCTTGGCGACAAAGGTAATTTATGGTTGTCCGGCACGGGTTCTTAGGCTTCCTGTTTGATCCGGAACTGTTCCGGCAGCATGACAACGGGGTATCCCACTCTCGTAAATATTCCCAGGGTGCACCGGGGGAGAATTGGATCTAAATTCGTTGGGCGCAGTCTGCTTGATCAATCGGATTGTTTTGTTGGGGGGACGCTGTGGGGATCAACTGGACTTCTTCCCGTCTTTCGCGCATCGCTTCCATAAGTATAACCGATTGTTGTACTTCAGCAAGGTTTGGCGAAGGACGTCGGTGTGTTCGCACAGCGGAAAGAAAGGAATCCAACTGGGCTAGGAAGCCCCAGCTCTTGTAATCGGCTTCCTGGATGCCATGGATTTCTTCAATCAGGCGACATTTTTGCCAGATGCGAAGAGTGCCAGGCGTATCGAAGCTTTCCCATATCGGGAGCTCCACTGTTATTGTCGTTTCAAAACCGTGAATGGCGATCCGCTCGAGGATGGTGCCCGCTGCTGGCTGGAAATTGCAACGTACCCGTGTTCCACTTCGGCAAACAGCTTCCATGGCCATTGCCTGCACCGGCTGTTCCGTGGCGGGAAGGTCTTGGTAAAGGAATCGGGCGCGCGCGTAAGGGGAACGAGCAAGATACAGCGCGGCGTCCATTGCATGAATTGCGGTGATGGAGAAATCCGATTCCAGTCGGTTGAACCGGATCATATCATAGTTAATTTGAAAAACGGATTCCGTCGGCAGGTATCGATTTAGAAGGTCGTGTGCTTTGGAAATCAGGGGCATGAATCGGCGATTAAAACCGACCTGGACTGGCGTTGCATCCTCTCCCTCACTGTCCTCCAAATCTGCCAATTCCGCTTCAGTGAGTCCCGGTGGCTTTTCCATCAAAAGCGGGATGTGTCTGAGAAGAATTCGTTTTGCGATGCTGCATGTCAATTCTGGGGGCAATACTAGCACGAGAGCTTCAGGTCTTTCCTCATCCAACATTTGGTCCATGTCCGTATAGCTTCGGGAAAAACCAAATTTTTTCTGATACGCGACGCTGCGGAATTCATCTCGATCACAACAAGCGGCCAATTGAATATCCGAGTGTTCCCGCGAATAGGCTTGCAACGAGGGGCCATGAAGTTCTGTTGAGTGGCGGCCGCAGCCGATGATGCAGATTCTCATAAAATACCAGGGCATCGTTCCTCATGGCACATTCCCTCCACAATGCAGGGCTTGGTAACACAGTTTACTGAGCGGTGCGCATGGGTAACGTTGTCCCTGGCACCCATTGCCCCTCGACTAGGATGTGCTGCGGAACTGCGGGAACACCTCGTTCATCGCGCTGAAGCATGGCAACTAAATGATCCACAGCTATCTCTCCAACGAGGCGGGAATTTTCGCAGACCCCGGAAATTGGCCCTTTGTCCTCCGCCATCATGGGGCAGGCTAATGCCAGACCACTGGAAACTTTGCCTCCGCCTTCTTCAAACATCTGCATGATGTCCAGACTGCCGCAAATCACCTCCGGACGGACTTGTTCGACCCACTTCCGCAGTTCGTTCGGTGTGCAGCCTTCCGGATGCATCGGCATAACCAGGGTTTCTTCGCCGTGCAGGAACATTTCCGAGAGATAAGCGGAAAGCGCGTTGTGATTGGTCCGCTCGCCCTGAACACTGGTAAATGCGAATCCTATGCGGCGATAGCCAAGTTCCCTAACGCGCCGGATGGTTTGGAGTGTTGCCATATAGACGCTGGATGTAACGCGATGCAACGCGGGTTTTGAAAGTGTGAAGCCAAAGGTTATGGCAGAAAAATTCTTCCACGGAAAATCCAATGTCGTGTTTGGATAAGGCTGTGGTGCAACAAGCAGCCCCGTTATGTTACGGGACTCTAGAATGTTAGCCATGCGTTTGGGAGACATTCCGGAGGCCTGAAGATCCAAAATCTCTACGTTATAGCCGTAACTGCGAGCGCACTCGACAGCTCCGTCGTAGTTATTTTTAAAGATGGTCTTTTTTCTCCAGTCAAATGGAGAGATACTGTTGGCTAGCCATGCCAGCGTTCCTTGAAAAGCGCGAGGATGATTCCGGTCACGGTATACCGCCAGAGCGGAAAGCATAGGATCTGGAGTATAACCAAGCTTTTCGGCAATCTCCCGGATTTTTGCGCGTGTCGGTTCGGGGATATGGGGATGGTTTTTCAGCGCCAGGCAAACCGTTGTGCGGTGTACCCCTGCCGCCCTTGCAATGTCCATCTGGGTGACTCTGGGGGTCGGGTTATTCACTTGTGTTACTACGACGCAGTTTGCCCTGCATGTCAAGCAGGGGTAGCTTGGAAGAAACAGAGTTCCCCTTTCCGCAATGCTGTTAAATTCCTTTCCCCTCCGCCCCATGCTTTACCAAACTTCTTGGACTGTGATCTTGAAAAACAAATGGACAAGGGGCCGCAACTTGCTTGCACTGGTTTTACGATCCACCCTTTTGGGATGCCTGATGGGCGCTGTATTGTATGGGGAAAAAACTATTGCAGCGGAATCGTCATGGATCACCCCGCAGGAAGTGGCGGTATTCCGCTCCGAACATGTGGCTGGCTGGAAGGCCAAAATCGGAAATGGCGGCACTCGCCTTTTTTTCCGGGAAAGCGATTGGCCTGCTGTGTTGGAAAAGGTGCGTTCCATCGACGGGCCGTGTAAACAATGGCGAATCCTTGCCACGCAAACCGCTGATAGCCTAATTAAACAACCGATCCCGGCTTATCTTCCGCCCGAGTCCTTTATCGGCCGGGAAACCTCCGTCACACAGGCAGAGGAAGAACTTTGGCAGCGCCCGGTAGGTGCGAATATCATGTTTTTGTCATTCATGGCAAAACTTGATGGCAATCCGAAATATACGGAATATCTGCATGATCTTGTGCTCGCGGCTTTGCGGTTCGATACGTGGGGGCATGGAAAATGGAAAGATAATGATCTCGCCGCCGCGAATATCGTACGCGGCGTTGCTGTAGCCTTTGACTGGCAACGGGATATATTCACTGAAAATGAGCAAGTTTTCATAAAAAATACCATGGCTCGGCGAGTGCCGGCGCTAATCAACGGGCTTTACGGCAAAATATTCTGGGGCAACCAATATCGATCCAATCACAACCAAATTTGCTGTGCGGCCATGGGGTTGGCCGGCCTGGCGTTTTTGGAAGAAATCCCCGCTGCTGGCGACTGGCTCTCTGCGGCGCTTCTCGACTACCCACGCATAGCTTGCAGCATGAACGCCGACGGCAGCTCCGAGGAAGGCGTGGGCTATTGGAGCTATGGCATGAATTCCATTCTCCTCTTTATCGAGGGAACGCGAACAATCACTGATTCATCTTTACTTTATAAAGCCCCCTTTTTGAAAAACGCCGCGCGTTACCGTTTGGCCTGCTCGACTCCGGGATTTAATGGCACTTTGATGTGGGGTGATTCCACGGGAAATGATTTCTATGGGCCACAGCAAATCCTTTATCGTCTTGCCTCTGAATATCGAGACGAATCGGCCCAGTACCTCTCTGACCATCTCCCATTTATTCCAAGAGGTTCTGTTGGCTCATCCGACGTACTGATCACCACATTGCTTTGGTATAATTCGGCTATAAAAGGCAGCGCCCCAGCGCAAATGGATTCCCTCATTGGGGACTGGGGCGTGATCATCTCTCGCAGCGGCTGGAAAAATACAGATTATCTATTTTCCCTCAAAGCGGGAATCAACAACGCAAACCACAGTCACCTCGACGCCGGGGCAATCGCTTTCAACTTTGGCGGGACCTGGCTTCTGACGTCTCCGGGATACGGAGATCATGGCGGGCCCGGTTTCTGGGATAGAGAGGGCAAAAGATGGACATATTTTACTAATGCTACGGAGTCGCATTGCACATTACTTGTGAATGGAACAAACCAGCGCTTCGCCGCTGATGCCGGCGGCGTTGTGAAAACTATGATCAGCACCTCTGACGTAATGATGGCAGAGGTGGATTTAACACCAGCTTACGATAGCGTTAAGTCGGTGACACGACGTGTGTATCACCGACGAGGGGAATACATCCTGGTTTTGGACGACTGCGAGGCTCCCGATGCTGTTAAAGTTGAATGGCTGGCGCAGGTTCCTCCTCTTGCAGTGGTGCACGAGGGTGTAATTGATGTGAAATCAGCCTCCGGGGAAAGCCTGCGCATTGAGATGCTTGGCGCGCCGGCATCGTTTAAGGAGCGAAGGCCCAACTCCCCCTGGTTCAATCTTTCGCCGGGCAAGCTCAAGACATTGGCGGCAAGTGCGGAGGGGAAACAAGTGAGATTCATTTCGCTCCTCCAACCGTTTTTCGCGGGAAAACCTCATCAGACTTGGCACGCTACGGTGGAGAAAGCTGCCGAAAAAATCATCATTCGAATGCTTTGCGGAAGCGATACGGATATTATCGAATACATTCCAGGGCCGAAAAATATTGGGAATCTGGGTAATTCCCAGACTGGGGGGATCGGAAACTTCATAGCCGTTCGAAATGGCGATAATCGGTTGACGTCGATCATAATGACGAGCGCCGTGGAGATGCATTGTCCCAGGCTTTCGTTCCATTTTCTCAAGCCGGTAAATGCCTCGGTGACATCAGGCGAAGATGGTTCCTGTAACATAGATCTCGATAATGACGTCGAGGGAACGATTCAAGCCGATTCTGGATATATGTTGCAAGGAGAGGATGCGCAGTACATTCCAAACGGGAAGAAAGTATTTTTACCTAAAGGGCATTACTTTCTTCGGACGCCCCATCAAACGGCAGGGAAGTAGCGGAAGCGCCCCCCAAACACCAAACTCTGCCCTTCTGTAAACTGTGTTACCGTTCGTGAGTTTGAAGGGGTTTTGCAAGGGACTATTACTACAACGCACAAACACATTTTACTACAACGCGGTTTCACTATTGACCCCTTAAGGATATGAAAAACCCCACCACTTTCCCACGTTTTCGAACCTTCTCAAATCAGAACGCCAATCAAACGGAAAAGTTTGCTCGGTTCGCTCTGTGTTTCCTATGTGGATTGCTTAGTATAATACCGGATGCATCGGGCTCATCCTTGACTTACACGTCCGGTACAACAACTTGGACTACAGGCACCAGCATTCCGGCCGGGATCATTGTTGCGACCACCGGAACGGCCACGCTAGATACGGGCGGCGTGACTGCCTCGATTACGGGAACGACAATTCTAGGCTCTGGGGCGCAAGGAAACGGCACGTTAAAGATCACTGGCGGGAGCTATACAACCGACATCCTGAACCTGGGAAATTCCTCGGGAGCTACTGGTTCTGTATTGCTGAACGGCGGAGTGCTTACTTCTACTACAACAACTTATGTAGGCAACGCGGCTGGCGGAAGCGGCACGTTAACTGTCACGAGTGGCACGCTGAGCACCGGCGGCCAGATTTACTTTGGGTATAATGGTACGGGTGTTCTCAATTTGAGTGAAAATGGGTATGTCATTGGATCAACGGTTTCTATCGGAGAAAGAGGGGGATCAAGCGGCACGGCAACCATTTCGGGAGGAACATTGAGCGCACCTACTCTTCGGGTCGGCAATGGCGGCACGGGCACTCTGAATTTAAGCGGAAGTGGGTATGTAACAGCTGGGTACGGCTACATCGGAAATAGCGCAACAGGAAGTGGCATTGTGGCCATGACAGGCGGGACGTTGAGTATTAGCGCGCTTCGCGTCGCCGATTCCGGTACGGGTGTATTGAATTTGAGTGGCGGGTATGTGACGTCCTCGACAAGTATATCTATCGGCTACGCTGCGGGTTCTACCGGTACTGCTACGATTACGGGAGGAACAATGAGCAGCGCAACGATATACGTTGGTAGCAGTGGCGCGGCCGTTTTGAACGTCAGTGGAAGTGGTTTAGTGTCGGTGGCCAATGGCACCGGGACGCTAACGATAGCCAATGCCGCTACTTCTACTGGCATTTTGGACCTGGGTGACGGCACGGATTCCGTTGGTACACTGAACGTGGCTACAATTAAGGGTGGAAGTGGCACCGCAAAGGTGAACTTCAATTCGAGCGGAACACATTCGTATGGCCAGCTGTTCACCGGGGGATTGTCTCTCAACCAGATCGGTTCCGGAACCACGATTCTGAGTGGAAGCAATACCTACACTGGCACGACGACTGTCAACGGCGGCGTCTTGGAGGTCACGGGAACCGCCTCGCTGGCCGGGTGGAATACCTCGGGCAAGATCACGGTCAATAGCGGCGGCACCCTCGCTGTCGCGGTCGGCGGGGCGGGCCAGTGGCTCTCCGGCAATATCGATACACTGCTTGCCAATGCCACCTTTACCGGCGGCTTATTGGGAATCGACACCACAGGCGGCAGCTTTAGCTATGCTTCCAACATCGGTGCCAGCGGAACGCTCGGCGTCAATAAGCTTGGTTCCAACACCTTAACCCTGGGCGGTTCCAATAGTTACATTGGCGGCACCGTTATTTCCTCCGGCAACCTGAAGCTCGGCAACGCCAGCGCGCTCGGTTCAACGTCGGGAAGTCTTGCTATCAACGGCGGTGTGCTGGACCTTAATGGGTATAATGCCACGGTCGGTGCGGTTTCATTCAATGGGGGTGGGCTTGCCGGAACAACCGGTACATTAACCGCATCGGGAGGCGTAACGGTTAATGGATCAAATCAAAGCACCATTGCCATCGGGGCCACTCTGGCTGGCGCAACCACGCTCAACAACACTTCGTCCCTCGCGGTCAACGGCAGCGTGACCGGCGGTGCGACGGTCAACGTGGGGGCAACGCTCCTTGGCAGCGGCAGCGTGACCGGGACGGTGGTCAATAGCGGCACGATTGCGGGCAGCCTGACCTTCGGCGGCAATGTGACGGTC
>Ga0118677_10006436_pt1 | contig 19874 bp, 14 predicted proteins | sample AliMusrvi5mmetaG_FD_86154 | JGI IMG/M metagenome (GOLD analysis project Ga0118677, IMG submission 86154)
GGAGGGAGCAAGCCATGATATCCGACCGATCATCTTCCCCCTCCCCTGCCGCAACGGGGGAGGGCTGGGGTGGGGGCCGAGTGTGCACAAACCTGGGGGAACGACTCCCAGACCGAACGATCACCAAAAGGAAGAGATCGCATGCATATCCTGATTGTCGGTGGCGCCGGCTATATTGGCAGTCACATGGTGAAATATCTGCGCGAGCACACGGCGCATGATGTCCTGGTGCTGGATAATCTTGCGAAAGGGCACCCGGAAGCCGTGCGGAACACCGAACTGGTGGTTGGCGATTTTGGTGACACCGAACTGGTGGCAGAACTGTGCCGGGAGCGGAAGATCGACGCGTTGATGCATTTCGGCGCCGATAGCCTAGTGAGCGAATCGGTAACAGATCCGGCCAAATATTATTTCAACAATGTGATGAAAGGGCAGCGGTTGATCGATGCCGCGCTGTCGGTCGGCTTGAAGCGTGTGATTTTCTCCTCCACTGCCGCCGTCTACGGCGAACCGGTCCGTACGCCGATTCAGGAGGATGATCCCACCCGACCCACCAATCCTTATGGCCGCACCAAGCTCGCGTTTGAAGGCCTGCTGGAAAGCTATCGTGTGGCCTACGGACTGGAATACACCTGCCTTCGCTATTTCAATGCCGCCGGCGCCGACCCCGGCGCGGAAATCGGCGAAGACCACGCGCCGGAAAGCCACCTGATTCCCATCGTCCTGCAAGTCGCCCTCGGGCAACGCGAACAGGTGAACATCCTCGGGGACGATTACCCCACCCCTGACGGCACCTGCCTGCGCGATTACATCCACGTGAACGACCTCGCCGCCGCGCACCTGCTGGCGCTGGAGCGATTGGCTGCCGGCGGCGCGTCCGCCATCTTCAACCTGGGCAACGGGCAGGGATTCTCTGTGCGCGAAGTGATCGACGTGTGCCGCCAGGTCACCGGCCACCCCATCCCGGCGGAAATCGGTCCCCGCCGTCCCGGCGACGCCGCCGTGCTGGTCGCGGGCGCCGATCGCGCCCGCGCCACCCTCGGCTGGCAACCCCACTACACCGACCTCGAAGTCATCATCCGCACCGCCTGGGAATGGCACCGCCGCCACCCCTCGGGCTATGCCTGGCGCGAGATCGGAAAGTAAGCAAACAACGAAGGTAACCGTTCCGGGGGTAGTTCGCACGCGCCGTGGCGCGTGGTCGGGCATCGCCACCAAGGGTGGAAGGCGGATCAATAAATTGACCTGTTATGTTGGCCGGCTTCAGCCGGCCAGTCCCAAACCCCGGATTGATCCGGGCACTGATGGCGGGCAGGGCTTCGGCGAACCAAGCGTATTTTAACGGCATTGGGCTGAAATCCGAAATCCTCTTCACGGATACAGCCATTCTCCGGTTTTGTCGTCTTCGAGGATGATCGCGTCGAAGGGACAGGATTCGGCGGCGGCCCAAATGGTGTCGTCGCTTTCCCCCTGCGGATCGATGACGACGGCCTTGTCGGCGTCGTCCATCTGAAACACCTTCGGGGCCAGCACCACGCAGGAACCGGCTCCTTTGCATAAATCACGATCCACGCGCACTTTCATACGTATCTCCTCTTTCGTCCCCGATTTCCTGAAATTGCATATCATCGGAACGAAGGCAACATCTCAAGATACTACCGGCGCTCACTCCGCGCGTCAAGGCGTCGCGGACACTCCGTCACCCTACCCTGTCGCCGACATCCCGCATTTGGTGTGCGCCGTTTGTGTGAATGCCGTCGTTTAGGGAGGAAGGCTGTCTCCAATAATCATTCATGGCGAGTCATTTCCTCCACAGGATGTGGGGGAAGTGACTCGTTGACAACACGAGGCACGATTTACCGGCAGGTGACGACGCCGGGGAATCGGGACAAGACGTCTTGCAGCAAGCTGATGGCAAAAGGAGGGCCCTAACGTGAAAGGACACGTGATTACCGTAGCGCTGACCGCGCTCACTCTGCTGGGATTGGCCTTACCGGTCTCTGCCCAAACGATACCGGATGTGCGGAACACCGCAGCCTACTCGTCGGATGCAAACTATATGTCGCTGCCGGGCTATATGCGCTGGCAGTATTTTGAGGACAACAATAGCTGGGTCAGCTTTGGCCGCGCGATCGCCATGGTGCGCAACGAGGGTGTTGTCGTCGCGTCCTCGGCAACCATGACCAGTCGTACGCATAGCGTGAGCCGGATGCATCGCACGCATACCACGCGGATGATGCATCGCACCCACGGCATGCGCACCATGCATCGTAATATGCGCACGATGCAGCGCACCCACGGCATGCGTCATACGCATCGCACGTATCATAACAACATGAATCGCTAACCGTTGCGCCGCACGATCGACACGGCAAGCATTCAGCCTGCACACGGAAGGTGCAGGCTGAATGTTGTGCCCACCCCCACCGTACTCGCCACCTCCACGCGGCCCTCGTGCGCCAGCACGATCTCCCGCGTGATGGCCAACCCCAACCCGGCGCCGGCCTTCGCGCCGCCGGTGCCGGAGCGATAAAAGCGGTCGAACACCCACGGCAGATCGTCGGGGGGAATGCCTTCGCCTTCGTCCTGAATGGCAATCGTCGCTTCGCGCGCGCCGGCGGTGACGGTGACGGTGATCGTTTTGCCGCGCGGGGTGTGGTGCAGGGCATTATCCAGCAGGTTGCGCAATGCCTGGGCCAACCGGTCTTCGTTGCCGAGAATGGTAATGGGCGTCTCGTCGGGGAGGTGCAGGCGAATGGTCACATCCTGTTGCCGCGCGTGCAAGCCCGCGATTTCCACCGCATCCTCCACGATCGGCGCCAGCGGGAGCGGCACGCGCGGGATGGGGACCGCGCCGGCCTGCAACTTCGATAATTCGAGGATATCCGTCACCAGCCGCTGCAGCCGGCCCGACTCCCGCGCCATGATGGTGAGAAAGCGTTCGGCGGCGGCGGGATCGTCGCGCAGCGCGCCGTCGAGCAGCGTATCGGCGCACCCGGTGATGGCGGTCAACGGCGTGCGCAATTCATGCGAGACATCCGCCAGCAGGTCGCGCCGCAACTGCTCCTGCCGCTGCAGCGCATCAGCCATCTGGTTGAACGCCGCGCCCAGTTGCCCCACCTCATCGCGCCCGCTCGCGTGCATGCGCTGATCCATCTTGCCCGCCGCAAAGGCGCGCGCCACCCGCATGGCCGCCTGCAGCCCGGCGGACAGGTTGCTGGAGAGCATGATACTGGCGAGGAGCGCTACCAGCATCCCGGCGATCATCCCCAGCGTCACCAGCCGGCGCAACGCATGCAGATCGTTGCGCACCGACTCGACGGGACGGTTGAGATACATGATGAAGGCCACCCGCTCCATCTTCGCGCGCGGATCATAGCGCAGGATCGGCTTGGCAATGAAGATCGCCGGTTTGCCGCCATCGTCATCGGTGCGCGGAAAGGCGCAATAATGCCCCAGGATCGCCTGTTGGACTTCCGGGCGCGCCTGCCAGGTGGGGGCGTGCGCTTGCTGTTGCTGCCAGCTTTTCCACTCGCCCAACCCCGGATGGCCCCAATGCGAATCGGTGAGCACGCGTCCCTGGGCGTCCAGCAGGCGGATGCGCGCGCCGATCGACGCCGCCAGATCGGCCGACCGGCGCTGCGTCCAGAACTGATCCTGCGCCCAGATTTCCGGGGAGACGTTCCACGGGGTACGCAGGGTGGTGCCGAGGGTATGCCCGGTCCAGGCGAGGGTATTCTCCTCCCGCCGCATCAGAAAGCGCTCGACCGGGCGGGCGAGCAGCAGACTGAAGAAGAGGAACGAAATCGCCACCACCAACAGATAGGTGGCGGCGAGACGGACGCGCAGTGATGACAGCCAGGTACGCATAGGCAGGTTTCAGGTTTCGGGTTTCAGGTTGTATGGTTGCTTGCTTGTAACTTGCACTTACACTAATGAGCCGGACAAAATAGTGACATACAATTCCATAGCCCACAGCAGCGCTGTGGGACCCGTGCGTCGAGAGAGCGTTCCGCCCGGTAGGGACATAATTCCTCCGCCTACGAGATGGAATTATGCTCTTACAGCGCGCGAGCAGCGTAGGCCATTCGCTTCCCCACGGCGTTGCCGTGGGCTATGGAATTGTATGCCACTATTTTGTCCGGCTCAATAGTGCGCGTGCACGTATCTCAACCAGCATACCCGGTTTTCTGCTGATCGACAAGTCAATCATTTTCCATAATTTGCTCTTCCCCGTGGTGAAAAACGATTGCAATCCGGCGGCGTTGCTGTCATAATAGATCAAGTGTTTGCTGTAAGGGAGAGCCAGTGCCGGCATGGAACGGTCGAAGGAATATTTGAAGCGGCTGGAAGCCTTGAACGGGGGACCGCTGCGCAACCGGGAGGTGGCGCCGCGGGACACGCCGTCGCGTGCTGAACCGGCGCCGTTCGAATACCGGCGCGCTCCCACCGTGGGCTCCAGCCCGACCACGCCCTACCACGCTCCCCGGCGCATGGTGAAGTTGGACGAGGTGATCACCGGGGAGGAAATCCCCATCCTCGAACGCGGCGTCGCCTATTGTATCACCACCCCGATCGCGACGCTGGACGGCCACCGCGAACTCGGTCAACGCTTCCAGCGCGCTTTAGGTCGCGACAACGCCCACCTGCCGCGTCGATTAGCCCAGCGCTGCGCGATTGACGCGGTCATGCCGGACGATGTGCTCTTCCTCGACCTGGAAACCACCGGGCTGGGCGTCACACCGCTCTTCCTGATCGGCGCCTTGAGCTGGCAGGACGGCGACCTGGTGGCGCGGCAATATCTGGCGCGCCATTACGGCGAGGAAGCGGCCGCCACCGCGCTCTTCATGAACCTGGCCCATAATAAGCGGCTGTTGATTTCCTTCAATGGCAAAAGCTTCGACTGGCCGTTTCTCCGCCTGCGCGCGGCGGTGAATACCGTGCCGTGCCTGCTCTCCTGCCCGCACTTCGATCTGCTGCACGAAGCGCGCCGCATCTGGCGCGGCAGGTTGCCGAACTGCAAGCTGCAGACGCTGGAGCAGCATGTCTGCGGGCGACCGCCGCGCGCCGGCGACATTCCGGGGGCGGATATTCCGCAGGCGTACCACGATTTCGTGCGTACCGGCAACGCCGCGCAGATGGCGCAGATTATCCACCATAACTTGCTCGACCTGGTCACCATGGCCGAACTGATGGTGCTGCTTCCGCCCCTTGAGCCGTAACCGATGGACGTTGACGCCTTCCTGCACGACATCCAGGCCAACCCCGATTATGCGGACCAGATCGTCTACGTCGGTGAAGACGCGGCCCGTCCGGCGCAATATGGAACGCCGGCGCAGCCGTTGCCGGCGCCGCTGCCGGCGATGCTGCGGGCGCGCGGCATCGATCGTCTCTATACCCATCAAGCGCAGGCGCTCGACGCCATCCGCGGCGGGGCGCACGTCGCCCTTGTCACCGGCACCGCTTCCGGCAAATCGCTGTGTTATACCCTTCCGCTGCTGGAGACGCTGGCGTCCGACCCGGATGCCACCAGCCTGCTGCTCTTCCCGACGAAAGCGCTCTGCCAGGACCAGTTCCAACGACTCGGCACGGCGTTGCACGAGGCCGGGGTCGACGGCATCCTCGCCGGGGTGATCGACGGCGACACCCCGGCGGCCTTGCGCCGCCGCCTGCGCGACGCGGGCCGGGTGATCTTCACCAACCCCGACATGCTCCATGCCGGTCTGCTGCCCCAGCATGCGCGCTGGGCCGGCTTTTTCGCGCAGTTGCGCTACCTCGTGCTCGATGAACTGCACGTCTACCACGGCATCTTCGGCTCCAACATGAGCAACCTGCTGCGGCGCGTCTTCCGCCTGTGCGCTCATTACGGCAGTCACCCGCAGGTGATCGCCTGCTCGGCCACCATCGGCAATCCGGGTGGATTGGCGGAACGGCTCACCGGGCTGCCCTTCACCGTCATCGCGACGGACGGCAGCCCGCGCGGGAAGCGCACCTACGTCTTTTGGAACCCGCCGCGCCTGCGGGAAACCGACTGGCGCTCCCGCCGCAGCGCCAACGTGGAAGCGCATGAACTGATGGCCCTGCTGGTGCAGCGCGGGGTGCGCACCATCACCTTCTCCAAAGCGAAGATGACCGCGGAGATGATCCATCGCTACGTCACCGAACGCCTGCGGCAGACCGCGCCGCGGCTGATGTCCGCGCTCTCCCCCTATCGCGGCGGCTATCTGCCGGAAGAGCGGCGGGAGATCGAGCGCAAGCTGTTCAACGGCGAGTTGCTCGGGGTCAGCACCACCCGCGCGCTGGAGTTGGGCATCGATGTCGGCGGGTTGGACGCGAGCATTCTCGTCGGCTATCCCGGCACGCTGGCGTCTTTCTTCCAGCAAGCGGGCCGCGCCGGGCGCGCCGTCGAAGACGCGCTGGTGATCCTCATCGGTCTCGATACCCCGGCCAACCAGTATGTGATGAGCACGCCGGAGTACCTGTTTGCGCGGCCGATCGAGCAGGTGGTGATCGATCCGGACAACCCGTTCGTGCTCACCGGCCACCTGCGCTGCGCCACCCATGAATTGGCGCTGCTCGACGCGGAACTCGCGGGCTTCGGCCCTTACGCCGGCATGGTGCTGCGCGTGCTGCAGGAGAATTTGAAAGTCCAGCATCTGGATGACCGCTGGTACCATGCCGCCGCGGAAATCCCGCAGCACGAGATTTCGCTGCGCGGTTATGCCGATGCCAACGTGTTGATCGAAGATGTCGAAAGCGGAAAGGTGCTGGGTGAACTGAATAAGTTCGATGCTCCGCCGCTGCTGCATCCGCAGGCGATCTATCTGCACCAGGGCGATACTTACGAGGTGCTTTCGCTGGATTTGACGCGCAATCTCGCCCGGGTGAAGCGCGTCGAGGTCGATTATTACACCCAACCGTTGGGCGGCACGGATGTCAATCACATCGACCACTGCCTGCGCGACAAACCGTTCGGCGCCGGGCAGGCGTTTTGGGGCGAGGTGACCGCGTATTTTCAGACCGGTGGCTTCGAGAAGATCCGCTTCTACGAATTGGATGCCATCTCGCGGCACGGCCTCGAGATGCCCGTGTTCAGCCTGGAGACCATGGCGGTGTGGATCGTGCCGCCGGAGGACGTGATGCAGCGCGTGCGGTTGGCCGGATTGGATGCCTTCAACGGGTTGCGCGGGATCGGCTTTGCGGTGCGCATGCTGCTGCCGCTGTTTCTCACCTGCGACACGCGCGATTTCTCGCATACCGTGGGCAGCGTGAACTCCGCGTGGAACGCCGTCTTCATCTACGAGCGCTACCCGCTGGGACTGGGGTTTACCGAGCAGGCGTATGACCGGCTGCAGGAAATTCTGCCCGCCGTGCGCGCCGCCATCGCCGCCTGTCCCTGCGCCGACGGCTGCCCGTGCTGCGTCGGCAAGCCGCTGCGCGGGGAGCTGGTGTGGAACCCGGAGCGCGGGGAAGCCGGCATCCCCAGCAAAGCCTCCGCGCTGGCGATCCTGGACGGCCTGTTGGGCGACGGCACGCAATTGGCCCAGCCCGATACCCAGGCGCTGACCGCGACCCCGCTGGCCGCGGAATTGCGGCTGGAAACCGCCGTGCGCCGGCGGCTGGAGCGCATGCGCGAACCGAAGGTGTTTCACCCCATCGAGCCGAAAGTCGAGACGGCCTATCCGGATGGCGAACGTGAAGCGGAGTTGCCCACGGCCGATGTGGCACGCCGGGGCGAGCAGCGGCGGGATTTCCACCGCGAACTGCGCAAACGCATCGCTGAACGCGTGGAGACCGCGCAACTGCCGGCGAAAGAAAATGCCCGCCCGCCCGGCATGAAGCCCAATACCGGCATCAACCTGCCCGGCGCGTTCCCCGGCCGCCCGATGGACTCGCCGCCGGTGGTTGAGTAGGCCACGGATGGCCGTATCGAAACCACCGGAGTGCTCGCGAGGACGCTCGCGCGCCAGAACACCCATGGTCCCAGGGAAAGGAACGATTATGCAGGCGAAAACTTTTCTGCACCAGATAGAACATCAGCGCTTTTTCGATCAGCAGATCGTGCATATCAAAGGCTTGCCCGAGCGACAGCCGGTGTTTGCCGAGGTGCCGGGTGGGTTGGCACCGGGCATTCAGGACGCGCTGGCGATGCAGGGGATCGAGTGCCTGTACAGCCACCAGGCGGAAGCCATCGCGCGGGTGCGGGACGGGGAATCCATCGTCATCGTCACCGGCACTGCCAGCGGCAAGACGCTGTGCTATAACATCCCGGTGGTGGAGACGATACTGGAAAACCCGTTGGCCACCGCGCTGTATCTGTTCCCGACCAAGGCGCTGACGCAGGACCAGTTGCGCGGGCTGGCGCCGTTTCAGCAGCACGGGGTGCCGTTCCTCGCCGGCACCTATGACGGCGATACGCCGGTGAATCTGCGCCGCAAGTTGCGCGACGCGGGGAATGTCATCCTCACCAATCCCGATATGCTGCATCAGGGCATCCTGCCGCAGCACGCGCGCTGGAACCGCTTTTTCACCCACTTGCAATATATCGTCATCGATGAAGTGCACGCCTATCGCGGCGTCTTCGGCTCGCATCTGGCCAACGTGCTGCGCCGCCTGCGCCGCATCTGCCGGCATTACGGCGCCAACCCGCAGATCATCTGCTGTTCGGCGACCATCGCCAACCCGCGCGAGCACGCCGAGCGCATCACCGGCCAGCCGATGACGCTGGTGGATAACGACGGTTCGCCGCGCGGATCGAAGCAGTTCGTGCTGTGGAATCCCCCACCGCTGGAGACGGCGGCGCGCGGGGATGCCACCAACTGGCGCGTGGGTGGCGACCGGAAAAGCCCGTTGTGGGAGGCGGTGCACTTGATGAGCGCGCTGGTACGGGAAGGCGTGCAGACCATCGCCTTCGTGCGCACGCGACAGGCGGCGGAGCTGCTGTTCAAGCACAGCCGCGAGCAGTTGCTGGGCACTTCGCGCAAGCTCGCGCAGTCGATTCAGGCCTACCGCGGCGGCTATCTGCCGGAGGAGCGCCGGGAGATCGAGCGCCGGCTGGTGAACAAGGAGATTCTCGGCGTCGCCAGCACCAATGCGCTGGAGTTGGGCATCGACATCGGCAGCCTCGACGCCTGTATATTGGTGGGCTATCCCGGCACCATCGCCAGCCTCTGGCAGCAGGCCGGACGCGCCGGGCGCGGGCACGATGAGGCGCTGGTTTTCCTGATCGGGCAAAACTCACCGATCGATCAATACCTGATGACCCACTCCGACTACCTGTTTGCGCGGAACCCGGAGCAGGCGGTGGTCGATCCGGACAACCCGCATATCACCGTGGGGCATGTGAAGTGCGCGGTGCAGGAATTGCCGTTGCGGTCGGAGGAATTAGCGATCTTCGGTCCCTATACCGACCTGCTGCTGGAACTGCTGGAAGAAGATACGCTGGTGAAGCCGATCGATGGGCGCTGGTATTGGTCGAGCACCGCCTATCCCGCCGCTGAGGTGAGCTTGCGCAACATCGCCGGCCCGGTCTACACCATTCAGGATGACACCGATAACGCGCGCGTAATCGGCACGCTGGACGAGATCAGCGCGCTCTCCCAGTTGCACGACCACGCGGTCTACCTGCATGGGGCGGAGACGTATTTCGTGAACAAGCTCGATTTCGCGCAGAAGATCGCCCATGTCGAGAAGCGCGACCTCGATTATTACACCCAGTCGGTGCAGGCGTCGCAGATTCGCATCGATCATACCGACGAAGAGCAGAGCTGGCGCGGGGCGCTGGTGGGTTTCGGCGATGTCACGGTGACCACCAGCATCCCGATGTTCAAAAAGATCAAGTTCCACTCGCGCGACAGCCTGGGCTTCGAGAAGCTGGAACTGCCCCCGCAATCGCTGGAAACCGTCGCCTTTTGGTGCGCACCGCCGGAGGAACTCGTCAAGGCCATGCTGGCGAAGCAACTGCTGGTCGGCGAGGCGCTCATCGGCATCGCCAATGCGCTGGTCGAGGTGGCGCCGATGTATGTGATGTGCGATCCGCAGGATATCGGCGCGCTGGTGGACGCCGGGTGCCTGGGCCGCGATGCCCTCTTCGTGCACGACCGCTACCCCGGCGGCATGGGCTACGCTCGCCGCTGCCAGGAGCAGATCGAGGAGTTGCTGCGCACCGTGCTCACCGTCATCCAGGAGTGCCGTTGCGCCGACGGCTGCCCCTCCTGCGTCGGCGCCGCCCTCCCCGCCTTCGCCCTCACCGACCTCGACAGCAGCGTCCGCGACCGCATCCCGGACAAGGCCGCGGCGCGGTTTTTGTTGGAGGCGTTGTTTGGGGAGGGGTGAGGATAGCCCTATGGGCCGCCGGCTTCCAGCCGGCAGAAGACACTTGCACCTATGCAAGTGATCGGCAAAGGTCAGCCGATATCCCGGCTATTTGTTCGTCGATGGCTTCTCCTCCGCGGGCTTCTCAGTCGTTTTTGCCGCGTCAGGCTTCACGACCGACTTTCCGAAATCCTGCGGAGAATAGGACTTGAGTAATTCAAGCGCGGATTTGCCTTCCGCATTCGTCGCGGGCAGGATCAACTGCTGATCTTTCGTGTCGGCGATCGTCTGGAATATCTTCACCGGGACGATCCAACCCAGCGCATTACGGCTTTTCAGCAAGATCACTACATCGGCCTGACCCAGCCGTTTCTTTTCCATCGCCCAGGTAAGCTCTGCCTCTTTCACTTTCTCTTCCTGCGGCAACAGCACTTTGGCGCGAGCGACATTCCCATCCTTATCAAGCAGCAATAAGTCGTAGGGGGGATTGCCGAAGATTGGTTCATACACCGGTATGCCCGCTTCCAACAAGAGCGCTTCCGCACGCACAAATGCCAGTTGGGAGAGGTTTTGAAAGCGGGTGAGCGGATTGATCACGTCGGCCTGCTGTGGGATCGGCGTCGTCGGTGGGGCATGGTCGGCAGGTGGCTCCGTAGCATTAAGATTATCCTGCGGCGGCGGCATCTTCTTATCGGTAAATTTGGCTTCCGTGATAACTTTCAGGACTTCCGGTTCCCATTTGTCGTAAGATACCGAGGGGCAGGTAAAATAAACTAATATCAAGTCAATGCCATTTGGAATGTAGATATAGGCACGTTTTGTCGGAATATGCCCACTGCCCAGTCGGGTACCCGTACCGATCCCTTCGACGATGCCATACGCGCACGGTTTGCCACCGAGTATTTTCACGGTAGACGAGATCAATTTTAACGACGGATCATCACCCGCATCTCGCATAGCCGAGACCCAAGCGAGCGCTTCTTCTTCCGCAGAGCCAATCTGGAGCACTTTATTGCGTTTAGCGGCAATGATGACCAGTGCCTTTTGATGGAGGAGATATTCCGCCCGTACCGGAACTGACAAATCACTCTCGGCATTTTTCCATGGAGCCCATTCCGCGGGGACGGTATAAGTTAAAAAAAAGTCGTCGTCGGAAATACGGGTTTCAGCCCGAGCAATCTCCCCGGTGATCATCAGCAACAGCACAATGAACGCGCACCACACCAATCGCATACCAACCTCCTGTAAATACTGACAGGTACGCGGAAAGGCAAAATCCTCTCCGCGTACCTAGAAACTGGCTTGAATCGCATTAATTTGTCGGAACCGTGAATTTCTCGTAACGCTGCTTCGCTTTTCTCATCACATCGACATCGATCTTGTCTACTGGTACGATCGCATCTACAGTTTTTGGTGGTTGGGAAACGGTGGCGGTATCCCAGACATAAAACATGGTTAATTCGACAGTCTCTTCACCTTTGCCCCAATACTCCTTGATCCAACCGCCATGCAGATCGGCTTTGTTATGCATTTCATCACCGTTTTTTACGAATTGAGCCCACTGCTTCATGACTTGACGCGTTTCCGGTGCTTGGTGCCAGAACAAGATATGTCGGGGTTGTTCAACACTGTCGTTGCTGGTTTTACAGCTATAACCAGCATTTAGAAGGGACTTGACTTCGGGAACTTCGAGTACTGGTACCTTCTTGCCCGAAGCGGCGAACGCTGACACACACAGCAGGAACATACCTGCAATTACTAAGAAGCTGCTAAGGGACTTCATTGGATCTTTCCTCCTATAGCGTTTGATGTATCACGATGAACGCACGAACGGTTAACGCACTGCTTCGTGTAAGTCGTGCGAGTCGAGATCAGGGACTTTGGTGGAAGACGCTCGCTTTGACGCGCAGGGATGGGCTGGAGCGTTCGTCATCAGCCGAAAACTGGCCTGGGCCGGATATTCCGGTAACTTGTGCCAGCTTCCGGTGATATGCTGTATCGATGGCACCCCGTCGGCATCCCATTGGATGGCGCGACCGGTGAGATAAATCAACGTGGCGCGCAACCGGGCCACCTTTTCCTCCGCGGTGATATCCAGCACGCCGAGACGTGCGTAAATATGACCGTTGATGCGACTGACCGCACGGGGGCAACTAATTTCGCATCGTTGGGCAATCTGGCTGTTCGTCAATCCTTGCGCAATGAGTGATAATACTTCCAGTTCCTGCGTCGTCAGGTTTTTTAGCGGTGAGACCCGCTCATAGAACTCAACTTCTTCTAATCCGCGGGCAATATCGGGATCGATATAACTGCGGCCGGCACACACCTCATGCATCACCGGCTCCAGCGTTTCCGGTGGCCAGTAGTTATTCCGCTGCAGAAACGCGAAATGTGTCAGGATACGCGAGGCGTTGAATTGGCTATAAATCGCGACATCTTCACCCACCAAGTAAAACACCAATGGCAATCGAGGAATCTGCTTCCGTAGCCGTTGCGCGGTCTCGATCCCGGTCAGATTGCCGGCCAGCCGTGCATTCAGCAATACTATTTCCGGTAATACACACCCGGCAGTTCGGTGTTTTTCAGATAGCGCCAATCCTTCTTCACCGCTGGTCGCTTCAAACGTCACCTGCGCCCATTCCGTACTCATGAAGGTAGAACAAAGGACAGATCGGTATTGGTCGTCGGGCTCCATAATCCCAATTTTCAGCGTCTGCTTCTTACATAACGATGACTTCATTCCTATAGGCATCCAATTACCAGAGCAATATAAGCCTAACCTTTCCTCGCTAAAAGATAAACTCCTCTATGTGCATGAATATATGTACCTATGTGCAAAGCCAGGATTTATAAATAGACATCATTTATCGGCTAGCGGTCGGCGAGCTTTGCGAGACTCCTATCTTTATTGGGGAAGCTATTTTTATAATTAATGGTAATAGCCCCTGCTTGCACTTGCACTGATGCCTACATTGCAAGTCTATAGCGCACGCCGATCAACTCCTCCGGCGTACCGCATAAGCAGACAGCGTCCTCATTCTTTCCCCCGCACCGGCATTGCGTTTCAAGGGTATGTTGAGCAATGAAACCAGTTTGTATTATACTGCTGAGATGGCATGTGGCCGGGCCGGCGACGCACGGTGTTCCAGCACGCGGTTAACACGGTGTGTTTCGTGCACGGGTTCCAACGAAGGTCCATGCCATCGTTCCGGTAACTCGGTAGAGCGTCCGACTGTGAAATCGGATGAAGCAGGTTCGACTCCTGCCCGGAAAACTGTAGCTCAGTTTGGTAGAGCATCTGGCTGTTAACCAGAAGGTCGCAGGTTCGATTCCTGCCAAAACCCAGGGTGTTGAAACCCATTTGAGCACGGGGAGAGACGTATTTCACCTGTTCCGCGCTTCGCGGCGGTTTCGGCCGGCGCGGGGACGGGACAACACCGGTCCGCCTTGCAACGCGCAGATACCGCCGGCATTCGCGCCAACACGCGTCGGGCTCCGTTCGTTGTCGGCGCCGTGGTTTCGACCATCGCGCCCGCACCGTCCGTCCCGTCATCGATTGGAATGCTTTGCCGGCTCACGCGGCGTTCCGCGCCAACCGTTGCGGGGGAATACGTCTCGCCTCCCGCATGACAGAGCAAAGGAAGGAGCGCGTCATGAAGTATATTTCGGTGCGAGTCCGTTCATTCGAGCGCGGCTTGCTGTTTCGCAATGGGGATTTCAAGCGCTTGTTGCCCCCCGGCAATTATCGCTTTTTCTCGTGGTCCGATATCCGCGTCGATGTCGCCTCCCTGCGCGACCCGTGGCTGAAACATCCCGATCTGGATCTGTTGATCTCCGCCGGCGTGTTGCGCGACCTCGCCACGGTCATTGACCTGCAGGACCACCAGCGCGGATTGGTGTGGATCGATGGACGCTTCAACGGCGTGCTCGCGCCCGGCCGCTACGCGTATTGGCTCGGGTTCCGCGAAGTCCGGGTGGAGACGGTCGAAGTTGCGCAGGTGCGGTTCGAGCACCCGGAGTTAGCGGTCATCCTCAACACCCCGGCGATCGGCAATTATTTCGAGCCGTTTCTGGTGTCGGAAGGATTTGCCGGGCTCTATTTGCGGAATGGCCAATACGTCGAGACGCTGAAGCCGGGCCATTATGCGTTCTGGCGCAATGTCGCGCAGGTGAAACTGCAGGCCATCGATCTGCGCGAGCAGATTCTCGAGGTGTCCGGTCAGGAACTGATGACGGCTGATAAAGTGACCTTGCGCATCAATGCCCTGGTGACGTTCCATATCGCTGACCCGCTGCGTGCCACCATGGTGACCGACGACGTCAAGCAGGCGCTCTATCGCGAGGTGCAACTCGGGTTGCGCGCCGTGGTCGGCACTCGTTCCATCGATGCCTTGCTGGAAGACAAGGACGGGGTCAGCCAGGAGCTGGACACGCTGGTCCGGCGGCGTGCGGACGAGTTTGGCTTGACGATTGCCACGGTGGGCATGCGCGACATCATCCTGCCCGGCGACATGCGCGACCTGTTGAATAAAGTCACGGAAGCAAAGAAGGCGGCAGAGGCCAATCTGATTACCCGCCGCGAGGAGACCGCCGCCATGCGCAGCCAGGCCAACACCGCAAAACTCATGGAGAATAACCGCATCCTGATGCGCCTGCGCGAACTGGAAACGCTGGAAAAGGTCGCCGACAAGGCCAAGCTCCATGTGGTGCTGGGGGAGAAGGGGTTGACGGATATTGTGGTGAATGCGATTTAGCTGCTGTTTGCCAACGCGGGCCGGCTGAGGGCCCGATGCTGTTAATATCGGCTTGGTTTGGTGGTGGAGTAGGATACCTGCCGCGGCGCAATACAGAGACAGGCCATCCGGCAGCGCGGCGTTCACCGCTTATCTCGAGCAGCGCCTGGGTCGTCGGCTTATACGACTGCCGGCAGGGCGGAAGAAGTCGTTAGAAGGATATAGATAAACTGACCCTGTATTAGAAAGAATTGCTATTAAAGAATAATGTGATTTTGCGTCAAACACATGACTTGTTACTTCTGAAGCTAATGTCAGGTGAAGTATCAGTTATCAGTTGATTGGACGGTATGTAACAGGAGTGTCGTATGAGCGATTACGATTTCACAGCGTTATCAGCAGGTGAGTTTGAAGCCCTTGTGCATGACTTGATGCAGCCTCACCTTGGTGTTTCGTTAGAGATATTTAAGACAGGGCGAGATAACGGCATTGACTTGAGGTATTCAAAACCAAAAGATAACTCCCTCATCATACAATGTAAACACTACGCAATAGCAGGCTTCAATTCACTCCTATCACACATAAAAAACGAAGAAGTCACTAAAGTTAAACAGCTTTCTCCTGAACGGTATATACTCGTGACTTCCGTTGCCTTATCACCTGCTAATAAGGTAAGAATTAGAGCTCTTCTAACACCTTATTGTCGTACAGCTGGTGATATCATTGGTAATGGAGAGCTAAATGCTTTACTGAGAGATCATAGTGACATTGAACGTGCGCATTATAAGCTCTGGCTCTCAAGTACGACAGTGCTCGAGAGTATTGTTAAGGCACGGATCCTTAATGCTACTCAAGCTGAGTTAGATCATATCAGAAACAAAATTAGACTATATGTTCAAAATGATAGTTTTCAAAGAGCACTCGATATACTAGAAAGGGAGCACTATTGCATTATCGCTGGCATCCCTGGAATCGGTAAGACAACACTAGCTGAAGCATTAATCATGCATTATATAGGCCATGACTTCCAAGTTATCAAGGTCTCTGAAGATATTGAGGAAGCAAATGAGCTATATCATCCGGCAAAGACTCAAATCATCTATTATGATGACTTTTTAGGTCAAACTAGCTTTGGGCAGAAATTAGGCAAGAACGAGGATGCAAATCTTCTTCGATTCATTGAGAATGTAAGGAGAGCTAAGAATAGTCGTCTAATACTTACAACACGTGAGTATATATTAAGCGATGCAAAAGTGGGATATGAGAGACTGAACCGATCAAACTTCGATGTTAACAAATGCATTGTATCAGTAGACGATTATACTAGATTGATTAAGGCAAAGATACTCTATAATCACTTGTACTTTTCCAAACTAGCGAAGGGCTTTATTGAAAATATTCTTAATGAAGAGCGTTACATGCAAATAGTCGATCACAAAAATTATAACCCGCGACTAGTCGAATCCATGACTTCAACGGAGAGGATGAGTGGCATAACACCGTCACGATATTTCGCATATTTCAAAGCTACTCTCGACAATCCTGTCGAACTATGGGGGCATCCGTTTGAGTATCAACTTTCAGATGCTTCTCGTCACCTATTGCTTGTATTAGTCTCCCTTCCGCCACGAGTAGGATTTGAGGATTTACACAAAGCATTTGATTTATTTCATTTTCACCAGTCTGAAAAATATAAAACGCCAATAGCACAGCATGACTTTAGAAACGCTCTGCGGCAGCTTGAAGGAACATTTACACAGACCGATCGATCTATGGGAACACAAATAATTAACTTTCATAATCCATCAGTTAGAGATTACCTAGAGCAAGTAGCTTTATGGGAAGAAGGCATTGCTGCAGAGCTATGTGATTCATTCCTATACTTTGAACAGTGTTCTATGATATGGACTATCTTCCATAGTGAACATGATCGTAAGATTCGCCTTGTTGAAAAATGCTCTGTTAATTACCTTAATGCTATAAGAAGAACTTACTCGAAAGGTGGGTGTGAGCATATACGTTCTATCCGTAAGTCAGTCCCGAATGGATACTTGTTTAGTGAGTCTAACTCACGTGGAGACACTATTGAGGATCGAGTTGTATTTGTTGTGAATGTAGCTAACACATTAGGCACAGTTGATTCTAAGTCAATAGTAAACGAAATGCTGCTTACAATAGAAGAACGTCTTCAGAACAACATTGGCGATCGCCCTTCACTAGTACGATTGTTGTTGAGCCAAACAATTCTTTCATATAACTATGGTTTCCCTAGTGATGATTTTATTCAACTTACGAAGTCATTCTTACTTTATGAACCAGATGCATTGGATGATTACGAGGCAATAGCAAAATTTGTCGAGAATTATCCTGGGATACTATCGGATGATGATCTGGAAGAGGTCTGCGAGATGTATTATAGTTCTGTCGGCTGGTATGTAAGTAATGCAACTGACTCTGATGACCTTGCTGAAATAAGCGGCTATATAGAACAAATTGGATACATAGGTGAAATAATTGGTGCTAATGTAAACGATGAACTATCTGAAATGCATAGTCGTAAAAGAGATGTAGAAAGAGAACTTGATTTACAAGAAGATGCTTATGAATATTCCTCCCAAAGACTAGATACAGTGCCATCTTCAGCTCGAAATGAGGATTACTTTATCCATAGCCTTTTTGAGGGGTTACACAGTATTGAGGAATAATCACCGGAGGTAATTCTGATGGAAGCACACAAATACTGGGACAATGCAGGGGTCGAGTAGAGGGCTCTGTTCCATGGTGAGTCTATGTTCCCATATTGGTCCATATCATAAACTATTCACGACCATAGGAAGGTAATTAGTTGTTTCTATCTTACACTTACGACGAGTTTATATCTGCATGTTCAGTCGTGTTCGAGAGTATTATTCATGAATACTCGATGCATTCCATCGAGAAGCATAATACTGCAGGTGTTGGATATGCGATAACATTTAACAATGACACAAGTGCAATATGGATCAATTATGAACTGCGAGGAAATGAATTATTTATTGGTATATGCAAACTGGTAAATGGTGTTGTGCCAAAAGGATATAATTTTGGCATATACTGCTTTACTTTAGAGAACCTTATTGCGCGACTAGCACTCGATATAGATTTTCCTGGGAAAGTATTACGAAATGAAAGGAATGTTAATAGAAGAATACGTGGAACGCTGATACTTGCAGCAGAGATTATCAATACATACATGAGCGATATGTTGTTAGGCGATTTTACAGCATTTGAAAATAAATAATAGGACGCTTAAGCGCCAGCGACTGGAGCGAATACGGGGACCGGCTATGTATTTCTAAGTTAATTACCTTATAAATACATAACCGGTTCCCATATTTTGTGTAATATTGACGAAACGACGCTTAAAACTCATCCTTGAACTGTACCCACCAGGCGTTGTTGGCGTCGGCGTTGGCCAGGTTGCCGAAATGGCCATAGCCGGCGACGAGGGTAGATTGGTTGTTGAGGATATAGGAGGCATCGACGGCATGCCAGGTATCTTCACCGCCAATCAGGCCGGGAATCTGCCCGAGGGGGCTGCTTTTTTGCCGGATTTCATACGCCAGCAGGAGATGATCGGCCGGCAGGTAGATCAGGTTGCCTTCCACACTTGTTTTGTAGCTGTCGCCGAATCCGAGAAAGCCCAGGTCGGCCGCTTTGCTCTCGCGCAGGCCAGCCGTGGCGATGAACAGATGGCCGCCGACGTTGGGGAAGGCTTTCGTTGCCGTCAGCGTCGCGTCCGTGCCGCTGCCGCTCTTCAAGCCGATTTTGGTCAACGCCCCGCCCAGCGATGAGTCGATCTCCTCGATATCGTTGTTGTGCTTGAAATGCACGCCGACGGTGATCGCCGGAATGTTTTTGCCTTCCGGCACCAGGAGGTAGCGCGCATTCAGGTGATAGAGCCACACGTCGCTTTTGCCGATATCGACAGTAGTCGCGGTGCGAATGGCAGCGGGCAACGTGCCCAGACCCAATCGATCGGCAGCGACGCTGAGTTCCAGCCGACCAAAGAGCGTCTCGGAGGCGGTCAAGGCATCCAGATTCTTCTGACCCAGGCCAACCACCGACACGGCAAAGGCGGGGGCGCCGAAAACCCCGTGCACGGGCTTCGGGTCCACGAGATAGGCCAGCGGGGTAATGGCGCCGCCACCGTACCCTTCGATCGTGTGGAAGGGCAATGGGGGCGCATCATCCTTGGCGCGAGCCGGCACCGTGACCGCGAGCGTGACGGCGAGTAACAACCAGGACAGCACGCCAAGCCAGTGGCGCTGTAGTGACGTTGACATAATTCTTCCTCCATTTCTTTGTATCCTGATCGGATTACAATGTTGTAAGAAGAGTATGCCAGATTATCGAAGCATGCGCAAGGGGAAAATACCGATTTTTCAAAAAAGATTCCGCAACCACCGGTGTTGACGGCTAAAATAATCCTCTCTTAACCTGGTGTCAGCAGCAGGAATCCTTCGTGACGGTGGAGATGACAGATACGGGAATCTGAGGACATGTTATGCATTTCTAAGTTAATACACTTATAAACACATAACCTATCTCCCGTATTGTGCATACCTCCCATTCATCTGTCCGATCAGACCGACCCATCCCATCCTGTATCCTTAATCCTGCATCCCCCCCCCGCTTGACGAGCGAAAACCCGCCCCGGTCGTTTTTCTTTCAAAAAACCGGTGCGAGCAAATTTTCCCTATGCGTCTCTCAAAGAGCCCTGCCCCATCCGCGATGAGGTCGTAGTCCTCGCCCATGGTACCTGACCAGCGCGGTCAGGTTGAGGGA
>Ga0118677_10006438_pt1 | contig 19873 bp, 26 predicted proteins | sample AliMusrvi5mmetaG_FD_86154 | JGI IMG/M metagenome (GOLD analysis project Ga0118677, IMG submission 86154)
TAAAGAAAATGATCCCTCGCCTGCCGCTGGTTGAAAAACCTGCCGACTTCTGGGCCTTCAGCAAGGCGGGCCGTGAACTGGCGGAATTGCACATCAACTATGAGTCTGTTGAGCCCTATCCCTTAAATGAAGAGGGAAAGGTCGCCAACCTCAAGGTTGAAAAAATGCGTTATCCCTCGAAGAAGGACAAGACGACCATCATCTACAACAGCAGCCTGGCACTGACGGGAATTCCAACTCGTGCCCACGAGTATGTGGTGAATGGCCGTAGTGCCTTGGATTGGCTCATGGATCGCTATGAAGTGAAGGTCCATACGGACAGCAAGATCAAGAACGACCCCAACGACTGGTCTGCCGAGCAGAAGAATCCTCGTTACATCGTGGATCTCATCAAGCGCATCGTTACGGTCAGTCTGAAGACTATGGACATTATTGACAGTCTCCCCGCCTGGTCACCTGATCCTAAGTAACCCGTCTGGCACATCAAAACGATAACTTCTACCCAACTCCAGAAAGTCCACCTTGAGGTTGTAGTAATGGACTTTGGTCGGTACGGCAAGGCAGGTTCGGAGGCCCTCTTCACCAAGGGCCAGTTGCAAGCTGTAATGGATCAGCGAATGGCCAATTTGAAAACCGAAGTTGAAACCATCCCCCAAGATAGGTTTCTAAACACTTCCTCAGATGACCTGGCGAAGTACCTCGCAGATAAATACAGCCTAGAACCTATCGTTCTGCATGAGGTCCAGGGAACAATTGAACAGAGGGAAACTAAAATTGACGTTTCCGGAGACCCTAGTCGAAGATTCTTCCACGACCAACATCGTGGGCCCATCGTTGTAAACGGGACAAGATTGGATCTTCACATCCCGTTTTCTGGTGATGGGGCACTCTTCTCGTATCAGCCAGACCACTGGCTGTCTGGAGGAGCATCAGGGTCAGTCAAGGACAATGCCTTAATCCTTTTTCAGGATGTTGAGATCCCAGATCCAGATGCAGTGAATCGGTGTTTTGAACAATCGCTTCAGTTCATCAGGACGATGCTTGGCTATAGCTCGAACATGATTTCGGGGTTTAATGGCCAGTTGTCTGGGAAGGCTTTGAATCTTGTGAATGCCCGGCGTGAACGCCTCCTCAAAGCAAACAACATGGTTGCTGGCCTCAACTTCCCGGTTCGGAAACGAACCGGGGAATCCGATACCTACGTTGTCCCAACAGTGAGGAAAAGGGTTGTCCCAGTCTTGCCGTCCGCCCCTGGTGGGGCTTTCACGCCCGACCCAACCATTGAAATGTCGGTTTACGAAGACATCCTTAGGTCGCTTCAGAGCATGAGCCTTGTAATGGAAAGGAGCCCGACCCCATTCAAGGAAATGAATGAGGAAGGCATCCGAACCCATTTCCTTCTGTCTCTGAATGCTGCCTATGAGGGCGAGGCTACAGGGGAGACCTTCAACGGTAAGGGCAAGACGGACATCCTGGTCCGACACCAGGATCAGAATGTGTTCATCGGCGAATGCAAAATCTGGAAGGGTGCCAAGCACTTTGGTGAGGCCGTTGACCAGTTGATGGGTTACGTCACCTGGAGAGACACAAAGGCCGCAATTCTTGTGTTCAATCGTGGTCGGGACACCTCGAAGGTCCTTGCCGCCATCCAGGAGCTTCTCCCGGAACATCCTCGATTCAAGCGAATGGGCACGCCTACGACTCACGGCAACCTGCGGGTCATTCTGGGGCAGGAACGTGATCCCAATCGGGAAGTGATCGTTGAAATTCTGCTGTTCGATGTCCCAGCTTGATTGGCGTTGAACCTTCATTGCCCTTTGCGCGATTGGAGTCCAAATGGTCCGTAAGCGTGGAACTGGCATCCCAGGCCTCTCCTTCTCCTGGAGGAGGGCCTTGGGGGTCTCCCAGGCCCAGGCAAGGTTATCCAGGCAGATTGGTATCCCTCTCTCCCGGAGCGGGCGCCAGCGCAAAGCCGGAAAGATGGCTGGGTGTTGCATCCCCATCCTGATCGGGGCCGGGGTGTTCAGGATCCTTCTCTGGATTGTCTGACGATTCGTAACGGTCGGGAGTTCGCATGACGATAGGCATCGGTCTCGGGATTCGAGACGGCGTGATTCTGATGGCCGACGGACGATTGACAGACCTTGTGTCAAATTCCGTCACCTCAGATGACACGAACAAGGTCATTCAGGTGCTCCCCACAGTGTTCGCCATTCCCGCTGGGATCACCATCGCCACGGACCAAAGCCTAGCTCGGTTAGGCGCAACCCTCTCCATCGAGGATGAGGTCGGTGTGATCCTCCAGAAAGCAGCCAATTCCACTACTGAGTGGTCGTCGATCCTTCCGGGGCTCACGAGGCTTCTACCCCCTGGTAATGCGAACAAAGCCGCCATGCTAATCGGTGGCCTGGATGTCAATGGAGATAGATTTCTGATCGGTCTTCAGCAGAATGTAGGGCAAGCAACCCAGCAGACCTTGAGCAGAGACCCAGCCGCGCTATGTATGGTCGGCGAGGTTGACCTTTCCCAATTCACGGCTTCGTTTCTTCCTGAATTGCCCTTTCACCCGTGGGGTCCTGAAAAGCCGCTGAACTCGAATATCGAATACTGCTTGGGGAAAATGGCTGGGCATATCGAATCGGTTTCACGACAGGCCCCTTCTGTCGGCGGGACTGTGAGATTTGTCGTGCTTCGGGCTGGGCTGGATCCGCTCATTGGCAGGTGGCCATTGAATCACCCTGAATTAAGCTAAGGTCAGGTCTGGTCGCCATCCACCTCCCAAAACCATCATTACGAGTCCCCTCAGAGGTTGAACATAATTAGGTCCAGTTGGGCCGGTCAGACTATGGACTAAAGCATTGGACGGAAAAGACTCGCTCTTGGGCGGCTTATTTCATGTATGCTTTTCATAGGCACAAACGGATCCAAGGGAGGCGAATCCCCTCTCTCGGATGTTGGTGATTTTAACCCGCCAAACCAACCAACCCGGACACACCGGGTTTGCGAGTGCCTACTCGCGTCCTGTCTGAAAGAGAGACGCCATGACCAAATCCATCCTGCTCGCCTTCGCCTTTGCCTGTGCGTTTGTGCAAGCCCAAGAACTCCCGCCGGATCTCGCCTCTCAGATCCGTTTCGACTTCTCCAGCTACAAACCAGCCTTCCCCAAGAACACCATCCGTGGCGGCTGCAAGGTCAAGCTCTTCAACGTCACCTTTATTTCAGACCGAGGGGAATACCAGGCCGGAGACTTCCGGAAATACTACTTCCGCGAGATCAAGGACGCGCAGGCGAAGTTCCAACCCCAACTGCGCCAACCACTGAAGAAGTGGCTCGAACAGAAGGGCTTTGAGGTGGTGGACTTTGAAGACACCACCTGCACGACCATGGTGGCGCTGGAAATTAACTTTGGAACCAATGGTGGTTACAAGTGGAGCAAGAGCGCAACGGGGCTCTGTTTGCCCCAGAACTTAGTCCTCAGCCGTGGTATCTGCTACGGGAATGTGGAAGAAATTCGGGCTGAACCTCAGGCACGGCTCACGTTCTACACCATGGACGGCCTGGTCTCCTCGGTCCCCACGCCGATCAAGGAAACACTTCTTCTTGAAGTGGCCAACATTGTGGCCAAGTGTGATGTCAATCCCCCGTTGAAGGGTGCCGGGATCTTCTCCGGGAAGACCTACTCGGGAATCGAGCTTGTCAGCCACAAGCCCTTCATTGAGGCACTGAACAAGGTTGTCGAGGTCTCCATCATCAAGTGCCTTGACAAGTTTGGCGTGGGTGCCCCGCTGAGTGGAGAGCCCCTCGATGACCTGGTTCGGAAGATCAAGCAGTAAGCTGAGAGGTTGGGAATGCTTTCCACTACAGACAAGAAGCCCATCGTCAGGACCCTCAACGCCCTCCTGTACCTCGTCGAGGGCGCGGGCTGGATCTTCGTGGTTCTTGGTTGCCTCGCGGTTCTGGTGCTGGCCTTCTTCTCTGGCATGATCCCACTGATCGGTGTCGGCATCGCCTTCCTGATTGCTGGTGTTGGGGCCCTCGCGTTCTGTGTGCTGCCTCGGTTTGGTCGAAGCCTCCTCCGCAGTGGCCGGGCCCGCCTCGCCGCCTGGGGACAGGAAGACCTGCTGACGAGGTTGGCCGAGCAGAAGGGAGAAGCAAACTACCAGGTGACGATGGCTGAATACGAGATGCACCAAGCCATTGGTGGCTACCCGACGGCTGATGCCCTTCCTGACTGGGCCCGTCCCCGTTACGAGGAAGCCAAGGCTCGCCGAGATCACTTCACCGTGGTTCACGCTACTGCTCAGAAAGAGTGGATTACGGAATTTCGCAAGCGTCGGCCGGAAGCAAATCGGAGGTAACACATGGCGTTGTTCGGTGAAGAGAGATAGCGCCAAGGTGCTCTCTCAGGTGATAGCAACCGGAGTCACCCTCGGTGATTCCCTGGAGTGGTTGCCGAAGTTCGCTCATCGCAATGGCAATCTAGTAGGTAATACTTCAATAAACACCCAAGGAGTCGGTTGATGACCACTTACCAATGTCGGATTTGTCGGAACGACTATGGCTCCGAGCTTTTCTCAAACGGGAAGGCCATCTGCAATAAGTGCTGGTGGGATCCGAGCAACCGCGAGGTGGTCAAGGCCTCTCGCCTTGAACCCAACGAAATCACGTTGGAGGGTGCGGCCTCGGAGGCGATGAGGAAGGTTTGCACCAAATGTGGACACATCGGCTCGCCCACGCTCGCAGAGATTGAGAAAAAGAACCCCGTCTATGGGATGTTCGGCGTTTCAGTTGTGTGCCTATTACTGGGAGGCATGATCGGAGGCATCGGATTGGTCGGCGGTAACTACGGGTTGGCCGGGATTGGGGCCATGGCCGCGCTAATCTTCTTGCCCATGACCCTCTGGTTTGGCGTGGGCGCCCTGGGGATCGCTGGCAGCAATGCGAATAGTAAGAGGGTCGATGCCTGCCCTAAGTGCGGTGCGGTGGACTCGCTGATACCCATGGACTCACCGACTGCACTGGCTCTAACGGCAACGTCCATCGCCTCTTCTATCGCTCAACCGGATTCGCTTCCTGAGGCTGTTGCAGATGGGAAGCCAACAAAGGATTGCCCCTTCTGTGCGGAAACAATCAAGAGGGCTGCGATTGTCTGTCGGTACTGCGGGAAGGATCTCCCCGCTAACCAGGAGGTCCTTCCTCAAAGTTAGAAGGTGATCGACATTCAGTCGTTGCCGGAATTGAATGGCTAGTTCTCGTTCACTGACGCAGTGTGATTTCGACTCCAATTTGTAACTGTGAGTCTCGGCCTAATAACCACTGTAAACTGACGTTCTTGGAGTTATCTTTGGACCATGACCGGTGCAAGCGGTTTTAAAGTCCCCTTTGGTCTCGCCCCAGACGATTCGGTCACCCAGGTGGCTAAGGCCATTCGTGGAACCACCTACCGATGCCCCCAATGCCTGGCCCCGCTGACCCTGCGAGCAGGTGAGGTCAAGGCTAAGCATTTTTCCCACCGTGGTGGCGGTAGCTGCTCCTACGAGAGTGTTCTTCACCATGCAGCCAAGTACCGGCTTCATCAAGTGGTGGAGGGGTGGCTGGCTGATTGGGGGAAGGGGCCAGTCATCGTCCTCCCCTGCGAAGGCAATACCATTGGCTTCTGCACCTCTGAAATCCACAGACCGCTGCTACGAGAGCGGGTTGACGGGGTTCGCCTGGAGGCGGCCGTGGGGGACTTCAGGCCCGATGTCGTCCTGTTTCATGGTGACAAGGCGGTTCTTGGCCTGGAGATACTGGTCTCGCATGAGGTAGATGAGGCGAAGGCGAGTGGTTCTTCTCATAAATGGATCGAGTTGGATGCCATCAGAGTCCTTGAGTCGCCCTACACTTGGCGGCCGATCAACCACAACATCGGAAAGGCGGGCAGGTGCGAGTTCTGCATGGAGGCAAACTTCCACGCCATCAATCAGGCGATCAGTCGCCTAGAGAGAGAAGCGAAATCCTGGGCAGAGAAGGCAAAAAACCCCGAAGCCGCCGAGATGTACTTATGCGATCCCGACAGTTGGCTGGGTAAGAAGATCCATGCGGTGGTCAGGAAGGAACAGATCCTTGCTGAGAAGCGTTGGGAAAAGACTCATAGCCAACCCGCTCCGATCCAGGAGTGGGATGACTAGGATGGGGGGAGGGAAGCGACGATGCCAAAGAAACCCGGGCCACTGCCGAAACCCATCAAGCTCAAAGGGGAAGGGCCGTCTGCGTCAGAACAGTTGATCCAGGATCGTGACGCTGGCCTTACCCAGAGAGGCGGCCATGAAGGACTACCAGGAAGGGCGGACTCTGACCTCGGAAGGCCTTTGGAAGAAGGTCGAGGCGGGCCCAAGGACCGACGAATGGACGCCCATCAAACTTCCGTCCTGAAGGCCCTCGCTGCCCAGTATTCTCTGGAACTGTCTGGGCGGCAGGAATAACCTCCTGCGCGAAGACAGAGAACCAGGCATTCTTTGTGGCCTGGAGTGGTCATGCGGTGGGTGGGGAGTGCGATGCCTGACTTGGTGGCCGAAATGATACTGGAGGGCTGGAAGGTGCCACGGGACGCCTGGGAAGGCCTTCTGGAGGGTGATGGTGCCGATCAAGTCTTCGAGGTCTACGACGCACTCCGAACCCTCATGCCGCCCCTGGGCATGGTCAACCGGTGGATGGGGAAGCCCAACGACAACGCCCTGTTCGGGGGACAACCTCCGATGAAGAAGCTCCTGGAACCTGGCGGCCTGGTCGCCATCCGCCACTTGGTTCGGGGGCAACTCAATGTCTGGTGAACCGCTTTGGATCGTCGAAATCAAAGAGACCCACCCCATGGCCTTCAAGGACATGAATAGGTTCATGTTCGCCTGCGAGGAAGGCTGGCGGGACCTCATCAAGTGGGCTCTTGGCAGGATGGTCACAGCCGACCCGAATCTCAGGGTGGTCCAGATCAAGGAGAAACTCGGGACTCTCAGGATCTACGCCCGGACGGACTCCCCGTTGGCACAGCAGGCCCGCCAGGAGGCCGAGGAACTATCGGCCTGTGTCTGTGAGAAGTGCGGGCGACCAGGACGGCTGGACACCTCCCGGTCCTGGTGGCTGACCCTTTGTCCCGAGTGCTCAGAACTTCGTTGGGGCCAGGAATAGCCCAGACCAGGCATCTCTTAACAAAATGGCCCCGCTGAGGGGGCCTGCCCATCCGGGCGGAGATGTCTCATGGTAGGCACAATCGAACCACTAGGGATTCCCGAATAGTTCAAGCAGGCCCATCACGACGGGGTTCCTCCTGCTGCGCCAACCAGCGACCGACGACCTGGTTGTATGCCGCCTGGCGAGCCTCCTGGAGGCTCAAGGTGATGCCCTCGATGGCACTCGTGGCCACGGCCTCCTGTGCCAGGATCTCTACCTGGGCCACCAGGCCCGTGACCATTCGGTCGTGCGGGGTGAGGGCTGCGATTTGGCCCACCAGATCGGCCTCCGGGGGCTGCTGTGTCTTCCTCATGGGGAACCCTTTCCATTTTGGAAACAGTTGAGAAATGCCGATGGATCATTTCGTTGGTTCCAACGAAATGATCCAGATGGGCCTGCCCAGCCGGGCGGAGATGCCTTGAGGTGCCAGTTTGGCATCTCAAACTCCCGGTCGCATGAAATTCCAGAGACAAAAAGGCCCTCCGGAGAGGGCCGATTTTTGGTTCAGACGCAGGGCCGGTCAGGCAGTGGGGCCAAATGTCCAAACTCCAGACAGCCACCTATAAGGTGGCTGCGTTTTTGTTGGTGGTCCCGGAGCGATTCGAACGCCCGACCCTCAGATTCGTAGTCTGTCCAGACGATATTGGGCCGTTCTGGTTTTTCGGCGGGCCGTTTTATGTGAATCCCAGCACCTGTGCCGTTTCTAGCCCTGCCATAGTCTGCCAAACCCTAGGCCGTTTTGGGCCGAACCGGGCAGATTTTGGGCCTAGGATGTGGTAACAGTGTGGTAACGGTGTAGGCTGATACCACAAGACGAGGTGCGGGATGGGCGAAGCAAAGGGCCAGGCCATCAATAAGGCATTCATTGAGGCGATGACGCCCAAGGTGAAGGTGTATCGGGTGCCGGATGCCCAAACCCGCGGGCTATATATCCAGATGACGCCCGCGGGTGTGCTGTCCTGGGTTCTGCGGTTCCGGGTGCATGGGCATGAGAAAACACACTCGATTGGCCGGTGGCCGGAATTCACGGTGGCCCTTGCCAGGAAAAAGGCTCTGTCCCTGCTGGCTGAGATAGGCGAAGGCAACGATCCCGCGGCCAAACGGAAGGAAGAACGGCAGGCCGAAACCATGGCCGATCTAGTGAACCAATTCAGGAAGGAACACCTGCCCACGCTCAAGCCCAGCACCCGGGCCGAATATGAGCGCCTGCTGGTGAAGCGGATCCTGCCGGGCCTGGGATCAAAGCGGGTGAAGGACGTTCAACCTTCCGATGTGGCCGCCTTCCTTTCCCGGATCCGAGCCGACACACCCAAGGGGATCGAGGCGAACCGAACCCGGGCCACGCTGTCCAAGATGTTTAGCCTTGGCGCCCTGTGGGGTTACTGCCCTGCTGGGGCGAACCCGGCCAAGGGCCAGGCCCGGGCGCCTGAGACAAAGAAGGATCGGCACCTGTCGGATCGGGAACTGTTGGCCCTGGGCGCCGCCTTCCGGCACCTGGAACCCACGCCCGATAGCCAGGAACGCGACCCGGAAGCCCTGGACCCTGTGGATGTCCACGCCCTGGCCGCCCTGCGCCTGGCCCTATTAACAGGGATGCGGAAGTCGGAACTGATCGGGAACAGGAAGCACGACAAGGACACCGGCAAGGTTATCGAAGTGATCCCTGCCCTGCCCTGGTCTGCGGTGGACCTGGACGCGGGGCAGATCCGCCTGGACTCTCACAAGACATCGAAGAAGGCGGGCGCCCGAATCGTGCCGCTATGCGCCGCGGCCTGCCAGCTGCTAGATGAACTGCCGAAGTTGCTAGGGAATCCCTATGTGATCCCGGGCGGTGTGATCGCTGAATCCCTGGTGAACCTTCAGACGCCCTGGGAACGGGTGCGGGATGCGGTGCCCAAGTTACAAGAGAAGGCCAAGGTGAAGCCGAAGGAACGGGTGAACCTGTCCGATGTGACGATCCACGATCTGCGCCGATCCTTCGCAAGCCTAGGCGCCCGCCTGGGCTACCCGGATTCATTCGTCGGCGCCCTGCTGGGCCATGCTGCCGGAACGGTTACCCAGGGATACGCCCGCCTGGGCTTCGATCCCTTGCGCGATGCCGTGGAAGTGATCGGTACCCGCATGGCCGCCCTGCTGGCCGGATCGGTGGATCTGGCGAAGGAAGCCGAGGAAGTGAAGAAGGCCAAGGAAGCCAAGGCGAAGGCCAAGGGCGCCTGACTCATTCGATTAGCCCTGAAGGTGCCTATAAAGCGAGCCGCCTTTATCAACATTAGGAATTGTTCCACACCCGCGAAGTCGGTGCTGAAATACAAGGACTTAGCGAACGCATGAGGTTACATAATGGCCGTTATCGAAAGTAGAAATACCCTCGCGCGCGCGTGAAATCCCGCTAACCTGTTGGAAGTGAGGTGATACATGGTCGGCAGGCCAAAAGCAGAAATCCAGACAGTCCAGGTTTCCTTCCGCCTTCAGGAAGTCGAGGCCGCTTTGCTTCGGGCCGCCTGTGAGCGCCTGGCGGTGCCGCCCGGGCGCCTGCTGGGCCGGATGATCCGAGCCGCCTTTGAACCTGCCGCCGGTGATCCCGCACCTGTGGCCCTTGAGGATCTGTTGAACAGATCGGAGGAAGCATGAGCGAGAACGAACGGATCGAAGCAGCGGAACAAGCCCTGTTCCAGTCCTGGAATCACTTCCGCGCCCTGCGAAGTGTGGGCTTCCTGTTGGGTGAGACAGAAGGCGGTGGGCCGTCCGAGTGGACAGGGCAACCCCTTGAGGATCTGGCGGCCCTGCTGGATGTCCTGGCCCAGCATGGTGCGGACCACGCAAACGCGGGCCTGGAAGAACTGCAAGGGATCCGCCGGGACAGGCTCAAGACGGCCTAAACTGAGAACAGCGCGGCTAGGGCGACGGCCCGAACACTGGTTCCCGCACCAGCTGCCGCGCTGCCTTTATGGCGGGTGCATGGCGGGCGGGCAACATGGCGGGCAAATTCGCAGGTTTGAAATCGGCCAATGCCGACGAACTCTTGTGGGAAGCAGAAGAAGCAGCGCAGGCGGGCGACCACGCCCGGGCGGAGTGGCTAGAAGCTCAAGTGATGGCCGCCCAAGCTGCGGATCTGCAATCCCTGAAGGCGGCCCTTGAGCGCCTGCCGAAGAAGGCTGCACAGACGGCGGAAATGGGATGGACTGACATAGCCCGAGAGGCCCAGGAATACGCCCGGGCCATGGCCGAGCCGCCAAAGCGGAACCCGCCGCCTTCGAAGGTGGAAGCGGATCTTAAAGCCCTAGCCGCATGTGCCCGCACCCTGCGGCACAAGCTGACAACGCTTCCGCGCCCTGCCCTGGATGCCATCGAGAACAGCGCCTATTCCCGGATTGGGAAGGCCGCCGATCCCTGGCCCTGGTTCCCTATCGGGCGGTATTCGTTCGACTCAGATGGTGTGCCTACGCAGGAGGAACCCTATTTGGGAAACGACTGCATGAGGCCAGATGAACTAGAGATCCTGGCGGCCTTCCTAGACGATGTGGCGGGATACGCCGCAACGAGGAAAGCAGAACCGCGAGGGAAGCGAACCCCAACCCAAGCCCAGCTGGCGAAAGACAGGGCGAAACGATCCCTGGTTTCCACCTGTCACTTTGAGCTACATATCGCACTAGACCGGGCTGTCGGTCACGCCCTTCTGATCGCCCAAACTGTCCACACCTGGGCCACAGGCGAAGCGGTGGGGAAGGATTGGGGGCAATCCGTCATCGACCAAGAGAAAGCCTGGGCTGAGGCCAATGCCTTCTAGGTCCAAACGCCCGGGATGACGCCCTAGAAACCCTGTCGGGATTCCGGCGGAATGGCGCCCGAAAAATAGTGTCGGCGGTGCCGATTGATGGGGATGTAACCCAAAGCGAGCCTGTGAATAGCCCATGAATTCCTCATGCGGCCCTATTCAGAGGTTCAGATGCCCACGCCCACCGAAACAAACCCGCCCGCAGGCGGTGCCCTGCTAGATCCCAAGGCCGCCGCCGCCTTCCTGGGGCTGTCGGAATGGACCCTGGCCGAATGGCGGTGCAAGGGGAACGGCCCACGATTCATCAAGCTGGGGAACCGCGTCCGCTACACGCCAGCCGAGCTGGCCGCCTGGTGCGAGGCCCATTCGGGCGCCTCTACTTCCGAACATGACGTGCGGAAGGCGGGCTGACAGATGGAATACTTCGCCGAGAAAGGACAAGAAGGGTTCAAAGCCCTACACGCCGAGGTTCAGGCCGGTCAGAACAAGGCCGTCATTGAATTCTGGCGCCAGCACTACCGGCAGGGCGGCCTGTGCGCCGTCTGCGGGAACACTGGCGAAATCGAAACGCACCCAAGGGCGGGTGCCATCAAGACGCTGCCTTGCTTCTGCCCGAACGGCCAGGCGGAACGCGCCGAAGATGAAAGGGCGGGCTGAGATGGCGAAGAAGAAGCGGAAGCCCTATCGCGGGACGGGCATTTTGATGATTCCTTCCTTCCTGTCTGGTGTGGACAAGACAGAGGACGGACTGAATCAGGCCGATGTGGATGCCCACGCGGATCGGATCTTGGCCCAGGCCGCCCGCTGCACAGGCATCGGGATTGAAATTCTCATCATGGACGCCAATACGCGACTCATGGCGGGGCGGGTGAAGGTTTGGCTGGATCCAGACAGCACTCTTGTCTTTGACCCTTTGAGCGCCGGGAGCTTGTTTGGTGCGGAACTGATCCAGTCCCTTGAGCGCAAGGGCGCCGGGGATCGGGTGCGGATCTATCGCGCGGGCGGTGCCAAATGAAGCACTGGATTTGGGAAGCCTACGGGGAAGCATACGAAGCCTGCCGAGCCGATCTGGCCCGGGACGCCGCAACAGTTGAATTCGCGGAAGAATTCGCGGAAGGCTACATGGAAGGCATCGGCGAAAAGCGACTGAACTCAGAGCGTTTTTGGGAACTCTATCTGGAAGGCCGGGAAAACCTGGACATTGATCCCTTCCACGCGATGCACCGGGCCATCCTAGCGACCATGGATCTAGGCCCAGGCCCGGACGCCCTGCCAGGTTCGCCCTTCACGCGCCTGGAAGGCGGTGCCAAATGAGCCTGCCTTTTGAAGTGGTGAACCGGGAAGCCCTGGACCGGGCCAAGACTTTGCTTCCTGCCTGGCTACCAGGTGGAAGCTGGCGGGGCGCCGAATGGGTGGCCCTGAACCCGAAGCGGAAGGATACGAAGGCCGGTAGCCTGTCGATCAATTCCAGCACAGGGAAGTGGAAGGACTTTGCTTCCAAAGATGGCGGGGCGGATCTGATCGCCCTTTACGCCTGGGCGAATGGGCTGGGCCAGGCTGAAGCCTGCAAGGCCCTAGCCGGGGAATTCGGGATCAAAGTGGACGGGAAGGCCGAAACCAAAGCAGAACCCGCGCCGCGCTACCCACGGCCCATCCTTCCAGTCCCTGAAGGTGTGCCCGCCCTGGGCCGCCGAACCGGCGAAGAAGGCCGGTGGGAAGCCCGGGATGCAGAGGGGCGCCTGCTGTTGGTGCGGGTGCGGACGCCGCATCCTGTGAATGGGAAAGCCGTCATTACCTGGACCTGGTGCGAGACAGGCCCAGGGATGGCCGAATGGCGGGCGAAGGCGCCAGAAAAGCCCTTGCCGCTCTACGGCCTGGATCGGCTGGCCCGGAACCCTGAAGCGCGGGTGCTGGTGGTGGAAGGCGAGAAAACCGCCGATGCCGCCGAACGGATCTTCCCGGGTGTGGTGGCCGTGACTTCGGGATCTTCAGACAGTGCCGCTTCGGCAGGGTGGGAAGCCCTGGCGGGGCGGGAGGTGTGGATCTGGCGGGATGCCGACGAAGCGGGCCTGAAGTATCAAGACAAGGTGGCCGAGCTGCTGTTGGGCATCGCTAAGACGGTGCGCCAGGTGGCCCTGCCTGACGCCGTCACGGCCTGGACGAAGCCCGGGAAAGATAAGCCGGGCGGGTGGGACCTGGCTGATCCCTGCCCTGCTGGCGTGGACCTTCAGGTCGTCCTGGACGCCGGGAAACAAGCCGAACCAGCGCCGCGCGGCCATCGGAACCCGAGCCGCCCGCAGGTAGAACCCTGGATTGTGGGCGATGTGGGCCGGATGCTTCGGGAAGATCCGCCCGAAGTGCGGTGGCTGGTGCCGGGCCTGATCCCGGCAGGTATGCCAGGGATTCTGGCGGCCCGATCCAACGCCGGCAAAAGCATGACGGCCCTGCTGATCGGGATGGGGCTGGCGTCCGGGTTGGGTGTGCTGGGCCATGCCGTGAGCGACGAAGAAGCCCGGGGTGTGCTGTTTGTCGGGTTGGAAGATGATGAAGCCGAATTCCATCGTCGGGTGCGCCGTGGCATCGCCCTGCTGGAAGAAGATCCCGGGTGGACGCCCGCCCACAGGGAAGCCCTGGCCCAGCGCCTGGTGCCCTTGTTCCCGGACAGGGCTTCCCATGAATCCTTCAGCCTGGAAGCCCAATGGGAAATCCTGGCGGCCAAGGCCGCAGCCATCCCTGGCGGGTGCGGCCTGGTCATCCTGGACACGCTTTCCCGTATGGCCGAAGGTGACGAAAACAGCGCCAAGGATATGCGGCCTTTCAACGAAGCCGTGTCCGCCTTATCCCAAGCCACAGCTGCCGCCGTGGTATCCATCCACCATGTAGGCAAGGGCAACGACGCGCCTTCAGACAAGCCCTTGTGGCAACGCCTGCACCCGGAAGCCCTGCGGGGATCTAGCGCAGTGGAAGCCGCCGCCCGATTCATTATCCAGATGGCCGCCCTATCACCAGGCGAGGCCCAGGCGGCAGGGCTGGAACCCGATGTGGCACTGAAGGGTGGATACATGGCCTTCCACCTGTCCAAAATGAGCGCCGCCGAAAAGGGATCCACGGTCCTGCTAGAACGTCGCCAAGGAACCGAACCGGGGGCCGGGTTCCTTAGCCTGCACCCGGAATCCGAGCGGATCCTGGCCCTGATCCAAGGTGCCGCAGCCACGCTCAAGCTGAACCGAAAAGAACAAGTGCTGGTGAAGATCGCCGAAGCGGGCGGTCTGAAGGATCTGGATCAAAAGGCCGCCGCCGCCGCGATCTGGACGGACTCCGGGAACCCGAAGGGACAGTGGGACAAACAGCTGTCCGGCCTTCGGGCCGCCGGGTTGCTTGCGGATCTGGCCCTAACCGATGCCGGATGGGCGAAGGCGGAAACCATGGGGTTCATGCCTTCCAGCCGGAAGGCCGCCCGGGTTCAGAACCTGGCGGGAAGCCCGAAAACACAGGGACTTCCACCCGGAAGGGGGGAGACGGAAGAACAGGAAGGGAATCCTTCCTTCCATTCCATTACCCTAGGCAACCGGAATGGAAGGAAGGAAGAAGGCACCTTCCCTGCCGTGTCCGGTGAGGGGTTCAAGGGGATGCCGGTATGACGCCGCCCGAAGTGCTGGGCCAGGTCGAGGGGCTGGGGTTCCGCCTGTCCCTTCGACCTGGTGGGCTGCGGCTATCGGGTGCCGGTGAACCGCCGCCCCAGCTGCTGGCCCTGATCGCTGAACACAGGCCCGCCCTGCTGGCCCTGCTGGAAGCGGACGCCGAAGCATGGGCCGCCCATGAATCCAGCCTGGCCGAATCCCGGGTGACGACCTTCCCGGACTACTTGGCCCACCTTGTCCACCCGGACGCCCTGCGGGCCTGTCGCGGTGCCGAAGCGGAACGAGAAACACGACGAAAGGCCGCCCTGGATGTCCGAAAAGGCCATCTTCAGGCGCCCTTTTCACCCTCAAAAACACGCTCAAACCCTCGCCGGTGCTAGGTTTGGGCCTGACAGGGGGGGGTGTTCCGTAATCGCGCAGTATGGCGAACACATGAAACGCAGTGGTGGCGCGGTTCTACGGGCTAAAACAGGCCAAAAGTAAGTGAACAAACCCAAGGGATTTTGGAAAACTGGCGGTGTGCGATGGGCGGATCGGGAAGCGGGCGATGGGACGGCCACAGGAAGGCGCGTACAGTGGAATCCTGCGCCTGCCTGTCTATCGAGCCAGGCGGGAAGTTAAGCGGCACCTTCCCGAGCGGCACCTGGCGCCTGGAATCAGAGAACGAAGGCGAGACTCGTTTTGTCGTCCTGCGGGGCGAACGGAACGGGTGGAAGGCGGAAGAACGAATTGAGATCCTGTGGTGGCACCCTCGATTCGGCGGGAAATCGTTCTGGATGCTCTGCCCGAGGTGCGGGCGGAAGCGCCGGAAGCTATTCACGCCGCCCGACGCCGCCGCCTATCGGTGCCGCCAGTGCTGGAAGCTGGTCTATGAAAGCTCACAGACGGCCCACGCGTGGGACAGGGGAACTGTCGCGGGCCTGCTGGCGCCCATGTATGCCGCCAAGGGCTATTCCATGCGCCAGGTCGAAAAGATGATGCGCCAGGATGCCAAGGAACGGCGGGCGGCACGAAAGCGCCGGTGATCCTGGCGCCCTGGTTGATTTAATAGACGCACCAATCAAGCCGCGGGCCGCCCTGGGGCTGGAACAGCAAAGTGCCGTGAAGTGCTAACACAGGGCAGGCCGAAACAGGCGCCGATTCCCTGGGATGTGGTAAAGGTGCGGTAACAGCAAAAGGGCCGCCCTACGAAGGCGGCCCTAAGTGTTGCATTGTTTGGTGGTCCCGGAGCGATTCGAACGCCCGACCCTCAGATTCGTAGTCTGATGCTCTATCCAGCTGAGCTACGGGACCGCGTGAAGGAATAATTCTACCTGAGATCTGGCGTCTGTCCATCCCAAAGGCGCAGGGGCTCGGTGCGGGAGGCTGGGCAGGGGCTGCCGCTGAGCCGAGTGGCGAGCTCATGCATGAGGAGCCGGGCGGTGGTGAGTTTGCCGCCCAGCACCAGGTGGAGGTTGGTCAGGCGCGGGTGCGGCTCCAGGATGGCCTCGCGGCTGAGGTGGGTGGTGCTGCCTCCAGCGGCCACCAGGGGACGCACACCCAGTTCCTCGGCACGGATGGGCAGGCTCCGCCAGGGGATGGCCGGGAGATTCTGCTCCAGGGCCTGGAACAGTTCCTCACGCTCAGCCGCCACGATGGGCACCCAGCCATCTTCCACCTCACGCTCGGTGGTGCCCACCTGGAGCAGTCCGTCCCGTGGGATGACGAAGAGGATTCGCCCCTGGGGCCGCCGGATGGCCCAGGGGCGCTCGCAACCTGGCACGGCGTCGAACCAGACATGGATCCCCGCGGAGAGGCGCAGCCGCTTGCGGGTCTCTCCCAGCCAGCGGGTCAGGAAGCCGTCGGTCCAGGGACCGAGCGCGAAGACCCAGCGCTTGGCGACAACCAGCCGTGAAACGCCATCGCGGCGGTCCCGCAGGCGCATTGCCTTCAGCTGGCCCGCGCCCTCCTCCAGGCCCTCGACCTCGTGGAAGTCCAGCAGGGCCGCCTTGCTGGAGGCGGCCAGATCCTTCGTAAGCTCCCGGTCCCAGGTCATGAGGTCTGCATAGGCCGTGGCGCCCCGGAAAGGGGCCTGGACACTGCGCGGATCCGCTCGGAACACTTCCGCCGGCACGTGGCCCAGACGCAGCGCCGGGGGCCAACCCGGGCGCTCCGAGCCCCAGTGGTCGTAAAGGCCGATGCCGAAGCGATGGGTCAGGCCCTCCAGGACGTTGCCATGGGGCATCCAGAAGGCCTCCCAGCGGCAGCGTCGGGGCGCGATGTGGGCCCAGGTGGCGCGCTCCACCAGGCCCTCCCGCATCTGCCGGATGTCCCCGGTCAGCAGGTAGCGGATGCCGCCGTGCAGGAGTTGGCTGGACCACTGGCTGGTGCCGCCACCCACCTCGCCCTGGTCCACCAAGGCGCAAGAAAGGCCCCGCAGGCCCAGTTCCCGGGCCAGGGCGGCGCCGTGGATGCCGGCCCCGAGGATGCCAACCTCCACATCGAGGGTCTGGGGCTGGGTGCAGAGGCCCGTGGGCGGGGCGGGCCAAGCGGGTTCAGGCAAGGGATCCTCCGGGCCCAGTGTGCCCGAGCTAGGTGAATTCCGCCCTGCCCCTTGTGTGGGGCGCCGTTCACAGGAACCATGGAAGCCATTCCCCAGCCCTGGAGCCGTCCATGAAGCAGCATTCCTGGAGAGACATCATCAACCTCACGGTCATCGTCGGGGCCCTGGGCTACTTCGTGGACATCTTCGACCTGATCCTCTTTCCCATCATCCGCACCCAGAGCCTGACGGCCCTGGGCGTGCCGCCGGACCAGATCCTGCCGACCTTCCTGCACCTCTTCAACTACCAGATGACCGGCATGCTGGTGGGCGGGCTGTTCTGGGGCATCCTGGGCGACAAGAAGGGCCGCATGTCCGTGCTCTTCGGCAGCATCACCCTGTATTCCCTGGCCAACATCGCCAACGGCTTCGCCACGACCATCCCCGCCTACGCGGCGCTGCGCTTCATCGCCGGTGTGGGCCTCTCGGGCGAACTGGGCGCCGCCATCACCCTCGTGAGCGAGGTCCTCCCCAAGGAGGTGCGCAGCTACGGCACCGCCGTCGTGGCGAGTGTGGGCATCACCGGGGCCCTGGTGGCGAACTTTGTGGGCAAGGTCATGCCCTGGAACTGGGCCTTCATCACCGGCGGCATCCTCGGCTTGCTCCTGCTGGTCCTGCGCATCAAGGTGACGGACTCGGGCATGTTCAAGGACATGCAGCACTCGGCCGTCACCAAAGGCAACTTCCTCAGCCTGTTCACCAATTGGGGGCGCTTCTCGCGGTACCTGCGCAGCATCCTCATCGGCGTGCCCATCTGGTACGTGGTGGCTATTCTCGTCTCCTCCTCCCCAGAGTTGGCCAAGGGCCTGGGGGTGGTGGGCAAAGTGAACTCCGGAGACGCCGTGGCCTGCTGCTACCTGGGCCTCGCCATCGGTGACCTCAGCTCGGGGGTCATCAGCCAGTGGATCGCCAGCCGCATCCGCACGGTGCTGCTGTTCCAGAGCTTCACCCTCGTGATGGTGCTGGTCACCCTGTTCTCCCGGGGCGCCTCCGCGCAGACCTACTACCTGTTCTGCGTGGCCCTGGGCTTCGCCGCAGGCTACTGGGCGGTCTTCGTCACCATCGCCAGCGAGCAGTTCGGCACCAACCTGCGCGCCACGGTGACGGTCACGGTACCCAACTTCGTGCGGGGGGCCGTGGTGCCCATCTCCCTAGGCTTCCTGGCCCTCAAGGCCCACTGGGGCATCGTGAACTCGGCCCTCTTCATCGGCCTCTGCTGCCTCGCCGTGGCGGCCCTCAGTCTCTGGGGCATGGAGGAGACCCACGCCAAGGATCTGGACTTCCTCGAAGTGGATTGAGGCCTCAGTACACGGCGTCCGCGCCGCCATCAATCGGGATGACGGTCCCGGTCAGCCAGCCACTTTCGTCACCCAGCAGGAAGGCGGCGAGGGCGGTGATATCGGCCTCTGTGCCCAGGCGTTGCAGGGGGTTCACAGCCGCGAGCCGGACCAGATCGCCACCCGGGTCTGCGCTGGTCGCCAGGCGCGCGTCCACCATGGGCGTGTGCACTGGACCGGGGGCGATGGCGTTGCAGCGAATCTGGCGCGGCGCCCACTCCAGGGCCAGCACCTTGGCCAGCATGTGCAGCCCGGCCTTGGCCACGCTGTAGGCCGCGCTATCGGGGATGGCGCGCAGGGCGATGTTGGAGCCCACCAGGACCACGCTGGCGCCGGGGTTCAAGTGGGAGTCCAGGTGGTGGGCCAGGGACCAGGGGCCGCGCAGGTTGGCGGCGATCATGGCGTCGAAGGCGGAGATGGGCGTCGAGGCCACGGAGCCTGGGATCAGGCTGCCTGCACTCAGGAAGAGGCCATCCAGGGTCGGGCAGTCTGCGGCGAAGTGGGCCACGGCCTCATCGTCTGTGTGATCCAGGGCCACATAGAAGGCTTCCTCCACCGTCTCCTGCAGGGCTTCCAGGCGCCGGCCCACCAGGACCAGTTCCGCCCCACGGGACCGCAGCAGGCGGGCCGTGGCCCGTCCGAGGCCGCTACCGGCCCCGGTGATGAGGATCCTCCTGCCAGCGAAGGTTCCGCTCATCAACGTCACCCGCAGGCCGGGGTCATGCCTGGGCTGGCGGGTGGGTCGCCGCCCACCGGATAAGGTAGTGGGCCATCTGCCGATCCACGCCATTGATGTGCAGCACCAGCCATTCGGTGATGAACTCCAGCACTTCGTCGGTAATACAGGTGGGGTCTGTCTCAAACTGCTTGAGCATGGCCCCGACCTTGGCGGTCATGTCGGCGTGGATTTGCCGATGCTGATCCAGCCCTGGGTATTGGGAGGCGACCATCTCCGCCTCCTCCGCCTGGAAGTGCTCGACCACATAGTCGGCCAGGAAGTTGAGGAGACCGGGCACGGTCTGTCTGGCGTCATCCATGTGAATGGCCGACATGAGGGCATCCACCCGACGGAACAGTTCCTGGTGCTGAGCGTCGATCAGCGGGAAGCCCGTCTCCCAGTCAGGATTCCACATCAGCAAGGTCATGGCGCGAGTCTCCGGAGTCTCTGCTTCACAGTTCGACAGAGTATAGGCCTATCTGATTATCGGCCACCCTCAGCCTAAAGAACAGATGCCTCTGCTCGGGCAACTCCGAGGTCTTTAACCCTTTAGGCATAAGTGGACAGGATGTGTCGCATCCATGACGCGATGTTTTGGCGTGGAGGTGTGCCATG
>Ga0118677_10006439_pt1 | contig 19871 bp, 18 predicted proteins | sample AliMusrvi5mmetaG_FD_86154 | JGI IMG/M metagenome (GOLD analysis project Ga0118677, IMG submission 86154)
AAAAGGAATAACTTTGGATCCGATATGGGGAACCTTCAATCCAGAATTACGGAAAATTGCGACGAAGAAGATCATGAGAAGGACTTGATTTCTAAGATGCTTGTTGGCATTTCCATTTTTTTTTTCAGAACACTTATTCGTACATGTGCATGCATGCGTATGTATTTGTATGTTTTGTATTGCATTGTAAGAGGAATACTAAGAGGTGTTGTTGGTTTTTTTGTAGGAGGATTTTTTCTTTTAGTTTCAATAGGCCTTATTGGATTAATATTTTGCCTTATTACAGCTACTTTATGTTATATTTTTTTAAGTCATTAAATTAATTAGAGTTGTTTTTAAATATTTATTTAAATGTGTAATTCATAAAGGGCATTAAATGAAAGAGATAAGGCAAATTACAGAGAAAATCAAGAAATTTCGTGACGAACGCGACTGGAAGCAATTCCATAACCATAAAGATGTGGCGTTGTCCCTAGTGCTTGAAGCTTCCGAAGTGCTTGAACATTTTCAGTGGAAATCTAACACAGAAGTAAATGATTACGCGAAGACGCAGAAAGAAGAGCTTGCGGATGAGTTGGCAGATGTTGCTATTTATCTTTTTGAACTTGCTGACAATTTAAAAATTGACCTTCCCTCTGCCATTGACCATAAAATGGCAAAGAACGCCAAGAAATACCCCATAGAAAAAGCTAAGGGCAAGCATACAAAGTACGATAAACTTTAATAGCACATCATTGATGGAAAACACGGCATAGGAAAATTCTTGCCTGTAAATCAAATGGTGTTATAATTCGAACAATTGGTTCCCCGCCAATGTATTTGTTGTTCCCTTAATTAAACCTCCCCAAATCATAAAGGTTTTATCTTGTGTCTATGCATGCCAAACGTTACAATGTTTTAAAACATCCAACAAAGGAAAAAAAGAGCAAAGACATGGCAGGTACCGTACAAGGCCTCATTGAATTCGTTCTGACTAAACACATCCATAGAGCGCCGTCCCTCGAATTAAAGAAAAAAGCAAAGATAATTGCCAGTCATTTCAATGATCTGTCGACTTTCCTTTTAGCAAAAGAAAAAGACTTTTCTTCCATTAAGTTTATTGGTGGTGAGGTCTTAGATTTAAGCAAAAAAGACCTGGAATTTATTAAGGAAATACAAGTTTCCAATCTCATTGATCCTAAGTTAAACTCCCAGCAAAACCTTTGTAAAATTGCCACGGAGCTTTTTATCAAACGGCAGTTGTTGATGATTGAAGCTTTGACGTTGGTTGACCTTAACTGCAATCCCATTTTGATTTCTGCGCTAAGGTTACAAACACCCAGTGCAGTAGTTAAGTTTTATACTTACCAGGCTGTAGGTCGGAGTATAGTCACTTCCATGGGCTCCCTAGTACAAAATCTTTTGTTATACTCAGGGGAAAATATTTATGATGCCAAGGACGAAGAATCTGTCGTCGGTACTAAATGGGACTTGGTAAAACAAAAAACTGGTGAGATAAAGGCATGGATTGAAGTAAAAAGTGGCCCCAATGATTTAGACAAGGCTCAAATCCTGCATTATCAAAAAGCAATAGAAGCCATCGAGAAAAAGGGCGAGAAGGCCTTCATAGGTGAGACATACGGAAAAAGGGCAGCCAAGACCATGACCCATGGCCTTTATAAGCAATATTTGCCTGATTGGGAAAAAAGGACATTGATAGGGACAGAGCTTTGGGATTTTATATCTGATGATCCTTCTTATCACGAGAAGTTGATCAAATTGTTGACAGAGACCGCAGAAGTTTTTTTGCACAACCATTCTTTGGTTGAAGTCATAGAAGGAAAAGTGGTAAAATTAACAGAGAATTTCTTGAAGGAATACAAGACTGTACCAAAATTTATAAACACTCTTTGGTGAGCATGGAATACAAAGCAATATCTTTATTTTCGGGTGCGATGGGGCTGGATTTGGGCCTTGAAAAAGCTGGCATTGATGTCCGCCTATGTGTAGATTTTGACAAATTTTGTTGTGAGACAATCCGCAAGAACCGACCTAACATTGCGGTGTTGGAAGGGAAAATAGAAGACCATTCGTCTAAAGAGATTTTAAAGGCCGCAGATTTAAAGTCTTCTGATGTCTTTCTTTTGCATGGTGGCCCGCCTTGCCAAGCGTTTAGTACCGCTGGTGGCCGCAAATCTTTGCAAGACCTCAGGGGTAATTGTGTCCTTGAGTTCACTAAAAAAGTCCTGGAAATCCAACCTCGCTATTTTATCATGGAGAACGTACGAGGCCTACTGTCTGCCGCCATTTCTCCTTCCACCAATGGTAAGGCTACTTTACCAGAAGAAATGCCGGGGAGCGTCATTCGATACGTCATTGATTTGTTTAATGATGCTGGATATACAGTGAGCTTTGCCCTTTTTGACAGTGCCAATTATGGTGTTCCTCAAAAACGGGAGAGAGTGGTGTTTTTTGGAAACCGTGGCAAGACGAGAATTCCTTTGCCTCGACCTACCCATTCCAAAGAAGGAATAACGGGTACTAAAAAGTGGGTCGGTATTAAAGAAGTATTGAAACATTTGGATGGCATCAAACATGACCATGTTGATTTTAGCGAGAACAGAAAGAAATATTATAGGCTTTTGAAAGCTGGCCAACATTGGAGGCACCTTCCAGAAGAACTTCAAGAAGAGGCAATGGGCCCTTCATACCATTTGGGTGGAGGGAAGACTGGGTTCTATAGAAGGTTATCTTGGGATGACCCTTCACCGACGCTGGTGACTAGGCCAAACATGCCGGCGACTGACCTTTGCCATCCAGAAGAATTGAGGCCTTTAAGTGTTCAAGAATATAAGGCCATCCAACAATTCCCTATTGATTGGTGGTTTGCTGGGAACATACTTGAACAATACAAGCAAATAGGTAATGCCGTCCCTGTGGGGCTTGGTCATGTTGCAGGCAAGGCGATCATTGATTTTCATACGGGCAAGACAACGAAAGAAGAGCAGAATATTGTCAGATATTCACGTTACAATGGGACAACGGACATTGATTTTGAAGGTAAACAATTAGAATTGGCATTTAAGTAGAACCTGCATTTCGCCTGTCCGCTACAAAGAATTCTCTACCGGAAGATTTTATGGAAAGAAAACTCAAGCGTAAGTTAAAGAAAGGAGTTTTTTCCAACGTTTCCCCAGTGCGTTCAAAGATCATGAGTGCCATCAAGGGGAAGAACAATAAATCCACGGAATTGAAATTAAGGATGGCGTTGGTCAAGGCCGGTATAAAAGGTTGGGTGCTTCATCCAACAGATGTGTTTGGCAAGCCAGATATTTTCTTCACCAAAAAGAAACTGGCCATTTTTGTGGACGGATGTTTTTGGCATAGCTGTACTTTGTGTGGACATGTACCTAAAACAAGGTCGGCTTTTTGGAGGGCAAAATTTGAGCGTAACCAGGCACGTGCGATACTTGTTAAATATAATTTACGTCGACAGTCCATTAAAGTCATGAGGATATGGGAGCATAGTTTGAAAAAGAATTTTAAAACTTTCCATTTGGTCAAAACTATCTTGTCACATCTCAAAAAATAAGCAAATTATTGATTTTTTGAATTTCAAAAATTCCTCTAGACATTTTAGGGGATTTTTATTGCTATTATTCTTTACGTAGCACAGGATGTGGTATTGCTTACATCGACGGTGTCCACATATGGTGTATAATGGGCCTAAAGTAAGATTGCTAAATTGAAGTTCATGAAGATTTAATTGTTGACTTTTATTCGTAGTGTTGTTATGTTACACACAACGATAGGAGGGGCCATATGAACAATTTTGGTGATTTTATAAGAAATTTACGGGTAAGTCGTAATTTGGGCTTACGGGAAGCTGCCAAATTAATTGGCATACAACCGCCATACTTATCTCGCATAGAAGCGGGCAGAGATAAGCCGCCATCACTTGATGTTATACATGAGATGGCAAAAATTTACAATGTTAATCCAGACAGTATTATCGATCATGCCAAGGAAAGGGCAGCGAAGGCATATGGAGATGAAGTAATGAACAATGCCGCGCTGCATGTCCTTTTTAAAGCTGTTCGGCAATTAGATGAAAATGACTTGATTGAAGTGATACGTAAAGTCTGTGAAGAGACGGGAGACGATCCGGAGAAATTCTTGGTAGAAATACAGAAGAGAAAGGATGCTACTTCGGGGCCGCAATTGTCCCGTTTGACAAAGGAGCAAGATTGGTTATTTTCTGCGGAAATTCGTCCTCGGTTTTTATCAAAGAAAATTATTGCTCAAATTGCCTACAAAATTTTAGCAGAAAACGGTATGTCAGGGGAAGACTATAAAGCTCCGACCCCAATTGAGCGGATCGCAGAGCAGCAAAAAGGGATTCGATTGAGAATGGATTTGAAACTGGAGAATTTTAAAAACGGCAAACCTAGGCAACTTGGGATGTCTAACTGGTCGCCCGAGGGGTATCGGGAAATTCACATTAACAATTCCTTGGATACTGATAATGTCACTGATATTAGGCGGTTAAGGTTTACTGTAGCTCATGAATTGTTTCATTGTGAAGAACATTTGCCTTTAATGAACCAAAGTGGCCGACGCCTAAGTGCTCTTCATCGTACTTTACTGGAATTAGAAGAGAAGATTGATAACGATCAATCCAAGAAGAGTGTATATGTTGAGCAATGGACGGCGGCTTCTAACAGACCGAGAGTTTTACGTACCGATGAAGACTGGAGAGAATGGCAAGCTGACTATTTTGCGGCATGCATATTAATGCCAGAATGGAGTGTTAAGCAGGAATTTGAAAAAAGGATTGGGGAGAAGAATATTTGTGTCGAGGACACGTTTATACGCACCACAGCAGATCAAATTGCTCGCGAGACTCTTTTCCCAAATGGGATTTTTGAGCGAACTTTGTATCAGCTATATGATGTGAGTGTTCGGGCGATGGCAATAAGACTGATGGATTTAGGTTTGGTTTCTTCCTAAAGATAAAAAGAAACGGCGCACGGTGCTCTAACACCAGTGCGCCTTGACGATTTCAACGCATCCCTTGTAAGGTGGTTTTCTTTCGTCGTGATTTTTTTATTATACGACAAACACCACCTTCTGGACAATAGATTTTTAAAGAAGATGGTGTTTCTTTTTTTACTAACAAAACAGCAAGGAGGTATGTATGGCAGGAAGGAAAGTAGTGTGGGTATCGCCCAATGGAAATGGTGGCTGGAAAGCTAAAACAGAGGGGGCCAGTAAAGCTGCTGGTAATTTTAACGTGAAAGATAAGGCTATGGATAGAGCTAAAGAAATTGCGAAATCTGTACCATTAGGACAGGTAAAAGTACAAAAGTGTGATGGAACTATTCAGACGGAATATACGTATGGACAGGATCCTCGTCGATATCCAGGGTAATTTTAGTAAAGGTGACTAGCAATGCTTAATTAATATATATTAAAAAAGGAGCAACAGTATGAGTAATTCAGAAGAAAATAAAAATGAAACGCCAGGTCAAAACAAAGAAGTCACAATTATTGTAAATGGCCGGGAAAAACTATGGTCAGAAAAGAAAATCTCTTACATTCAAGTTGTTGAACTGGCTTTTAGTCCTGTAGATCCAAATGCAACCTACACAGTTACATATAAAAAGGGTGTTGAGCCAAAACATGAAGGCAGTTTAGTAAAAGGTGAAAGTGTGCCGATTAAATCGGGGATGATATTTAATGTCACAGCAACTAATAAATCTTAGTCCTGATCTTAAGCGTTTAAGAGATGAAGGCTTTGAGATTGAAATTAGAAACGATCATCTCTTGATAGCAGGGATTCCTTACGTAAATTCTAAAAAAGAGTTGAAGAGGGGAATCCTTGTTTCGGATTTGAGCATGTCTGGGAATAAAACGATAAAGCCAGCAAATCATGTTGCACATTTCTCAGGTGAACATCCTTGCCAAAATGATGGGGCAATTATACCTAACATCACTTGCGAGAGCAGTAGTAAAGTGATTGGTGGGCTAACGATTAACTATTCCTTCTCATGTAAGCCATCTAAGGGAGGCTACGAGGATTATTATGAAAAGGTGACAACATATGTTGAGATTATTTCTGCCCATGCAAAATCAATGGATGATAAGCTTACTGCAAAGACTTTTAAAACTATTGAAAGCAGTGACCCTGACTCTGTATTCCATTATTTTGATACAAACTCAAGTAGGGCAGGAATTAGTGTTATATCTGATAAATTAAAGACGCATAAGGTCGCAATAATTGGCTTGGGAGGGACTGGGTCTTATATTTTAGACTTGATTGCTAAGACACCAGTAAAGGAAATTCACCTCTTTGATGGAGATAAATTCTTTTCACATAATGCATTTAGATCACCGGGGGCACCTTCGGTAGAAGAGTTAAATAAAGCACAAAACAAGGTGAATTATTTTTCTGATATATACTCCAGGATGCGTAAAAATATTATTCCTCATGAGAATTATATTAATGCTTCAAATGTTGATCAATTGCTTTCAATGGATTTTATCTTTATGAGTATCGACAAGGCGGATATCAAAAAGTTAATTATTGAAAAATTGGATCAGGCTAAGCTACCTTTTATAGATGTAGGAATGGGTATAGAAGTAGTTGATGAATCACTAATTGGAATACTAAGGGTTACTACAAGTACCGATGTAAAAAGAGAACACGTAAGAGATAATGGCAGGATTCCTCTTTCGGATGGTGCTAATGATGAATATTCTCAAAATATTCAGATCGCGGATCTTAATGCACTCAATGCGACGTTGGCTGTAATAAAATGGAAAAAAATATGCGGTTTTTATCAGGATCTTGAAAATGAACACCACAGCACGTATTCAATAAATGTTAATCAGTTATTAAGCGATGATCAATCTCATAAAATATAAATTTGTTGAGAAGATTCCAGATAGTTTGCTTAGTGGAGTGGTTTATATTTCCGTTGAGTATGGTACTGCTGTCCATAAATGTTGTTGTGGCTGCGGAAATGAAGTTGTCACACCATTGTCTCCTAAAGACTGGAGATTGACATTTGATGGTGAATCAATTTCACTTCATCCTTCGATAGGAAATTGGAATTTTGTTTGCAAATCCCATTATTGGATAATAAACAATAGAGTCGAATGGGTAAAGTACTTGGCTAAAAAGTCAAAGATAAAGAAAAAGTGGTGGCTATTAAAAAACTGATAGGCAGGTGGATTGGCTCTTTCTGATTTCTCTATTCTACCTTAGTTTCTTCCTCCGGCTCCTTTTTTGGTGACTCCCAAAAGACGAGCCCGAGAGGATTGAAGCTTGGGCGGAAAGGAGGAATCAGGCAATGGCTGATCGAAATGAAAATCGACCAGGATACCGATTAATATTCTGTCGATACATTACCAGAAACGGAAGAACTATTTATCCTACCAAGGCTAAATACTTTCGGTTTTGGGTTAAGGTGAAATAACCTTAACTTCTGCCTATCAGTTTAAATTTTTATAATAAGAGGTGTTAAATGGATAAAGAATCAGAGATTCAGAATACGGTTATGAAGTTTAATGAATTGAAACAAAATAAGGTTGTTTTAAACTATCCGGTATTTTTTGTTCCAGGATGGACGGATGAGGGCTGCGGTTGGTGGAAAAAGTCAGATACAGCAAAGGATACCATGGAAGGTTGGTTAAACGATGTTGCTGCTAATTCAATACAGGCGACCTTTGTTGATTTTAAAGCAGAAACAAGTCAATGTAATAGTTTTATTGATTTTGGTGAAGTATTAAAAAAGAAGATTTGGGATAAGATTGGTAAAAATCAGCCATTTGATTTAGTAGGGCATAGTATGGGTGGGCTCGATATTCGAGCAGCTATTACACAAGGAGAGGATCCATTATTAAATTGTCGTTGTTGTATTAGCGTTGCCACGCCTCAACAAGGTGATAATTTTGGTGGCTTTTCTAATACATTGATGAAGCTTTTCCCTAAATTAGCAAAACAGAGAGGTATGGCGTCATATCAAGTAGAGCAGATGAAAAATCTTGATCCTGATTATCCTCCTATAAAAATATTGAATACATTGGATAATCGAAAAGTTTTTTTTGAAAGAATCGGTAAATTTTATGAAATGAAAGGTACGCGAGATTTTGTAGTCAAAGGCAGTGCGTTTATGGATAAAACAGGCATCGAGGCTCTTTATCAAAAGAAAGCCGAGGAAATACCCGTTACTGGGTGTGAGCATACGGGGGGATTAGGAATAACACAAGATCCAAGAACAATTTTAGTTATTATTTACATTCTTTGTAATATTGAACTAGATATTGGGGGTGGGAATTGTGGGGTCTTCGCAGGTGGAATTGATCGACCCAAAGATGATAAGGATAACATTATTTGATATGATTCATCGAAATGAAGGTAATACAAATCTCAACAGAAAATTCTAATAGAAGCTAATTAATCTTTTTATTCATTTTTGCCTGAAGATTTTTGCTTACTTTGGGATTAGGTTTTGGGCCATTTAGCATCTTAGCAAGATCTGCTTTCTCGGAGGGAGGAAGAATAACGTTTAATGTATTCACCATTTCGCGCCATGTCTCAAGAGATTGAGCTTTCATTGCTGAAGTCTGTAAATAATTATTAAGATCTTCATTTAGAATTTTAGCGATCTTGATTGTAACGAACATTGTCGGAATTTGTTTATCCGCTTCAATTCTCGATAAATAGCTTTCGGTTATACCTACCTGTTTTGCAATCTCAAGTAGAGTAAGTCCTAAATCCATTCTTTTCTTTCTAATTTTCTTCCCAAGGGTGTCTGGTGTTTTTGGGTATTCTGATTTACGCATATTTGAATACTATATTCTTTCTTACCTGGTGTCAAGAAAAAGCTTGACTTTGCTTTTCTCATAGTTTATACTTACTTTCAGGTAAGTAAGAATAGAGGGAGGGTGCAAGATGATCGAATTATGCGGAATTAAAATGTATAGCCCTAAAGAACTAAAGGAAATGACGGGTTTAGGTAAGAATACGGTCAATGATCTTCTCAAAGATGGTTCTATTGAGCATATTGATTGGCATGGCAGGAGGATGATTACTGAACAACAGATAAAGGAAGGTATAGCAAGATTAACGGTTCGAAAATCATCTCCAAGGTTATATTCTAAAATCTAATTATGAAATTTAATCAAGTAAAATTATATTTACCGCAGGGTGGTAAAACATATTGTTTCAAGGTTCCTTCTTGGGCGCATCCTAAAAAAAGGCACTTTAATACGCGTCAATCCGCCAAGAAGGAGGCGGAAAATATCAGGGATGATTACCTTACTCAATGCCAAGTTCGAGGAAACAACCAGGTTTATCAGGATGCGTTTTTAGATCAAGTTATCGATGCTTATTTAACATCAAAAGGACATCTTGCAAAAACCACACATAAGAAATATACGCAGACACTCAATGAATTTAAGGATTTTGTTGTTTCCCGCTTGGCCAGAATGCCCAAGATTCAAGAGATTGAAAAACGCTTGATTGAAATTCACCTTCAAGCCCTTTTAGATAGAGGGCTGCTTCCCCAAACAAGAAATGGCAAGAGGGACACCATTTCCAGTTTATTTATCTATGCCGTTGATAGCAACTGGCTGGATAGAAATCCCGTTGAAAAGATCAAGGGGATCGAGGAATTGGAGCCAAAATCCCCTGACCCATTAAGCTTAGGAGAGGTAAAGGTCATTCTTGATTACCTAAAAAATCTTGGGTTGTCGGTAAGTGGGAAAAAGAATAGGTGCCAATGCTATTATCAAATTATGGCTGTGGTTTATTATGCAGGCCTAAGAATAACAGAAGTTACCCACTTGCTGAAAACAGACATCATTTTTGAAGAACACAGAATCCGGGTTGAGAATAAGATTCTACCCAAAGAATATTCTGGGGAAAGGGATAAAGAGGGGCGGTCTGTTGAGAAAAATTATAGGACCAAAACCAAAAGAAAATGGTATCCGCCAATTGTGCCTGAATTAGAGGTGATATTGAAAGAGTGGATGGTAATGGTCAAGGATAACCCCGCACCATTATTATTTCCCAACCTTAATGATCGTCCTGTTGATTATGATGATATTTATAAAACTGTAAAAAAGGCAATGATTAGGCTTGGATTCCCACCAGAGAAGATCAGTAGCCCCTTACACAAGGGACGGCATACCTTTGCTTCAATTACAGTGCCGCTTGCAGGAGAACCATTAGTTCAGAAGGCGCTGGGACATAAAAGCAATATAATGACAAGAAAATATACACACTTAAGCCCGGACTATGTTTATAGTCAGTTTAAAGAACTTTCCTATGGTCAAGATAAGAAGGGAAGCGTATAATGCAACGCATTAAGAACAGGATTTGTCAAAATTTGTCAAAATTTGAAAAGGAATTCGTTGGTTATCCGACGAGTATTGTGGTTGAGGGGATTAGTATCTCTCCCTCTCCGTTTTTTTATTTAGCTTACCGTAATACCTGCAATTATTTATCCCAAAAATGTTATAATACCGTCGGAAAATCATATAAATTCATCAATGGCAATATGAAGCCACTTCAAGACACGTCAAGTTGTCAGAAGTGGCTTTTTTGGTGGTTTTGGTGGTTTTTTGGTGGTGCCCAAAAGTCCAATTCCTTCCCAATTTGCCGATGATTGTCAATAAACTGGTAAACGTCGGGGACACGATCATTGGCAGGGTTGTGGGAATGGGATTAAGGGAAAGCAACAATGAACCTCGATACATGCTCATTGAAGGCGTAGACAACAAAATTTATTACGTATTAGCCACTGAAAGCATGACAAAAAAGCGGGACGGCGGTGATCTAAGAAACGGAGAGATAATTTACTTGGAACGCAGAGACAAGTATATCTTTGCTGAAAGCTTCTCAGGCTTTGATAGTATTTTGCAAAATAAAAGGTTGAGCAATCTTGATATGTACCTATTAAAAAATGTGCAGGAAATGGGGCAATTGCCAGCAGGAGACGTTAACGATGGGAAGGTCAGGCAGGTGTTTTTAGACATCATGGAAGAGAGGGTTAAAGTGATGTAAAAAACAAATATCATTAACGACAATCTTTCTATTAATGAGCGCAAGCTTCAATGGACTTTAAAGAATAATTTACCGATGACTATTGGCAGGCGGCATTACTTATAAACAGGGGGTCCTGATATGACACCAGAAAACCAAATACAAAATAAAAATAGAAGGACGGTACATTCAATCAGTTTTAAGGATGAGGATCTCAAAATTATCAAGTTAGCGGCACAGCAGGAGGGAATAAGCTTCGCGTCATTTTTAAAACACGCGACCTTGGAATATATCAAAGAGTCTCTTGAATATCAACGATTAGTGGATTCAGGAGAGATGAGTAAGGAGCAAAAAGCAGGTCCGGAAGCATTCTCAGCCTTTGAAGAAACGATCAAAAATACCTTGTTGTCAATCCATGGAAGCATTGATATGTTATTTATTATATGGCCTTTTGATATTGGGGGTCATTGCCTTTGGGCTATAGCAGACTGTACTTGACGGAATTGTTTATATATCGTATACTCTACTCGTCTATTAAAAAGTCCCGGCCCGGGCTGACGGCCCAAGCAGCGGGGTCCAATAAGGAGAGGGTTTTATGTTAGAAGAGCTTTTTTATATTCATCAACAGACAGTTGAAGATACGCCGGTAGATTTTAAGAGATATCTTTACGCGGATATTGACTGGAAAGCGGCATCTATTTGCGTGATGGGCCCGAGAGGTGTCGGGAAAACCACGCTATTGCTTCAGCATTATCGGGAAAAATATAATGATGTTGAAAAATGTTTATATATTGCGGCTGATAACGTAGAGGTTTCTGTGGGTGGGCTTTTTCGCACAGCCAAAGAATATTTTCAATATGGGGGGGAAGCCCTTATTATTGATGAAATCCATAAATATCCTCAATGGCAATCTGAACTGAAAAGCATTTTAGATACGTTTAAGGGCAAGAAAATCCTTGTTTCCGGAAGCTCTTCGCTCGCTCTTCAAAATAGTAAGGTGGATCTCTCCCGTCGGTTGGCGTATTATTCAATGAAAGGTCTCTCATTTCGAGAATACTTAGGCCTAAAAGAAAAGATTTCTGTACCTGTCGTTTCTTTACAGGACGTATTAACTAGTCATGTGCGCCTTACGCAGAAAATTGCCCCTGGTAAGCCTGTTCTGAAATATTTTAAACAATATTTATCTATGGGTTATTATCCATTCTTTTTAGAAGGAGAGGCGACTTTTGTTTCAAAGTTACTTAGTATTATCGAAAAAGTCCTTTACGAAGATGTTGCGATAATGGGGGATATTAAGAAATCCAAGATAGCTGTTCTTAAGAAAATGCTTTGGCTTATTGCATCCGCAAGTCCGTTTATCGTCAATATTGATAAAATAAGCAGGGATATTGGTATATCTAAAGATTACGTTTATGCCTATTTTGAATATCTTGAAGGGGCGGGCTTAATCTATTGTTTACGTCCCGGTGGGAAGGGGTTTGCCTTAGCACGTAAACCACAAAAAGCTTTCATAAATGATCCGAATCTCCTTAGTGTTCTACACAATCAACTTAAGTCAGAGGATGGCCAAGGGGCATTACGAGAGACGTTTTTTGTTAATCAGTTAAAAGATCTAGTGAAAATAACGGCCAGCGACAAAGGAGACTTTTTAATTAATGATAAATATGTCTTTGAAGTTGGCGGCAAAGGAAAAACTTTTAAACAGGTCAAAGATGTTAGTAATGCCTTTGTGGTTGCGGATCGCATGGAGATTGGTGCCGGGAATAAAATCCCGTTATATCTCTTTGGCATGCTTTATTAGGGATCTCATTTAGGCGTGAATTCAATATATTCGTAACCATAATTAAAATTGGGACGAAAGTGAACTTGCGAATACAATCATATCCTGTAATAGAAGATACAGGGTGCGCCAAGCATAATTATGATATTATTTTAAGAACGTAGGTTCTTTGAGTAGGGGAAATATGTATTTGTTTCAACCTCCTTCACCGGAAGAATTACAACAAATAGCGCGGGATCATAGGTAAACGTAGAAAACGAGCGTCAAGGGTAGTGGACCCCAAGGGACATAGTTAAGGGAGTGTTGAACACTCCAGTATGATTGAAGGCTCCATTGAAGGCTTCATTGAAGGTTCCATTGAAGGCTTCATTGAAGGCTCCACTGAAGACTCCACTGAAGACTCCATTGAAAACTATAAGTCTCACTTTTTGCTGAACCAAGACTCCAAAGGGGAGTGTTGAACACTCCAGTATGATTGAAGGCTCCACTGAAGACTCCATTGAAAACTATAAGTCTCACTTTTTGCGGAACCAAGACTCCCAAAGGCCTTTTTTTGATAACCGCCAGGTATATTAGAGAAAATATATTTTAATAATGACAATTAATTTTATAAGATAATACAAGTGCCATAATTACAAGTGTTTACAACAACGTTTATTGAATGTCAAAATTTGACAATCGTCAAATATATGGTATCCTTTCAACGTATTATTTCTTTCCAAAATTAATGTCATTTACAATTTGTAACCCCAACTGCTTCATAAGCAGGGAAATAGTCATATAAAAAGGAGATTCTTAAAATGCTTAAGAAACTAATGAGTTTAACCGTTCTATTTTGCTTCTCTTTAAACAGTCTAGGCCCTGTGCCAAAAGCTCTAGCTGTTGAGACGCCTTTATTAGCATCTTTACCAGCTCCTGGCACCATGGTTAATTTAAGCCCAGCCTACCAGCCAGTCATCATTAGAGGTTTGAGGGTACATAAGGACAATCCCTTTTTGTTTGATTTTATTGTGGACGTTGGGCAGGACAAATTAAGTGGAGATCCTTTAAAAAAAGAGGGTGAGAAGCTCATTAAATATTTCTTAGCATCCATGGCCATTGCGGATAAGGATGTGTGGGTAAACCTAAGTCCTTATGAAAAAGATAAGATGATCCCCCAAGTGTTAGGCCAAACAGAACTTGGGCGAGACCTTTTAGCACAAGATTACATTTTAAAACAAATCACCGCTTCATTAATATATCCCGAGAAACAGTTAGGAAAGAGCTTTTGGGACAAGGTGTACGCCAAGGCCCAGGCTGTGTATGGGAAGGTGGATGTGCCGGTAAATACCTTTAATAAGGTCTGGATTATGGCAGACAAAGCTGAAGTGTTTGAACGCAACCAAACAGCGTTTGTGGTGGACAGTCATTTGAAGGTGATGTTGGAGGAGGATTATTTGGCGATGGGGAAACATTCGCCTGTTGTTGTGAACAATCCATCTGTGTCATTGCGAACCCCCGAAGGGGGTGCCCGTCCTGGAACGTCTGCAAGACGGGCCAGGGAAGCAATCCTAACAAGAACAACCAATCCAAAAAAGATTGCTTCACTTCGTCCTTCGGACTCAGTTCGCAATGACACGAACGCTTTGGGTTCACAAATCGTCCGCGAAATCGTCCTTCCCGAACTTGAAAAGGAAGTCAATTCAGGCAAAAACTTTGCCAATTTACGCCAAATTTTTAATTCCATCATCTTGTCCAGCTGGTATAAAAGGAATCTCAAAGAAGCCCTTTTAACCCATGTCTATGCCAATCAAGGTAAGGTCAAAGGGATTGATTTAAAAGACCCAACCGTCAAAGATCAAATTTATCAACAGTATTTGAAGGCCTATAAGAAGGGTGTGTTTAACTATATTAAGGAAGACATAAATACAGCTAGTGGTGATACTATCCCTAGGAAGTATTTTTCAGGCGGATTTGCGATTGCCAATACAGCAGCGGCAACGCCAGCCATGACCACCAGCCCCGCCATGCTCACGCATCTGATGTCCTTGGTTGTAGGCTTGGTTTTATTTGCCACTGGGATTGTGACATCCAAAGCCGATGAAGACGCCGCAAAGAATCCACAATCACCTGTTGGTATTTCACAAGCCAGCCCGGCGATGACGACGGCTGAGAGTATATTGGTAGAGAGTATTAGAAGTTTAAATTTACAGGTTGGGGATTGGGTAAGAGTAGATGGTTATTTTAGGGGTCATTTTGGACCTACGACGGGTATGGGGTATCCCGATAAGATGATAGGGAGATTTGTTTCTTTTTATAGTACAGATAGTTACGGGAAGTTAGTTATTAACAGTAATGGAAAGAATGTTGAATTCTATATTGGAACTGTTCCTTTTATGGAGAACCGTTTAGATAATGTGACGCCAATGGATGTACGGAAATTATCAGCGGAAAGTTTTAGAGGTGGGACAGTTAAGCAAGAAGCAGTTTTTAAGAATTTAGGTAAATCAGTCTCAATCGAAAATGGGGCTTTCTTATTAGAGGCAAATTTAATTGAATACCCTGATCCTGAGGAGTCTGTCATAACTTCTTGGAAACTTTCTCAACGTTCCTCTACCCCTGGATGGCTCTGGGAAGCTTTGGCTGAAGTTCGATACGAAGGAGACAATATTGGGGAAGAAAAAGACGGTATTTCTTTAGAGAGCATGACCGAGGCTTTACAGGCAATGCGAGCCAAGCTCAAGCGAGATTTGCCGCAAGGTTGGAGGAGGGTATCGGGTCAAATTTTACCTTCAGATAAAAAGGTTGAATTAAAATTTGGTAACGAAGAATCAGAAACGGGTATTTTGCAGGTTTCTGACCAAGGGGAAGCTTGGTACATAGCTCATGCGAAAACAGAAACATCTAAATTTACAGGAAATTTCTTTTTAAGAATGGGCCAAGATCAACAAGTTCAGGTAGGGCAGATAGAAAATGGAAGGCCTGAGATTATATGGAAGACAATAAGAGAAGGGGAATATCCGGGCATTAACGGTTATGACAAGAGCGGCAATGTTAAAAAAATCCTTTTATTTGATCCTTCACATCAACCCCAAAACCAGCTTAAGGTTGTTTTGCCTGGCACAAACGCGCATGAAATTAAAAGTGTCACAATTGCCGAGAACCAGGCGATGACGGCAAACGTTGGCAAAGGAGTCTACGACTATCCTTCCGTGTTTGCTGTCTTAGATTATTTAAGAAATAATTTAGGTGCTAAGAGTTTCGTCGTTGGACACGAAGATGAAAGCAAAATCGAGTTTCTTGTTGGTCCTTTTGAAGATTTACAAGATAAATACAGGGGATTGCTAATTGACATGTTCCGCGACTTTTGTAGTCAAAATCCTAATACTACTAAGTTTGATGAAGAATTTTTAGATCGTAATTCCCCAACGAAATTCGTTGCAATCATGATTAACACAAAAGATAAAGAGACATTACGCCAGTTGATAAAGAAGTATGTTGAACAAGCGCATCCGGTTAAGATAACCAGGGACTCATTTCTAGGCCCGAGAGTTGATCAAGATGTAAGGCAATGGAAATTGGTTGGAGAACCTAGTGAAGGGTTACATCCCAATTCAAGTAAGGATTATTATTTAACAGACATCCAAGGCGATCCAGTGACTTTACGTGTTCGTAGTGTCAGTGGTTCAAGTTTAATGCCGGGAAGTGTTCCGCACTATGAGGCATTTCTATTTTGGGATGAACAACAAACTTTTTCAATAGGTCCATCCTTTGGACAAACTTTCGATGGCACAAGGGAAAATATAAATTGGTTGCTTAATTTGCTTTTGAAGGGTGAGCGTCAAGATATATTGGAGCGTCGAATAAAGCAAGCCCCCAGCCAGGCGATGACGACAATGGCCAGAAAACAAGTATTGGATGATGGTGGTGATCCGATAATTGATTATAACATGATGTTAAAAGCTATTTCTTTAATAGGTTTTTATGCTGACGATTTAAAATTTGATCTTCGAAGAGTAGATCCATCAAGAGAAGGGCAACCTACGATTTATAAACATCTTAATAACACGGAGGTTTTTAGGTTAAATGTATTTAATCAAACATTTAATGCCCCAGCAGAACATATTAGATATAACAGTAACACTGATGTTGTGTACATAAAACTTGAATCAGGTCAGTGGGCGAAACTCGAGCCAAAGTCTGATCAGTCAGCTCTAGAGGGTACACAAGTTGCCTCTGCTAATCCTTCAGAGTCTCCTGCTTATCCAAGTTCTTCCAGACCAATTGAAACTTATGCTGAAGCAGCAATGGTTTATAGTTTTTTTGTTCATAATTCTGAAACTTCTGACTTAAAAGAATTATTACCAGGCCTATTTATAGACCATGTTGTATTCTTAATACGAGATCAAGAAGGGAATATCTTAGGGGTTGATGGAGAAAGTAGTTTTCAAGTTTATGGAAATTCCCAATTTCCAAATGTTAGTAGAATTCGAATTGATGAGACTAGACCAGATGTTTTTTATATTCTTGTTAATAATCAATGGTACGAAATTTCTATGAACCACAGTCAAGCGATGGTAAAAAGAATAAGCAAAGAGGGAATATCCAATGGATATTCTAGTAAGGCGATGACGACTAAGAAATTAACCAATCCTAAGCCTTTACAGGCAGAACCAACAGAAACAATCAATTTAAACGCCTCTGGAAAATTAAATAACGGAACTTGGAAGGTTGAAAAACCTAATGGTAATGAAGCTTTTCAATTGACCCAAATGACGCCTCAGCCTGGGGGCATCTTAAATAATACTCTGGGTTTATTCTTTAGCGGCCTTAGTGGCGGAGGGTTTTCTAAGAACGGCAACTGGCTAATTCTTAAGGGTAAGGATAGGGGCGCTTCTAAGTTAAGCTTATATCAAGGATTAAATGCCGTATGGCCACATGATATTAAAGAATTAAAATTGAATGAAATTGATAGCCCATATGCGTTTCAAACTTTCAAACAGTTTTTTAGCGCTCAAGGAGCCAAAAAAGAAGGAACGACCGTATTTGTGCAGGCAAACACCTATCAATTTATAGTTACGAAGATTCATAAAGGTTCCAAAAAGAGCGGTGGAATTAATTTAGAACGAGGTAAATTTAAATATATAGCCTTAGGAGAAGATGTTGTCGTTACAGTGGATGATAATAATCAGGCTAGGTTTTGGGACATCAATAGTTTAATAAAATCCCAACCCAGCCGGGCGATGACAGCTCAAGAACCTACTGCGTATACGGAAAATTGGAGATTCCACAATTTGTTGGATTTATTGCAGGATCCTAATAGATATACCGGGCAGACGACTATTCTTACTCCCCCTGGAGGTAAAGTTACTGACTGGGATAGTACCATTACGACAATAGAAGAAAAACCTAGAGTCATCACGATTAATGCTGTAAAGGATTTTCTTAAAGTTGGGCAATGGAACTTAAGACTCGTTATGGGTCAACTTGAAGTGCATGCAGATGTAGAGATCAATGATCAAACGGATTTTACATTCGAACAAGCACTTTTAGCCTTAAAGCAATATGGTGTAGTAACCGCCAGCCGGGCGATGACGGTTGCACAATTAAAGAATTTGGGACGGAGATTTTTAGGAATTAAAACTGTGGAAACTCCTGACCGATTAAAGGAAATAGCGCAGGTTGTTTTAGGCTTTAAGTTTGTTGAAACCAGAAAATCGATTTTTGATGAGAATGGGTACACGGGAGACAGTAAAAATGCTCTGTTACATGGATTTGTCTGGGATAAAGAAAAGAAAGAATGGTATTTGTTATATGAGAGAAGTAATGCGCATTGGATTTTTAAAGCCCTCTATAAAGGGAATGGGAAAAGATACGATGTTTATAATGAAGATCTTTCAGCAAAAGGGAAAAATGGTAGGGGCACTGTTATATCTACCAGTCCTTTATTTAGTTTGCCAGTATATGGCAAAGAATTGAATGCTCAAATGAAGAAAGAAATAGAGCAGAATCAGGCGATGACGGTGGAGACGCACATAGTAGATGAGCTTATAAACAGAACGTTAGAAGGGATAAATCAATGGTTTTCTGCAAATAAACTAAAGATAGAAGTGGCAAGAAGTGAAATTCTTTCTGCTTCTGTAAATCTTGAGATAGTAGGCGATGATCTTAAGGAAAAAGTTATTCTCTCAAAGGGCCAGCCTGCTCACTTGCGTATAATGGTTCATAGAAGGAGATTATTAGATGCAAAAGGGTTAAAAATTTTTATTCTAACAGAGTGTGAAAAATCAGAGATTGAAATATGGAATGATGGTCTTCATAAATTGCCTTCAATCGCGGATGATGTTTATGTTAAAACAGGTGAAGAATTTGTGGCCAAACCTGTCCAAACAGCTCTCAAAAAAGATTCTGGTTGGGAGCCGCCATTAAGTATTAAGTCGTATAGGTCTAACCCATTAACGTTAGTAGGATTTGTCGACATTGGTGGGGAAAAGTACTTGCGTTATTCTAGCACATGGGAAAGTCCTTATCAGGGAGAAACTATTTTTGTCGATCGTTACGGCAAAAGGGTAATGGACTATCATTATAAGTATGATTATCCTCGTTCTGGAATAACTCATGAGCTAGTAGTTATGGATTCTGCAGGTATGGAATATCGTGCGGGTCAGACCTGGAATGATCTTCCGGTCTTAAAGAGTTTGAAACCTTCGACGACATCCCCGCCGATGAATTCTAATCCAGCAATAGTAACCCAAATCGTACCAAATTCAACCCGCGGGGGTATCGACCTTAACACCTCAAGCGGTATGCAATGGAAAATTCGTCAAGACGGTAAGGGGGTTGAGATGACGGTTTCTCCTGCCATGATTGCGCGCGTCAGGAAAGAGGGCATTGGTTGGCTTTCGCCCTTTGTTTATAGCATTACGCCCATTACCAGCGTCTGGCCTTTGGTTGGGCTTAAAGAACCTTCGTAGGATGCGCAGTTGGCGGAGGCTGTTTAAAAAGTATTTTATATGTCCTATTTTGTATGATATGAGTAAATACAAATAGAGAGGTAATTTTATATGGCAAGACCAATAG
>Ga0118677_10006441_pt1 | contig 19871 bp, 13 predicted proteins | sample AliMusrvi5mmetaG_FD_86154 | JGI IMG/M metagenome (GOLD analysis project Ga0118677, IMG submission 86154)
GAATCACCCCAAATCGACCACCCGCGAGATACAGTGGTATATAACCGCCTTCGTCGCCGAATCCTTCCAACCCGCCAGCCATCGTGACCTGCGCATGTGTCCACCATACCACCGGAAATCGCACAACCAAGCTAATTCCCTACTTTTTATCTGTCACCCTGTAATGGGCAACCGCACCTCCGCCACCCAGGGCGGCACTAACACCGGTGTCACATACACTCCCAACGCCCTCAACCAATACTCCAACATCACCACGGAGGGCGGGCGGTTTATCCTCGGAGAGGCACCTGTGGCAAACCCCGTCATCATCAACGGCGACACCAGCACGCCCGCCGCTCGCGCCGGGGGCCTGGGATTCTACTGGAAGCAACTCACCGGCAACAACTCGGCCGGCCCGCTGTGGAGCAACGACAGCATCGCCAGTGGCGGTGTCACCATCAGCGGCAACACATGGACGCCCCCAAGCTCGGTCACACCAGTCCACGATGACGACGGCAACTTGACTTATGACGGACGCTGGGACAGTGTGTGGGACGCCGAAAACCGGCTCACCTGTATGACGACCACCGAAGCCGCCGCCACTGCTGGCGTTCCCCGCCAACGGCTGGACTTTGTCTATGATTGCCAGAACCGGCGCGTCTCCAAGACGGTGTCCACCTCCACCGATGGGACGACCTGGACAGTCTCCAGCAGCCTCCGCTTCCTCTATGACGGCTGGAACATGATCGCTGAATACAGCGCGACTGCGGAATCCTCCACCACCCTCACCCTGCAAGCCGCCCATGTCTGGGGCATCGACATTTCAGGGACCCCTCAGGGCGCGGGCGGTGTCGGCGGTCTCCTCTGCTCTACCCTAATAAATGGCAACTCAATAACTGATAACTGTTACCCCGCCTACGACGGAAACGGGAACATCAGCGCCTGGTTAGATAGCAGCGGCACCCTGCTAGCCCGCATGGACTATTCGCCCTTCGGCCAGTTGGTCGCACAATACAAGTACACGTCAAACGCCAGCGCCATCTTGTCCCGCCTGCCCTTCGGGTTCAGCACGAAATACACCGACAAGGAAACCGGCCTGCTTTATTATGGCCATCGTTACTACGACCCGGTGACAGGTCGCTGGCCATCCAGAGACCTGATCGGAGAATCGGGTGGATTAAATCTATATGCGTTCGTGGGGAATATGCCGACAAGTTCACTAGATTCAAATGGACTGAGATTGATCCGAGTCGGCGGCGCCGGACCTGCGGTTTGGATGAATGTACCTGACGAGCGCATACATTCAGCCCCTGAGCCAACCGCTTCAAGCATGATATATCGGGCATTAGCCGATTTTTCCAGTGGACTGGGCGAATCTCGCATAGCTGAGGTGACCGGCATGAATGCGGCGCTTGCAAAATTGGAGGGATTGAAGGGTTGGAATGCTGAATACTTCAATAGTGATCTAAAGAGTACGGCTCATCTAATGCGTAGCGACGATAGTGCCTTTTACTCAGTAGGCAATCATACGATGTATGTTCGGTTTAAGGATGCTAACGAAGGCGTAATGATACATGAAATGATTCATGTATGGAATCATTTGTCAAAAAATTCTCTTTCCGGTACAGTTGACGACGAGGGGATGGCATATCTGGTTCAGTTCGGGATGCTGGCAGAAAAGTCCTTGCTTGTATCTCTTGAATCGCAAATTCGGTCAGGGAACTGTGACGATGCCAAGAGGCTCATCCCTCTGTGGACGAGTTTCTGGAATAATAGGGAGAGATGGGATGGTACGGGCTGGGGAAATACCCGTAAAGGTGGCATATTTTCGAATTTCAAAAGAGCTAGGCAGAAAAGCGATTTCGTCAACCTGAAGGGTTCAATAGGACTCAATTTCTCGTGCGAACGGCAGGCAGAGGTAATCAATGCACTTTTTGGTCAGAAGCACTGTTGCGTTCGGGTCCAGTGTACGAATCCAGCAATGCGAATTGATGAAGATGGATTCGTTTCTCAGGGGACCAATCGAGATGTTGAAATAGAATATTGAACTGATTTGGCTATGACGGCATTTCGAAAATTTATTTGGTTCCAGGTACTTATTGTTGTATCTTCATTGTGTTATTTATTCGTCCTCTATGAAAGTAATAATTCGCGCAGTAGAACGGAGCAATTTGAGACAAATTGCGCCGCTGACTTTGGAGCAATTGAACTAGGTATACGTGCAGTAAATCTTGACTCAGGTGGCTCATGGCTGAAGGACTTCGAGGGAAGTGGCAATCACAATGTTGAAGACATTTCATCTAGAGGATCAGGACCAAAGGTTGGAATGCCATCAATCGATCCATCTGGATCAAAATATATATTCGAGGTCAAGCATGGTTTTGTATATGTTTACACGGGGCATCCAAATGAGAAATTGATTGGGATGGTTGACTGTTCCCACTCGAATTGATGATGGCCGAATTGTCTCCGTGGCACTTTGCCAAATTCACATCGTGCGTGTTAGTGAGAAATTTCAGGACTCTGATCGTATTTTGGGCCGTAAGCGCTCAATGAGTGGGCGTCGGAAGCTGCTGGTGGGTTTGCATAGATAGCATACACAGGTGTGTATGTTAGCGATGAGTCGGCACGCTTCAGCTCGGATAGGCCGTGGCTTCAAAGTCCACGACAGGTCCAGTCGCGGAGGCTGGTTTCCAGCGGGACGGCAGTAAAGCGTCTAGGTCGTCCTGGTTGGTCATGGCTGGCAGGCGTTGGAGCTACCGCGAGGCTGGCTCCGTGCGGTTGCGGCGGGCGAATTCCACTTGGGTGTTGATCGCGGAGCGCTAGCTTGAGGTTGTGCCCCTGCAGGCGGTGCCGCATCACGCGAACTGCGGTGCTTGTAAAATGACCTTGATCGGCGGCGGCCATCTGGCAGCTTTGTGACGGATGGCGGATTTCACAGGGAGTCCACTGAGCCGAGCCGGGCGCAACGCCTCATCCAGCGCCGCCCAAACCACCGAAATGACCAGATGCCAATGAAATCGACAACTCAGGGATCATGAATCTGCTAATTTACCATTCATCCCATCTTCCTTTGCGCCTTTGCACCTTTGCGCGAGGCAATCTTTATACCCCGGCACCTTTCACAACGGCTGCCTCACTGCCAATCCATTCATCCTGGTTAAGAGTTTTCTCGCGCAAAGTACGGTAGAGTAGAGAGCAACGGGCGGCTTTCGCCGCTCCCGTTGCTCCCCCTCGTCAAACCGGACGTGCGGATTTCCCGCATCCGGCTTTCCTGCAAGCATTTCGTCATAGGCTCTGAAGTCCAAGGTCTTGGAGATATTGGTAGTGGCTCGTTCCTTGCGGGCGGTGGTATTTCCTTTGGCTTCGGCGGTTGAGGTGAGTCACCATCCGCTTGCGTGCGTAGTGGCTCAGGTCGCGAAACGCTTTACGCGGGTAGCCGAACTCGAAGTAGTTGCTCCAACCCCGCAGGAAGGTATTGAGATCCTTCACGACTGAGGGTGTCGGTTTGTAGCATTTCTTCGCCCCGGTTTCTTCTCGTATCGCGTCCCGCGCCTTCTTCAACGATTTCTTTGAGGGCGTCACATTCAGGTAGGTTTTATCGCTTCCAAACAGGTCGCGGTCATACCGGAACGTGAACCCGAGGAAGTCGAGGCTCTCGGCCTGATCCAGGTTGACCACCTTGGTCTTTTCCCGGTTGATGCTCAGTCCCAGCCAGCCTTCGAGCTTTGCATCGAGCCATTCGTCGATGCGGTGCCCTTGGTATCTGGCCATCACGACGAAGTCGTCGGCGTAACGGACCAACCGGGCATTCGCCCAGTGTCGCGGCCCGCTTTCGCGGTGGAACATCACATCGAACCAGTGCAGATAGATATTTACCAACAATGGCGAAATGACTCCGCCTTGCGGCGTGCCTTTGCCATCACTCTTGCGGGGTGGTTGGGGTGTGCCGGTTTTCCCATCGGTTTCGATGACCGGCGCTCTTAGCCACCCCCGGATCAGTTCTAACACTCCTCTGTCGGCTATCCGCATCCGCACGCAGGCCAGAAGCTTGTCGTGTGGGATGGTATCGAAGTAGCTTTTCAGATCGGCGTCATAGACTGCCGTTCTCCCTGAGGTTGGCGCGGATTTCTTCCAGCGCATCGTGCGCCTTGCGTCCCCGCCTGAACCCGTGGGAACAGTCGAGGAAATCCGCCTCAAAGATGGGCTCCAATATCAATACGACGGCCATTTGGGCCACCCTGTCCTTCAGGGTGGGAAAGCCCAAGGGCCGTTTGCTTCCGTCGGCTTTGGGGATATACACCCGTTTGACCGGGCTGGGGCGGTAGCTTTTGGTTTTGAGTTCCTCGTGGAGGACGGCGAGGAATTTCTCCACTCCGTTTTCCTCCGCGAGGATGTCCTCGGCTTTCACCCCGTCGATCCCGGCGGCTTTGTCTTTCTTGCCGACGTGTTTCCAAGCCGCTTCCAGCACGTCCATCCGGAACACCCGGTCATAGAGCGCGTAGAAGCGGAATTTCGGTTCCTTCTTCGCTTTCTGATTTAGCTTCCATCGTAACTCATGCAATTTCCCCGGCAGGAGGTCCATCTGGACGTCATGAACGTCGAGAAAATCCCTGTCGGTGATCCCGTAGTGGACCTGTGGGTCAAGCGGTTGCATTTTGTTTCAATAGTTGCGCACTTACAGTCGATCCCCTTCGCTCCAGGCTGGTTAGACCCTTCCCCGCTACTATGGGACCGTCCGACTCCCGACGGTGGGGGCGATGGTCCACGCCAACTTTGCCCCCGTCCGACGGGTCTCTCAGGTTCCTCGGCTTCTCTTTCCCTACGCGCTGTCTCCAGCCACCCCGGGGGCTGATTATGCCGCTAAAACCTCCTCTCTCATGGCGGCCATGCCCAATCGTATCGTCAAATTCCTCGCCGGGGAAATCTGGAACATGACCTATGCTCAGGGAGACCCAGCCGATTTTTTTACGAAGAGGGAAGACTCGCCCGCTTCCCAAAGCTCCGCGCCTTCTCCAAGTCCAAGCCTTCCCCCAAAGAAGCGGAAATAATCGCCCAGCTCGATGGCGAGGACCGACACTTCCTCATCATGGAAGCCGCTCTCCTCTGGCACCTAACTCCGTCTCAATTCGCCGCCGCCTCCTCCAGGGATCGTTCCTTCATGCTCGCTCACCACAGAGAGCGCAACATGCGCAAAGCCATGCTCGACAAAATCCAATACGACGCCGCTGAAAAAAAATCCCAGCCACCACCCCGTTCCACCCCGGACCACGACGCCTTCTTCTCCGGCCTAGCTCTTCCATCCTGTGCTCAATGAACCGCGGCGGGATGGAAGCTCGAATTCAATTGGAAGGCTTCTCGCCGTCGGATGCTGCTGCTTGTTCGGCCTCTCGGATAGCTTGCATGCGTTCTTGGATCGCTTGTCCACCCTCTCTGATGAGTTCGGCTTCCCGCTTCCGTCGTTCCGCGAATCTCTTGTACCCGGCGTCGGACAAGCCCGCAATCTGTGGAGTCTTCCAGGTCTCCTCAGCGGTCCTCTTGCTGGACTTGAGACTTGAGCATCCATCCGATCTCCACAGAGTCACGACCCCATCTATACTACGAACCGTCCAGTTGGACTCCAGGGGAATGAGCTTCGGGTGCTTCAGCACGATCTTGTCACTTTCCGTGGTGTAGGTGCCTTCCAGACTTTGCACGTCAGATCCCGCCATGTCGGATGAAAACCAGTAGCGGAACTTGCCATCTTTAAGTTCGATTACCGTGGTGTGCCAGCCGTGGGTGAAAAACACGCCATCAACCGGAGGTGCTGCTGCGATCTTTGGCTGGTCCGCTGACACCAAGCCCAAAGCAATTAGGAAGGCGACGCCGACGGATAGAAGTGTTGATTTCATAATAGGTGAGGACGGTAGAGGGAAGTTTCCTTAGGCGAACGTTTAATATGCTGGCACCGGCGGAAATTGAAAGGAATTTGTCATGATGTTGAAATGCTTACGCCGGTTGGCCAGCCATGTCTTGTTCGCTGTTGTATTTTATGCCGCCGCCCCCTGATGCACCCTTGGGATCGTAGCCAACCCAAATCTCTCCCCATGGGTAGCTTCCAGTGGCATATCCGTTATCTGCAAGCCAGTCTTCTGTCCGTTTAGCTCGTGTCCGTTCCTTGTCCTCGGACCAGTCGCTCCAACTGCTTCCCAAGTCTGCGTCACTCACCGCAAGAGAGAGCGAATCAAGAATACCTGAATGGAAGCGTAGGCTGATTAGGATCTTGGTCGAATCAGACTCCGAACACGGAATTGCATACCAGACATACCCTGTTCCCATGTCGCGGCGAGTCACTCCATCAAGGCCAGTGACGTCGGACTCGCGGAGGTTGCGTGAAATCCGGATTCCAGATGGGTGATCAAAGGTGAACTCGCGTGATTGCATTTTGTATTCAGCGAACGCTCATATCCACCGATGACCGGCGATTGAGGTGTGGTTGAAATTGAGGTTGTAGGGCTTGGCGGTCATTCGGTGCGATGTCTTGTTAGCCATTCTTCATGTTTGATGAGATGATACTAATTGACGGTGCAGATAATTGTTGACCCGATTGCTTTTCCATCGCGCATTTGGGCGTAACCTACCTCTCCATGGATACAGGCAGGCGTAGGACGCACGATCCATGCGTACATTAGATCATTGCGTTCCCATGTCTGCATCCAGCCGGTCCCGTCGCCATAAGTGAACTCAATATCGCCAAGATCAGTTATCGGCAGTTCGTCGCGGAGGTTCCCAGGTCCAGGTGCCCACAAGTTCAGGTTGGGAAAAGTCAGTTTCTGTGAGACTAAATCGTGCTTACGCAGCGGAAGTTGACCTACTATTTCTACATTGTCCCGGTGGCGTGTGTCCTTGAAGTATCCGAATCGCTGTGTGAGATAGTCTTTTAGGGCTGATTGAAGCTCACCGGGGGAGTGGGCTGGTGGGCCTAACTCTGCTACGTTTGGGCGTTTCGGGGAATTGCAGCCCCCGATCAGAGATACGGCCATGACCAGTATCGCTAGTGCTTGATATTGAGTCTTCATGGCTAACGTCGATGTCCTGCCGCCGGGTCACAGCAGGGCGGTTGGGGTTGAAATTGTGGAGCGGCTGCCGGTCGGCAGCGACGCCTTGTTCGCATGTATTTCCTGGGTCCCATTCTCGCAGAGACATTCTTTCATTTACTCGGGGGACAGGCCGAGATACGTCCCTTTTGAAAAGTCACTTTTCTTTACCACGAGTTTTTGGGAATTGCCGAGCGCGGTAAGACCCCAATAGCCAGTAGAAATAACTCCGTAAAACTGAAATGAACCATCGGCCAGACGATATGCATCGAAATGGATACAAACAACTCCAAATTCACTCTTTTCCTTCCCTTCTTGAATAGAGGGTTGCCAGTCACACTCGAAGCAAATATCCGCCTTCTTGTTTGTCCTTTTAAACCATAGCGGAAAAACGGGCAAATCGTTTTTGAACGTGCCATAGAGGGTGTGATCAGGCTTCTCTATTACACCGTTATTTTTAATCCTAGATTTGCTTAGATATTTGCTGAAAGCGTATCGTTCGGCTTCAAAGGAAACATAAATATAGTTTTCGCTGTCTATGGCGGTACTGTGCACGACACTGATACTCTCGAATTTTTTTAGAACGAGTTGTTCGCCTTCAACACAGAAAATCTTTGAGAGCGTTGCCTGTGGATCTTCGTCGTTTGCATGTAAACAGTTAATAAGCACGAGTGCTAGCAAACAAACTCGCAGTAAATTTGCCCTTAATCCATTATTAAATTCCAATTTCATCTCAGTTCTTTCGCTCCTTTAATGTCATAATTCTCACCAGCTAGCTCCTTAAAGTTTTCTTTGGTCATGCCCCTTGGCGTTGTTCATGGGCGTCGTCTTTGGGTATTCTTCTATGCGAACGTTCATGGTGTGGCACGCGACTTTGTAGGTGCGTCTGATGGGTGAGAGGGTGGTTCAAGGGCGTTGCCACCACCGACTTGTTCGCCGTCTTTAATTGGTTTAACGCTCAATCCTACGGCAATGGCAATGATGCCCATGAGGGAGAAGGCTAATGAAATCAGAATTCGATGAGAGATCGAAACCTCAGCAGCGGCTTCACTGCTAGGGTTTATGACAATCTTAACCTCAGAGCCAATCATGGGTTTTCGATTGGAGCCATACTGGGAAACGAATGTCTTGGGACCACAGGTCCCTTCAAACTGGACTTCGGCAAAATAGCGAGTGCCGTCATCCCAACTCTCCTTGCAGCCCTTGACTACCCCTCTAGCCTGTATCCAGTGCCGCCGTTTCCACCAATATGCCTCATGAGCTATCGAGAACACCAGACTGGCGATTCCGAACCCCACGAATAGAATGGTGGCAATGTGATGCATTATTTATTGGCGAACGTGCGGGCCTGCCATCCGGCTACCGGGGGTTGACCTTCGACGTGGGGGTTGGGGGTTGATCTTTCGCGGGAGCTTTGTCTGCGGGCTGGGTAGCCGGTTGGCCAGCGCCCGTTTGTTCGGTCTTCTTGGTTACGGCCGCCCTGACAAAAGCTTGGCCGTCACCCTTGTGCGGCTCGATATATAGCTGGATGCCTTGCGACTTCGCATACTGACGGACCTTCGAAATATATCCATTGTCGATGACGGTCCAGAACAAGAGCCCGTGCTTGACCAAACCAAGGGTAGCGAATTCCTGAGAATACACCGTCCCCGATTTAATGTTGTCTATACCCGGCAGCGGGAACTCATAGATCCTCCGATCAAGTGGATGTTTGAAGGAATCCCGATCCTCAAGTGACAATTCCCAAAGCTTGAGCCGGGCTTCGTATGCGTATCCATCTCTAGGGCAAATGGTCGAACCACTTCCAAAAGATTTATTGCCGCAGATACTCCGATTCCATACCGCAAGATTTATACTCGGCTTCGATTGGTCATCCTTTTGCTTGGTGACATCAAGCACCGCTCCCTGGCAGACGGGACAATGATCCTCCGCATGTGAAAAGGGAACCCATGACACGTAGGCTGTTAATATGGCGAGAATGGTTTTCATCCTATTGACCGAACGTTCATATCCACCGATGACCGGCGATTGAGGTGTGGTTGGAGTTGCAGTTGTGGGGTTGATCGGTCATTCGGTGGGATGTCTTGTTAGCTGGTCTTCATTGCGAGGTTGTCGCTCGAAGGCGTGAAGTCTCGTCCGTCGAAGCTCCATCGATACACGCAGGTATCATTGCCCCCGCATTGTGGGCAAGGACGCATCCAGCCTGTAGATTCTGCATACGCAATTCCGCTCCGTTCCGCAGTCGGTCGAAATCTCGAAACGTTCTCATCGGGATCAAGCCGCTTCCATAAGGATTGGATGCTCCCCAAAAATGAACCACTCGTGATCCCGCCATGGATTGCCTGTGCCACATCATAGAAAGCAGCGAACGCCAGCATATCCTCACGGGTGACCTGTCCGTAGCCGCAATCCCTGCACAGCCAGCCGTGGAGCTCGTTACCTGTAGTTCCGCAAGAGGCAAGAGCATCTTGAGCGGACAGATCACCATTCTGAGATGTCGCGTAGCAGATCGATGATAGACTTTGTAGAAGTTGATTCGCTAATGGCTCATGTGCAGCGTCGATGGTGTGTTTGTTGGCACGGCAGATAACGAGGTCATTAAAGCTCCCCATCCCACCATAGACTGATCTGAATCCTTGTGTGGTGCCGTTACTGTGTTTCGAAAAGTGGGAAACCCAGTGCTGCTCACCAACAGCCACGAGAAGCCAGTGTGTCGCTTCGGCGGCATCACGGAAGGAGATTGTCTTGCGGCGTCCAAACATATTCATTTACAGCTAACAGTGTAATTAGTACGGGCTTGAGGGTGGCCCAGAAATGGGGGTTTGTCGAGGCGAAAAGTTGGATGGTTTCACAAACGCTTGAAAGCCAAAGAGTTGCGGGTTTGTAACCGATGGTTTATTACTTGGCTAGCCTAATGAAAAGCGGAGCATTTCGGGGCATTCCGTTTTCTGGATATTCCGGCTAATGAGGGGTGATGATCACCGATGGTTGAAGGCTTCTCCCCCTGTAGGATTTCCCAAAAAGAGAGCTTGAAGTGAGCCTGCGCCAATCAAGCGCACATCAGCAATCAGCAATCAGCAATCAGCAATCAGCAATCAGCAATCAGCAATCAGCAATCAGCAATCAGCAATCAGCAATCAGCAATCAGCAATCCATCCCTCCAATCCAAAATCCTCCCCCTCCTTTGCGTCTTTGGGCCTTTGCGCGAGGCAATCTTCTCTCCTCTCCTCTTCTCTTGCGTTCTTGTTCAGCGGTTCAAGCCTCTTCCTCTTCCTCTTCCATTCAAAATTCAAAATCCAAAATTCAAAATTCCATCTCTTGACATCCCTCCCCCACGATGAAATCCCCCCTCCATGGCCTCGCGCAGCATCTCAGTCACCATGGAGTCGTCCTATCGTTCCTCTCTTTCCAAGGGGTTGCGCCAGGACAAGCAGAAAATTGACGCGTTCCAAGACTACCTCAACAAGCGCGGGTTCACCATCCCCGTCTGCATCAACCTCAAGGGCTTTCAGGAGCAGGCCGGGGCCATGCGCAAAATCGTCCTCGGGGCCTTTGCCGACCTTCCAGCCTCGATCCTCGGGGCCGACGGCCGCCCCGCCTCCACTGCGTCCTCCGGCAAGGCTGGCAACAACCGTGCCGGTCTCTTGTCCCGCACCACCACCACCACCTACGACAAGGCTGGCGCTGCCCAGCAGCGCATTTCCGAGTTGGAGCAACTCGGAAAAGGTCTCTCCTCCATCCAGACGTTCAAGCCTGGTGCCGCCCGTCCGCTTTCCACGGTCACCAAGGACATCTCCAACGTCAACCAGCTCCGCGACTCGCTTCGCGGCATGAATGAGGAGTTGCGCAAAACGTATGGCGCTGCCCGGGGCCGCGGCGACCGGATCGCCCAGATCGAAGCCTTGGAGACTCACCGGGTCAATCTCAACGCCGCCCTCCAGAACGCCTCCGGCAAAGGGTTGGAGAACAGCCCTCATTACGTCTCGGGGGAAAATCAGGTCCGCGCCGTTGGCGAGCGCATCGCTGCCCTTCAAGGCGGCGTCCAGTCCCGCTCCGACAAAGTTTCTGCCGCCAACGACCGTCGCCTCTTTGATAACAAACTCCGCCGCGAGGAAGAGCGGGTCGATCTGGCCCAGAAAAGCAATACCCAGGACTTGATCCGTGCCAACACCATCACTGACATCACCCGCCGGGAAGCGGAACTCAACCGCCTCTATGACGAGCGTCGTAAAATCTTCTCCGATTCCCAGCGCCGCTTCCAGTCCGTGGATGCCGCCCGCCAAGCTGCTGGCGATTCACCCGGGGCCGACAAGGCCATGCGCCGGGGCCTCAACATGGGCGGGCACGCTGCCCAGGTCGATGTCGAGCGCGACCGCTCCGTCGTTGCCGAGAGGAGCCGCCAAGCAGCCTTCCAGAAAGCGGAGGATGCCAAGGCGCATGCCGACCGCGCCTCTGGCTTTTCCACGGAATTGCAGGACATCAAAACTCAGTCCGCATTGCGTTTGGCCGCCATCAATGCGGCTGAGCAAAGCCTCGCCTCCGGGACCCATAGCCAGGCCCGCAAAAAGCAAATCGTTCAGGACGCCCACACCGATCGTCAACTGGAGTATCAGGACCACATCGCGAACATGTCAGACGTGGAAGCCCGTGCTGCCGCTGCGGGCAACGCCCCATCCGCCACCGCTGCCCGCACTGCCGCCCAGCGGGCTCAGGTCGCTTCGGCGCTCCAGGATGCCAGACAGTCCCGCGCCTCCAGTGAGGCGGACTCCAACTCCAGCCGCCTGCACGCCAATAAGCTCCGCCGCGAGGAAGAGCGCGTCGATATGGCTCAGAAGGCCAATTCGCAGGACCTCATCCGCGCAAACACCATTGGCGATCTCACCCACCGCGAGGCCGAACTCAACCGGCTCTATGACGAGCGCCGAAAAATCTTTTCCGATTCCCAGCGCCGCTTCCAATCCGCGGATGCCTCACGCCGTGCAGCGGGGGATTCCTCGGGGGCGGATCAGGCCATGCACCGGGGCCTCAATATGGCCGGAAGTGCCGCTCAGGTCGATGTCGAACGGGAACGCGCGATGGCCGCAGTGGGAAGTCGCCAAGCTGCCGCCAGAAAAGCTCAGGATGCTCAGGACCATGCGGATCGGGCGACGTCCTTCGCCGCTGAATTGCAGGACATTAAAATCCAGTCCGCTTTGCGCATTGCTGCCATCAATGCCGCCGAGCGCAGCGCCCAGGCTGCCACTCAGGACCCGGCACGCAGAAGGCAGATCGCTCAGGATGCCCATATATCCCGCCAGCGCGAATATCAGGCCCGCGAATCTCAGTTCTCCGGCGTCGAGGGTCGCGCATCCGCAGCGGGCAATGCTCCATCCGCTGTCGCTGCTCACACGGCCGCCCAGCGTGCCCAGGTCACTGCCGCCCGCGATATGGCCAGCAACGCCGCCGCAGCAACCTCCGGTGGGCATGCCTTGGACTTCCACTCCTCCGCTCTCTTGCGCAATGCCGCCACCTACGCCCGCTGGATGATCCCCGTTAAAGCCGTCATGGGCATCACTGAGGCGTTTATGGCCGGGGTGAATGGCGCTATCAAGGTGGACCACCAGTTCGCCATTCTTCAAGCCGTCTTCCAAGGCACCGCCGAAGAAGCCCAGAAACTCAAACTCGGCACCCTCGAACTCGCCGCTTCCCAAGGCCGCAGTGCCGACGAGGCCATGGACGCCGCCATCCGTTGGTCCCGCCTCGGCCTATCCCGCGTGCAGGTCCTCGAAGCCACCAGGGTTTCTCTAATCGCCGCCAACGTCGCGGAAATCACATCCTCCGAAGCTGCGGAAAAACTCTCCGCCATCTACGCCACCTTCCGTCTCAACGTCGGGGACCTCGCCGGGGTTCTCAACTCCCTCAACTCCATCTCCAACAATTACAACGTCACCGTCGATGACATGTTCCAGGGCATCTCCCGCGTCGGCGGCATCGCCAAGCAGAGCGGCCTCGAACTCATGGACCTCGAAGGCATCATCGGCTCCGTCGTCGGGGCCACCGGCCTGCCCGGTGCGGAAATGGGCAATGCCCTCAAATTCGTCATCTCCCGGCTCGCCGCTCCAGACACCCAGAAAAACCTCAAGGAAGCATTCAAGCTCGACCTCACCGAGCCCAATGGCGACTTGAAGAGCATGTCTCAAATCATCCGCGAGCTCGCCGATCTTTTCCCCACTCTCAACAACGCTCAGAAGCAGACGTTCCTCTCGCTCACTGCCGGGTCCCGCCAAGCATCACGCTTCGCCCTCGTCCTCGACCAATACCGCCAAGGTCAGGCTCTCGCCGCTCAGGCCATGAACGACAATGGCGTCTCCGCTAACGAAAACCAGCTCATCCTGGAATCCCTCGAAGCCCGCATCCAATCCCTCAAAACCACATGGGTCGAACTCTTCACCACCATGGGCGACGCCGGAGCCATGAACCGCGCCGGGGAATTTTTCAGGTACATGCGCGAGGTGACCATGGAATACACGGGCTCTATCGAGGCTGCTAAAAAGGCCACCGGGGAACTCGTTGTGAACAATCCCCAGCTCGCCACCCTGATCGAAAGTCTCGGCGGAAAAGGGGGTAAATTTCTGGGCACCCGCGAGAAATTCTCCAAGGAAGAGGGGGAGAATTCTGTCGCTAAAATGGAACAGTTCGTCAAAGAGGCCAAGGAGGGAAAGCACGAAGCCTTTTGGGATGTGAATGATAAGGGCAAGCGCAGTCTCGTCATGCCAAATAATAACTATTGGGGGATGGGCAATACCACTTTCGCCAATCTCGCCGAAGCCGAGGCGAAGCTCAAGCAGCTCAAGGAACTCACGGCCAACGGCGGCGACGCTGGATCCAAAGATAAACTTTCTGCTATCACTGCGCCCATCACCGAGTTGCGCAATACCGTCAAGCAGCAGGACACCTTCCGCTCCAATCTCGAATCCTTCGCCAAGGAAGTTAGAGGTGGTAAAATGGACCCCATGAAACGCGATCGCGATTTCGAATCCTCCGTCCGGGGCCTCCAAAACCTCCCGGATGGCGACCGTCTCTACAACCAAGCCATGCATGCGTACCAGGCTCTCTCCAAGGGGGGAGGTCACAAAAACGATAGTGCGATCGGCAGTCTCGCCGAGAACAACGCCGACATATTCCGCCGGGCTCATTCCAAATCCCTCAAAGGCTACGAAGCTGCCAAGCCAGCCGTCGTCGCCGGACTCGAAAAAACCTTGTCAGACAACGCCTCCAAGCGGCAGGAACTCGTCGAAAAGTTAGCCAAATCCCCGGCCTCCGAAAAACTCGGAATCACCGGCGAGATCAAGGAACTCGACCAAGTCAGCGCCACCGCCATTCGCGAACTCGAAACCCTCAAGGGTGCCATCGACGAACTCAAGGAATCCTTCTTCTCCATCCCCGAAGGTGCTTCCATCGCCAAATATCTCGACGATCTCATCGCCCAGGCCAAATCCTTTGGCGACGCTTTCAAGGACCTCTCCCCGGACGCCTCCAACGACCCCGTCGAGCGCATCTTCCTCCGCCGCAAAACCGCCGCCGGTCTCGCCGTCGATCTCCTCAAAAAACTCCAAGAGGAAACCGCCAAGACTGCCGACGAAACCAAGGCCGCTGCCGCCGACAATATTGAGGAAATCAAAAGTCGCAACTACGGCCCTAACTTATCCTCTGATGATGAAAAGAAAGTCAGGGAGCAGCAAAAGATTATCGACCAGCAGGACGCCCTCAATGACATGATTGCAACTCGCATTCGCGCCGAGGAAAAGTCCCGCGACATCGAACTCGACAAACTATCCATCTCCGAGAAGGTTGCTGCTCTTGTCCGCATCCAGACAGACGCCTCCAAGCAAGCCGACGTATCCTCCCTCGCTTGGCGCTTCGGTGAGACCGACTCCGACAAAAACGCCAACCAAGCCCGCACGGCCATTGCCCGCGCTCAGGCGACCATGGGTTTAGCTTTTGATTCCCGCTGGAACGACGGCTCATCATCTCCTGCTGCCCGTGCCAATGATGCCGGTTCCATCCTTCAAGACGAAGCCACGGCTCGCAAGGACTTGGAAAACCTCCAACGTCGCGGCTATGAGATCGATGCTGCCATCAAGCAAGTCAACATCGACACCCTCAAGGCCATGCGTGAGCAGACCGAGGAAGCCAACAAGAGGCTCATGTTAGCCTCTCGTGAGGACCAGCTCCGGGCTGCTGCCCTTTCCAACACCCTGCGTGCTCGCAACGTCGGCACCAATGAATTCTTCGGGCTCAGTCAGGAATCCCGTAAGGCCCTCGTCGATTTCTTCCCGTCCGACGCTCCTGGCCGTCTCAATCCTGCTCGCGACAAAAAGTACAAGGAGCTTTCCGATCTGGGTGGCGAGCAAGGCCGACTCCTCTCGGCCATTGATGAGCTCACTGGAGGGCTTGATGATCTCTCCAAGAGCATCACCAAAAACTCCGGCTCTGGCGAGGCGCTGGATGTTCTCCCCCGGGACTCCGACGGGGCCATCCAGAAGCGCGTCACTCGCGATTCCAATCCCGTCGTCACGCTCACCATCGGGCAGGTCACCATCGACCTAGCCGACCAGGTCGAGAAGATCATTTCCGGCTATGTCGATAGAAACCTAGCTGCCATGGAAGAGCGTCTCTCCCGTCCCCAGCGCCCCGCCCCAAACTCCCAAGGCGCAACTGAGTAGCGACGTTGCTGGCGCTGGTAGTTATTGGCTATTGGCTGCACCATTTGCCACGGCCGCACCTTTCCGAAGCATCTGGCCACCTGGCCGCCTAACTGAAAATTAACAGGTAACCAATTGGTCACCAATCGTAGTACCATTTTGGCGCATTCTGGCGCATTTTAGCTCACATCATGCCAAGGCGTGATTCAGTTGTTAAAAGCCATCAAACCCTTGTGGCAGTAGTGATTTTACGATTTTAAAGCCAATTTGAAGGGCTGCCAGACTCTAAATTCACCGGACCGCAGGTCCGGCCACCGGATCTTCCAACGACCTTCACCCGAAAAGCAATTTCCTAGCAGCCCCCCACACCTCAATCGTCGGTCATCGCTGGATATGAGCGTTAGGCGACTCCGCAAGTTTCACATGAAAACCACCCTCCAAGCCTGTTTTCTTACCGCCCTCCTAGCGGTCGTCTTGCCCACGCACGCGGCCGAGCCTGCGCAGGGGCTGGCCGACTATCGGGCGGAACTGAACACCTGTCGTCAGGAGCACGGCGGTTCGAGCGAGATTCCCGACGTGAAGTTCTTCCTATTCGGCATGGGCGCTCGCACGAAACTACTTTACCGGGACGGCATCCTTTTGGATGCGAAAACCGGGCGTGAATTATACCGCTGGAAAGTCCGGAGCGAAGTCATCGTGCCGTCGGATTATTTGGTTTCGATAGAGACCGAGGAGGGAGCGGCCGTCGCGCTACGCGAGGATTCCGAGGCCGTATGGCTGGAGCAAGGCGGGCAGCGCGCGGCGTTGGAGGGAACCAAGTCGTTGGTAAAGTTGCCGGACTTTGGCGGAAGGAAATTCCCGCGGGTGCTGCGCGTGCTGCATCAGGAAATGCTCGTGAATATCGTCGAGGCGGGGCCGGTGCCGAATTACTTCGTCTATGAAAAGCCGTGGTATCGCGATGGAGCGATGGTGGCGCTAGCGCTCAAGGAGACAGGAAACCTCGACCTGCTGAAGCCTTGGATCCTCGGCCTGCGCGAACCGTTTGACCGGAACAACAAAGGCGAGACCGAGGCGGACAATCTCGGTCAGGCGCTGTTGCTCATTTCACTTGTGTCCGACAAGAACCATCCGCTCGTGGCAAAAGTACTGGCGGAAGTGCCGCGATTTGAAAAGACCGACGCCACGGGTAAATACATCCTTGGTCGCTCGGATTTCAGCGACCATCCCGTATATCAAACGAAGTGGCTGAAATACGGCTTGCGAGCTCTCGACCTGCCCGACGTTTACGTCATCCCGAAAGTCGCCGACAGCTACAGCGCGCTTTTCTGGATGGACTACCGCGACCAGCATGTTGACGGTCCGCGATTCAGCCCGGGCACTGTCGCTGAATACCCCTATCTGGGATGGGCGGAAGCCCACTTCCACCGCCTGCCGCAAACTGCACCGGATCCTGGCAAAGGCATTCTGACCTGGGAGGGGTCAGCTTCGGAGGCCGATTACTGGCGCATGGAGGAACTGGCAAAGCATGGACTGTCCGGACCGAAACTTAATATGTGTACGCCGCACACCTGGCATGCCGCCGAAATGTTCCTGTATCTCATGGATAAAGACCTATCCTTATTAAATTGAATAACTGGAGACAAAAATGCTGCCACCCAAGCCTCTTCTGCGCAAACAACTGGAATATATAATCATTGAAAAAACAAAACAAGGACACCAGACTAAAAGCCTTTTGACAAAACTAAAGCGTCTGCCGGATAGTTACGATGCGTTCGCGGAATTTGCGGAACTGCTGCGCGACATACCAATGCGCCGGGATTGGAAATACCGGGAACCTCATGCATGGGCAGACATCCTGAATGAATGTGCACCTGACCGGCCGGCCGCTTCGGCTGGAACCATTTCTGTGCGCAAAGCATCCGAACGTGCCCGCACAGCCTTCCTGAGTTCCGTCTGCGGCTGCATCCTGGGCAAGCCGCTGGAAGTTAACCCGACATTAAAAGAAATCCGGCTGGCAGCGGAAACCGCGGGGGAATGGCCGCTTCGCGACTACATTTCCGGGCCGTTGCTGGACGCTCTCGGACGACGCCATCCTGACTGGCATGAAACGATCCGGGAGAATATCAGTTATGTGGTGCCGGACGATGACATTAATTACTCCATCATCGGAATGCTGGTTCTGGAAAACAAAGGGCTGGACTTCACCCGGGATGATCTGGTAAATATCTGGCTGCATAATCTTCCGCCGCGGTGGACATGGGGACCGGAACGCGCTGAACTTATCAAAGCGGCAATACACTCCACCGGACAGAACAAAACCCGCCCGTTCGCCGACTGGGTGGAAACATGGAATCCGGGCGAAGAAGCCTGCGGAGCAGCCATCCGGGTGGATGCATACGGATATGCGTGTCCCGGTCTCCCCGCCCTGGCGGCGGAACTGGCCTGGCGCGATTCAAGCTGGACTCATTCCAGAACCGGGGTCTACGCGTCCATGTTCATTGCTGCGGCAATTGCCGCCGCATTTGTTGCGGACACTCCGCTGGACATCTTTGAAACCGCCCTTAAATTCGTTCCGCAGCGCAGCCGCTTCCATGAGATTGTTTCAGATTGTTTCGACATTGCTGCCGGAGCCGGCGACTGGCTGGAAGGATATGAAAACATTAACGCCAGATATGGACAATACGGCCATTGCCAGCTATATCAGGAATGCGGATTGTTAATTAACTCCGCCCGTTTTGCCACAGATATTGCAGACGCCTTCTGCAAACAGGTCTCGCAGGGATGCGATACTGACTGCTTCGGAGAAATCATCGGATCCATTATGGGGGCTTATATGGGGCCGGAATATTTCGACAAAAGATGGCTCGCGCCGTTCCACGATGATTTACGCACCTCGCTGGCCAATTTCCATGAACGGTCACTGGAGGCGGTGGCACAGCGCATGGCGAAACTGCCGGAACTTGGACTCAACCGGAATTCATAGGAGTTGTAAAGAAATAAGTGGTATTTTTATACTGAGGGTATCGGGGAGAAATTTCGGGGTTGCCGGAGAGGAGCAAAGCCGTAGCTTTGTAACGAACCGGCAAAGCCGGAAGTACCCCTGAGACACCAGTAGAAAGTACCAGTTATTTTTGAACGACTCCATAGTGCCGGAATTATTACTACAAAAAAGATATTTGCTAATTTCCCGATTTCAAAGGCAGAATAATTTTGAATTCAGTGCCGGCTGAAGAGGAGTCTACGGAAATTGAACCGCCGTGCGCTTCGACAAATTGCCGGACTATGGCCAGGCCCAGTCCTGTACCCCCGGATTTGCCATAAGTAGTAAACGGCACAAACAGTTTGTCTTTAATTTCCTCAGGAATTCCCGGCCCGTTGTCTTTTACGCGGAACACCAGGTGACAGCCTTCGACATTCGCGCAAACCGCAATTGCCGGTGCTGTAATCCCGTAATCAGTCAAGGCTTCCGCGGCGTTCCGGATCAGATTCAGCATTACCCGCTCCAGCTTGCTCATATCACCAGGGAATACAACATCGTCCGGGGCATTTATCTCAAGCGTAATATTGCTTTGCGTCAGTACATCCTCGATTCCATGCCGTATCTGGCCGATTAATTCATTCAAATGTATTTCCTGTTTATCTGCGGCGTTGTTGCGGACAAAATCTAGCACGTCGTTAACCATTTCAAGGCCGCTTTCAGCAGACTTCTCAATCAATTCCAGATTCCCGCGCAATGCGTCCTTGTTTTCCATTTCCTCCAGAGATATTTCAGCCAGCCCCTTGATCCCGCCAATGGAATTGCGTAAATCATGACTGAGCATTGACAGCGCCTGACCGACTGCGGAAATTTTTTCATTCCGCACCAGCGCATCCTGCAAATCAATATTTTTAATCGCAGATGCCGCCTGCTCCAGAAACAGGCGGACCAGATAGATCCGTTCACTGTGCAGGATCGCATTTCCACGTTCAAACAATGTGACGATCCCATACTCATCCAGAGCAAAATACAGCATTCCTTTTGATTCATACATCTGCTTTTCAAGATTCAAAGGAATCGAGGCAAGGTATTTTCCTGCGACTTCCGGCTCCACCAGAATTCCGGTCGCGGAAATCACTTCATATTTATCTTTGC
>Ga0118677_10006442_pt1 | contig 19870 bp, 9 predicted proteins | sample AliMusrvi5mmetaG_FD_86154 | JGI IMG/M metagenome (GOLD analysis project Ga0118677, IMG submission 86154)
ACACTCCTCGACCCGGCCTGCATCCGGCACGGGGTACCACGCTGACCAGCGCGTGACAGTTCTCCTACACCTCCTTTCGCACCTGCGAAAGGGGGCGTAAGGCTGCCATGCGAAAACCACATGGTTCAGAGTGATTCCAGGTTGGGAAGCGGTTTAAAAACTCACTCTCCCCATTTGGGGCGACGCTTGTCGAGGAAGGCGGCAAGGCCCTCGCGGCCCTCCTCCGAGGCCCGCAGGTCGGAGAAATGGCTGGCGGTGTAGCGCATCAGGTCGGGTCCCATGGGGCTGTCGTCCACCACTCGGATCAGCTCCTTGGCGGCGGCCTGGGCCTTGGGGCCGCCCTTGAGGCAGGCCTCGACCAGATGGTCGCGGGCGGCTGCCAGCTTGTCGGCCGCCACCACGGCATGGACCAGTCCGGTTCGCAACGCCTCGCGGGCGTCGAAGCGCTCGCCCGACACCATGTAGCGGCGGCAGGCGCGGGCGCCGCGTTCTATATCAAGGAAAAATTGAAGGATGATGAATTTAAAAGCGCAATGAAAGTGAAGGGTGCTTACGGTTTAAGCAAGGCATTGGAAGGTGTGAATTCAGTTCTTCCCAAGCTCCCCTGGCCATATATTGACGACTTTATCAGCGAGAATTTTTATGAAGGTCACACCGAGTTCAGAGATACAGGCGTCAGAGGCGGCAAATGGCGATTGGGTTACGGGCGGGAAAGCCTTTTACCGGTTGATTACACCAAGAAGGATTACTATCTCGGCGGTTTTTTAACCAACCCGCCCAGCACTGTGAAGTCTGTTTTAGATGATATCGCCGTAAGGGCAATCTGCCTTGACGACGGCAGCGGCAGAGGCGCGGCGGTGTTCGCCGTGATTGACTGCATCGGCCTTTCCGGCACGGATGTCAGAAACATCCGCTCTCTGCTGGCTCATTTCGCGAAGGAAAACAATATTGTCAGCATTAATGTTTCCGCCACCCATTGCCACAGCGGTATTGATACGCAGGGCATTTGGGGCGTTTTACCGGATATTTTAAAGAACAACATCAAGGAAATTAAGAAAGGCAGACCCGAAAACCTGATTTCCGGCAGGGATCCGGAATTTATGGACAAACTTCACGCGAAGGCAGCCGAAACGATAAAAGCCGCCTATAATGACATGAAGCCCGGCAAGCTTTACGCAAAAACCTTTGACGATTTAAAATATTCGCGTGATAAACGCAAGCCCGATGTTGTTGACAAGAACATGACCAAACTTCACTTCATCCCCGACGACGGCAGTGCGGAAACAGTCGGCGTAATGATGGCTGCGCATCCGACAGCGCTGAACGCGGAAGAAGGCGAGCTGAGCGCCGATTATATTTATTATATTGAAGAAGAGGTAAACAAAGCGGGTTCCAACCTTATTTTCTTCCAGGGTCCGCAGCTTGCTGTTGCCGCTGACAGAGGCTTTGTGCCTCCCGACGCCACGGGGCGCGGTTTTCAGGAATACGGCAGAGAAATCGGCAAATACCTGCTCAACATAAGTGCCGAACAGGAAGAGAAAGTCGCGCCGATACTCAATGTGCGCGTCACCGAAGTGTTTGTCCCCGCAGGCAATTATATTATGCTGCTCCTGCTCAAAGCGGGCATCGTCAACAATCAGGTTGTTAAAACCGGCAAAAGAACCAGGGATATCATGTTCATGACAGAAGTCGGCTATGCGGAGCTTGGTAAAAAGCTGCGTATCGCCATGATGCCCGGCGAATTCGCGCCGGAAATGCTTGTCGGCGGCACTTTGAGCAAAGAAGAATCCTGTAACGGAACATCATGGGATTTCCCGCCGATGAAGGATATGATAGCCGATAGCACCGATTTGGTCATTATCGGGCTTTGCAACGATTCTATCGGCTACATTCTGCCGGATAACGATTACGGCTGTATCCTGGAGGAAGGCCGCTATGAGGAGGCCGTATCCGCAGGGCTGAAGACCGGTTCCACGCTTGTGAATGCGTTTGAGCATTTGGTTGACAGCTGCGGCAGGCTGAAGAAGTAGATGTCATTTTCTTTATTTTTAACGGATAGCATAGTAAAAAAACAGGGAGCGCATTTTTATGCGTTCCTTTCTTTCTGATTGACAGTGACTATAATTTTTGTTATTATAATTATATGAACTTTCGTAAGTTGTTTCTATTTTCAGGGAGGCGGAATATATGTCAAAATCAAAAAAGCTTCTTGGTGTATTAATGGCAATTGCTCTTGTTTTTAACACGCTCGCAATCGGTGCCTCGGCCGTCCTCGGTGACGGAAACGAGCTTTCCGCCAATATTGCCCTGCAGGTCGGATGGTACAATACAACAACCAAAGTTTTTACGCCGCTCGCCGCAGGTGAGACACTGAAAACCAACGATGTTATCACCGTGCGTATTTGCCCGCAGACCGACTTCCTTGTTGGTTCGTCCGAGTATGTCGCTATGTTTGACAAAGCTGCTTACTCAATCGTTGGTATCAACAAAGCGGCATTTACCGCGAACACGGCTAACACATTCTATGACCAAACCGCTTCGGGTTATTCGGGCGTTACACAAAATATTGTAGGTGGAACAACCTATTCGGGGCTGCCTACAGCCGCTTGGCCTGCAACCTTTGGATCAACCGAAAATTACAGTGTATATACAGCGATAAAAGTCGGCAACCTGGCTGACACGAACTCCAATAACGGCGGGTATCCGAATTTATTGCCGGGTGACTGGCTTTTCCAATTCAGCCTAAAGGTTCTGAAAGACCTTCCGGCCGGTTCCAACGCCCGTATCTGGATGGACAGCCGCTGGTTCAGAACGGTAAACAATAAAACTGTTGACGGTTATTTTGCGAAATGCCTTGAGGGAAGCACTTCTTCTTCCGGTCTGTCCACAATCTACAATTTTGAATATGATATGTCTGCCGCGGATTTCAAGCTTCCTCTTCCCGCCCCGGTAACCGGCACCATCACCTTTGACAGTGCGGGCGGCTCGGCCGTTGCTCCGATTACGGGCAATGTCGGTGATGCCATCATCCCGCCGGCGAACCCCTCAAAAACGAACTACACCTTTACGGGCTGGAGCCCGGCGCTTCCGGCCACCTTCCCCGTAGGCGGATTTGCGACAACCGCGACATGGTCACTTAATCAAACCACAATCACCTTTGACAGCGCGGGCGGTACGGCTGTTTCGCCGGTAACAGGCGGTGTCGGCACGGCGGTTCCCGCGATTACGGCGCCGACAAAGGCAAATTATACCTTTGCGGGTTGGTCCCCGGCCATTCCGGCAACCTTCCCCGCTTCCGGTTTTACCGCTGTGGCGCAGTGGACAATCAACAAAACCACCATTACCTTTGACAGCAATGGAGGAACATCCGTTTTGCCCGTAACGGGTGATATTGGTTCTGCCGTTCCGGCGGTTACACCTCCAACGAAAGCAAATTACACATTCGCGGGCTGGAGCCCGGCGCTTCCGGCCACCTTCCCCGCAGGCGGATTTGCGACAACCGCGACATGGACACTTAATCAAACCACAATCTCCTTTGACAGCAACGGCGGAACATCTGTTTCGCCTGTAACGGGTGATATCGGCTCAGCCGTTCCGGCGGTTACGGCACCTACAAGAGAAAACTACACCTTCGCGGGTTGGTCTCCTGCTATTCCGGCAACCTTCCCCGCTTCCGGCTTTACAGCCATTGCGCAGTGGACAATTAATCAGACTACAATCACCTTTGACAGCAACGGAGGTACTGCCGTTTCGCCTGTAACCGGTGACATCGGTTCCACTGTTCCGGCAATTACCGCACCGGTAAAAACAGGCTTTACTTTTATTGGTTGGTCTCCTGCATTACCCGCAACCATGCCTTCGGAAAATACAACTTATACGGCACAGTGGGCTGTTAACAGCTATACAATAACCTTTGACGCAAACGGTGGCACGGGCGGAACGAGCATCAAGTTGGAATATGGTGCGGCACTTACCCCGCCAACAGTCTCCAGAACAGGTTATACCTTTATTGGTTGGTCTCCGGATATTCCGGCAACAGTCGGCTCAGGCGACGCGACATACACCGCACAGTGGAACCCAAACAGCTATGTTATCACCTTTGACGCGAACGGCGGTACTGGCGATACAAGTGGTTTGTTTGAATATGGTTCCCCGCTTACGGCGCCGGTTGTCACAAAAACAGGTTATACCCTCACGGGCTGGTCGCCGTCGTTACCTGGCACAGTACCGGCAACGGATACAACCTATGTGGCACAGTGGAGCGCGAATAGCTACACAATCACCTTTGACGCGAACAGCGGCACAGGCGGCACGAGCGGAATAATGGTCTACGGAACAACGCTTATAGCACCGACCGTGACAAAGACGGGTTACACTTTCACTGGTTGGTCACCCGAAGTTCCCACAACCGTTCCGGCGGGAAACACGACTTACACAGCACAGTGGACAATCAACAGTTATACTGTCAGCTTTGACGCCAACGGTGGAACAGGCTCCGCGCTGAATGTGACGCAGGATTACGGCACGGAGGTAACCTTGCCAACAATGGGGTTTGTAAAGACGGGCTATACTTTCATAGGTTGGAACACTGCGCCAAATGCCACGACAGTACTAAGCAGTTATTATGTGCCGGCAGCAGATATGACACTCTATGCGGTTTACGAAATAGGTTTTTTCTGGATATGTTTTGATGCAAACGGCGGTACAGGTTTTGAAGAATGTGTACAAGTAAGGCAAGGCGATGCAATACCTTTGCCTACGAAAGGCTTCACAAAGACTGGCTCCACGTTCATTGGTTGGAACACGGACCCTAAAGCCACTACGACGGTTGTCGGACCCCTCGCAATATCTGACATGACTTTTTACGCAATCTATGAAATTAACCAATACACAGTCAGCTTTAACGCTAACGGCGGCACTGGCTCCGCGACAGATGTAACACAGGATTATGGCACGGAAGTAACCTTGCCAACAACGGGGTTCGCAAAGACCGGCTATACTTTCATCGGCTGGAACACAACACCAGGTGCCGTTACGGCACTGGCATACTATAAGGTACCGGCGGGTGACTCGACACTTTACGCAATCTATGAAATAAACCAATACACAGTCAGCTTTGACGCGAACGGCGGCACGGGCTCCGCGCCAAATATAACGCAGGATTACGGCACGGAAGTAACCCTTCCGGCAATAGGTTTCGCGAAGACGGGCTACACCTTCCAAGGGTGGAATACGACGGCGAACGCAACAACGGCGTTGAGCAACTACTATATGCCGGCAGGCGATGTAACTCTTTACGCGGTTTATGGAATCAACACCTACAACGCTATATTCATGGTTGACGGTAATATATACCAAACTGTTCCAACTGTTTATGACATACAAATAATTGCTCCGGCAAATCCCGCCAAAGCAGGTTGCACCTTTATAGGCTGGTCGCCATCGGTCGGAACAATGGGTGCGGGTGATATGAACTTTAATGCCCTGTTTACTATCAGCGGTTATACTGTTCACTATGTGGTTGATGGCAATTTTTACAGGGATGTTACTGTCCCTGCCGGCAGCACGGTTCCCGCTGACCCGAGCGTTGTTATGCCTGAAATGGCACGGCCAACGAAACCGGGATATACGCTGATTGGTTGGTCTGTTACGCCGATGATGATAATGCCTGAACACGATATTATTGTTTCAGCGCTTTGGTCAATGAGCAAAGTTACAATCTCAATTAATTGGGGCGGTACAATTGAATTTTTAACCGGTTCTCCCGGCGACTATGTTTTGTATGATCAGCGCACCATAACCGGTTATACCTTTACAGGTTTCAGCCCAGCAATTCCAACTACATTTCCTTCAACCGACCTTGCTGTAACCGCACTTTGGATGGTTAACACCTACAACGTTTTTTTCATGTCTGACGGTGATTTATACGCAACAGTTCCAACCTTGTATGGTACGCAAATAGTTGCTCCGGCAAATCCGACAAAAGAAGGCTACACTTTCGCCGGTTGGGATTCTATTCCCGCGACAATGCCCGCAACCAATATCATCTTAAACGCTCTTTGGCACCGGATACCGGTAACACTCACTGTCAAAGCCGGCTCAACTGCGATAATCAATGAATCAAACGGATTTATCTCCGGGCTTGAGGAAGGCATGACCGTTGAAACCTTTTTGAGCAGCTTTATGACGGTCAACGGTGACGGGCGGATTGCATACCAATACTACACAGACAGCTTTGGTACAGGAACAAGGATTGACCTGATTGACAATGTTACCGGGTTGGTTGTTAAAACCTATTACATCGTTATTTACGGCGATGTTGACGGCGACGGTTATATCACCGCCGCGGACGAAAACATTTTGGGCATGGTCGCTTCCTATCAGATGTCCTTTGACGAGGGTTCGGCGTTTGAATGCGCGGGCGACCTGACACAGGATGAACAGGTGGACACCTTTGACCTGAACCTTGTCAGCGCGGCGGCCAACTATTCCGGCACAATCAGCCAAACTACGCCATGGATTTTGGTTTAACAGCTGAACTGATTTTAGTGCCGGTTCTCCCCTTGGTTTTTGAAGAGGCTTGGGCGTATGCTCAAGTCTCTTTCTATTTTTGCCGCCCGCAAGCCGGGCTGAAAAAACTTTTTTTGATGACCGTTAATACTCCATGATTTATTATTATTTGTTTGAATCTGTGAATGCAGCCGAATCGGTATGATATTCTGTTTTGAAGTTGACATGAGTTTGTATATATGATATATTCAAATTAACGGATAACTTTTAAAAGTTATTGTTAAATAATGAATAAAATGGAGTGTAAAATTGTGAAAAAAATGAAAAAGCAATTGAGTTATCTGTTTATTTTTGCGCTGGTAATCACCAGTATAAGCATGGGGTTCGGATTTAAAACTCAGGCGCTGACCAGTATGGGGTCATGGCGTGTCTATGGCAAAACAGCCACATACGACTGGTATAACCCGATCACATGGTTCGAGGGAACCGGTGATAGTATTGTTGTTAAGTTCTGGTCCGGTCCGGACGGAACCGGCACCTTGCTTTATACGACAGCGGACCTTGGCGACGGTATAAAAAGAGTTGCAGCAGAAGGGTCTAATACCTATACCGATATCCCGACAACCAATAAAATATCCAGCATCACTTTTAATAAAGTCAGCGGAACGGACAATTGGAGCTGCGATAACTTAACGGTTTATTATACGCCTTCCGGCGGGTCGGAGCAGATGATAGCATCGGTTACCCCGACGGCTGAAATCAGCGACGACAATCCTCATCTCATCGGCAACACCACCTTCTTCAATACCGATCACAACCGTTATATCAATTTTAATGCCAACGGCGGAAGCGGAACAATGGCTCCCCAATACCTCATCTGGGGTACGTCGGATCATTTAAGCGCCAACACTTTCACCAGAAACGGCTATACCTATGCCGGTTGGTCAGCAACGGAGGCATTGGCGGATGCGGGTATTTTAACCTATCCCGACGGTTTCGATTTTATGATGCCGGACAATGTCGTGGACCTATGGGCGGTATGGGTGCCGTTAACGGGAATAGCTTATACAATTAACCACTACAAAGAAAATATCAGTAAGACCGCTTTTGATATTCTTGCGGCTACCGAAACCTCTACGGGTTCGACGGGCCAAATGGTATACGCGACGGACAACGCGTACGAGGGCTTCACAGCTGTGACCCCGCTTGCAAGCGGCGCGATTATTTATGACGGCAGCCTTGTCGTCAATCAGTATTACACAAGAAACACCTATTCATTCAATTTTGATGCCAACGGCGGCACGGGCGGCGGACAGGTTACGATGGCATATGGAGCGCCGTTTTCGGCACCGGCCGTAACAAAAGCCGGCTATATTTTGACCGGCTGGGTGCCCGCGTTGCCCGCAACGGTTCCGATAGGCGGAGGTTCCTACACAGCGCAATGGAGCCAAAGCGGTTATACCATAACATTTGATGCTGCAGGCGGTACAGGCGGCGGGCAGCAAATTGTCGATTTCGGCGTAACGCCTACACCGCCCACCGTAACGAGAACCGGCTACACTTTTGCCGGCTGGTCGCCCGCAATAGTCCCCGCGACCGCGACCGCGACCTATACGGCACAGTGGACATTAAACACCTACACAATAACTTTTGACGCCGCGGGCGGCGTGGGAGGCGGACAGCAAACGGTTAAAGCCGGTGATATGCCGGTTGTGCCGACAGTAACGAAAGCGGGCTACACCTTCACACGATGGACGCCGGCAGTAACGGCTGCAACTGCGAATAAGACTTACACCGCGCATTGGAGCGTAAACAGCTATACCATCACTTTCGACGCCTCAGGCGGAACGGGCGGCAATGTGCAAACGCTTGTTTACGGCGCAACGCCGGCTGCTCCGACAGTAACCAGAACCGGTTACAACTTCACCGGCTGGCAGCCAACTGTGGGTGCCGTAACGGGGGACACGACCTATTATGCCCAGTGGAGCATTAAAACATATACCATAACCTTTAACGCAAACGGCGGTACAGGCGGCACGGTTGAAACGGGAAATTACGGCGAAGTTCCGAACATTCCCGATGTGTCGAGACCGGGCTATACCTTTGCCGGCTGGTTTCCCGATATTGAACTGGTGTCAAGGGACATTACCTATGTTGCCCAATGGCAAAGCGCAAGCACCATCACACTTACCTTTAATGCCAACGGCGGAGAAGGCGGAGGCACCCTCTATATGAGTGCCGGCGCGGTGCTTACGCCACCGGCTGCCATAAGAGCAGGTTATACTTTTGCCGGCTGGTCACCTTCGGTGCCTGCAACCGTACCCGCAGTAAACACAACCTATACGGCAATATGGACAGCTAACTCCTACAATGCTGTCTTTATGGTTGACAGCACCGTATACAAAACTGTTCCTACCGTTTACGGCAAGACAATAACATTACCGTCCGCCCCGGCGAAGTCCGGTTACACTTTCGCCGGCTGGGATAATATTCCCGCGAAAATGCCCGCAAATGATGTTACAATCAACGCGCTTTGGAACAGACTTCCCGTAACGCTTTCGGCAAAAGCAGGCTCAACAACAATCATTGACCAAAACAAGGGCTTTATCTCCGGGCTTGAGGAAGGGTTGACCATCGGAACCTTTTTAAGCAGCTATGTGACAATTAACGGTGACGGACGGATTGAATATCAGTACTATACGGACAGTTTCGGCTCGCAGACAAGGATTGACCTGATTGATAATGTAACCGGTTTGGTCGTTAAGTCCTATTACATCGTTATCTACGGCGATGTTGACGGCGACGGCTATGTCACCGCGGCTGACGAAAATATCTTAGGCATGGTCGCCTCTTATCAGATGACCCTTGACGAGGGTTCGGCGTTTGCATACGCGGGCGATTTAACACAGGATGAACAGGTGGATACCTTTGACCTGAACCTTGTCAGCGCGGCAACGAACTATTCCGGCACAATCAGCCAATCCAATCCAAGCGTACTGGTTTAACTTTTATTCGGCGGGAGTAAGCGCCCGCCCTACAACGACCACTGAAAAAGGAGGGCTTTCGCCCTCCTTTTTGCTATGTGTTTTGTTTGTTACAGTGTTACTTTGATGGACTTAATCTCGAACGGTTTGAAGATCAACGCTATTTTTCCGTCCTTGATTGCAAGCGCGCCTTCATCCTCTTCCATCAGGTTGCATTCAACGGCGCTCTTGATATTTTCACCGAAGGTTAATACGCAGCCGGTCTTTTTATTCCAGGTCTCGTAAGCTCTGATGACGATGTCCCTGCTGTCTTCCGCTTTTTTGACTGTCTCAATGATAACATTGGGGGCGTCGGCCGAAACGAAGGAATAACAGGTGCCAAGCTTGCCTTCTGTCGGCTCGGCTTTTGCGCAGTAGAGCGGGAAGTTCAGGGAAAAGCCTTCCTTCACAACATCAGAGGAACTGGCAGCGCCGGCGTGCGGGTAAATGGAATAGACAAAATTATGCATTTCCCTATCCTGCGCCCAATTCGGGTTGGTCGCGCAGCGCAGCAGCGACGGCATGATGTGCCCCTTCTTAACGGTCCAGCCGTACTTGCAGTCGTTCAGGATTGAAAGGCCGAAGCTGTTGTCGCTCAAATCAGCCCATTTATGGCCGACGACTTCGAACTGCGCGAAATCCCAAAGCGTATTGTTGTGGGTGGAGCGCTCAAGGTTGCCGAACTGAATATCGAAGGTCGCCTTAACGGCGTTTACATCAACCGGATAATCGGCTTTGAGAAGGATATGCTCTTCCTTCCAGTCAATGGCATACGCAATATCGATGCGCGCGATCTCATTGTAAAAGATGAAATACTGCTCGATTGTGGAGGACATGAACTTCCTTTCAACCTTCCAAACCGCTCTTACAGGCCCGTTTTCAATGAGCTTGCTGCTTGTGACATCCGTAATCTCCGTGCTCTTCTCGTCAAAATAGACATCCACATTCCAAGCGTCATGGGCGGAAGGCCTGTCTTCAAAAGCAATCAGTTTGTTCAAAACTTCTCCCTCGGGCGCAACATTTCTGCCGCTTGCCTTGTGAAGAAGAGAGGAAATGTTCATATTTTCGTCAAACTCGGCTTTAAAGAAAGCGTTGCTGACGGTATTGCCGTTCACATTAACCGTTCTATCGCAGTTCGGGGTGGTCCATTCGACGATTTTAAAGGCCTTGAAACCCTTAGCCGGAATGCCCTCCGCGTAAAAGGCAAGCTTGCCGTCATAAGTGATCTGCCAGGCAAGCGATTTCCCGTCAGAATCAACGATGGAGAAATTCTCGGATGACGGCATACCGGTGATGACAACATCATCGCGCGCCATGCCTAACGTGTTGAAAACAACATAGGATTTTTCTGTGACAGCGAGATTTGCCGTTAATTTCGCGACAGCTTCGTTGACAAGCTCGCTGCCCTTTGCAATAATCGCGTCATACTGAATCTTGGAGTCGTCATAGACTTCTTTAATGGAGGAGCCGGGAATGATGTCGTGGAACTGGTTGAGTAAAATAATCTTCCACGCTTCATAGATATCCGCCGCCGGATACTGAGCGCCGCACAGTGTCTGCGCGATAGACGCAAGCGTTTCAAGGTCATGGTATAAATTCTCGCTCTTGCGGTTGTAGCGCTTATTACGCGCCTGGGAGGTCAGTGTGCCTCTGTGGTATTCCAAGTAAAGCTCGCCGGTCCATTTCGGCAGATAGCGGCTTCCGCCGACATCTTTTTTAAGGTTTTCAAAGAAATCCCTGCTGAATTCCATTTCGGTTTTCGGGCAGCCGGGTATTCCCCTTTCCATGCGCCTGCCGAACTCGAGCATTTCAATGGTCGGGCCGCCGCCGCCGTCGCCGAAGCCGAAGGAGCAAAGCACATTTTTGTTAAGGTCTTTCTGTGAATAGCGTCTCCAGCCGCCGATAACAAGCTCCGGCTCCAGGTACGCATTGTAGGTTGTGCCGAAATCTTTCCTTTCGTCATTGTCGGTGCTGGGTTCAAAGTGCGCGAGCACTTCTGTGCCGTCAATGCCCTTCCACATAAAGGTATCGTAGGGAACTTTGTTGTATTCGTTCCAGGAGATTTTGGTGGTCATAAAGTAATCGATGCCCGCTCTTTTCATAATTTGAGGAATAGAAGCGGAATAGCCGAACACATCGGGCAGCCACATAATTTTGTTATCAATGCCGAATTCATCTTTGAAAAAGCGCTTGCCGACAAGGAATTGCCTGACGAGGGATTCGCCCGAGATTACATTGGTATCCGACTCAACCCACATGCTGCCTTCAGGCTCCCAGCGGCCTTCCTTTACACGTTTGCGGATTCCTTCGAACACCTCCGGGTAATCCTGCTTGATGTAATCATAAAGCTGCGCCTGCGAGGACATAAACTTGTATTCGGGGTATTCTTCCATCAGCTTCAAAACGGTTCCGAAACTGCGCCCTGTCTTGTCCCTTGTCTGGCGGAGACGCCAAAGCCAGGCGACATCTATGTGCGTGTGGCCGATGCAGGAGGTTTTAACGCCGATATCGCCCGTGCCGTAAAGCTCCTTCTCAAGGAAAGCAATTGCCGCTTCCGCTGATTTGGAAAACACATCTCTATCGGGCGTATATAAGTCCAAAATACTTACGGCTGCGTTAAGCGCCTTTATAATATCAACTCTGGGGATATCATCCACTTCATAAAGCTTGGCTACTTCAAGCGGGGTTAAGAGGTCATAAACCAACTTTAGCACAAGCTCGTCAATTGTTTTCACGCAGGCACGCATCTGCACCTGGCCCCTAAATCCCCATGCATCGGTATGCGCGTTGATGGCAATGTCAAACTTTTCGCCGCCATTTGCCGCGTCAAGCAAACGCACGGTGCTGTGGTTTGAATCCATGCCCTGCAGAAGTTTTCCGTCCGCGAAAAGAATAAGCTGCGGGTTGCCGCTGTTCCAGCCGCCGCTCTGATATGGCATAACCTCATAAAGAACCGGCTTGCCCGCAAAGCGCGCCGGGACTTCGATTGAATGTTTAAACCAGGCATAGCACTCCGGATAACCCCAATATTCGGTGTTCGTATCATAGTCGCGCCATTCGCCCTCATTAATCTGCGCGATGGTTTTTTGCCCGTCCCTGAACTTGAATCCCCCGAGGTTCTCGCTGTCGGTATAAAGATACTTGCTCTGCAGTAAATTGATAATCGTCTGAATTCGCTTCGGAAACATACCGCGCTCCGAATTTTTGTCAACATAAAAAATACTGTTGCCCATCATTAAATTCCTTTCATAATGTATTTAAAGTATAATAAATATCAAACCGAATCAAAACTGAAGCAGTGCAGCGGCAGCGGGAACCACTGCGCGGCATTCATTGTTAAGTTCCTGCGCTCGGCTGAACTGAGTGAGAACAGCAGCCTGATCGCCTGAAAATGGTCGAGCTCCAAATCGGGTTCTTCTTCGGTTGAAACCACTTCCACCTTGCCGTCTTTTATGTTTATCTTAATCTTCTCATCGCCGGCATAGCCGTGGATAAAGAGTTTTATCTCACCATCGGTTATCGGCTCTGTGGCGGCCTTTACTTTTAACAAGCCGCGTACCGTATTGGCAAAGTTGATAATGGTGTAACACTCGGGATGCCTGACAGAACAGCTTTCGGCGATTTTAATTAAGTGGTCAAGGCAGTCCGTATCATACGGCGCGACCGAAAAGCCGATGCTCTTATCCTGCACAGTTTCAAAAACGGCAAGAATCATTTGGTTGATGCTCTCGGTATCAACCGCTTTGAAGTCGGCAAGACCGCCGCCGTAATCGCGTGTGAAAAAGCCTTTCATCACACCGTCTTTAAAAGCGGCATAGGGTTTATGCCGCCAGGAACAAAGAATATCATACATTTTCTCCGGCGGATGAACCGCATAGTACGGCGCTTTGCGTATCATCGCGTCTATTTCGGCAAGCAAATCTTTATCATCTGCGGTAACCTCCCGCACTTCAAGCTCGTTTTCGGCATCCATGCCCATGCAGTGGCGGAGGTTTGATAAGTTAATGGAAAAATCATACCGGACCCCCGCCGGTTCAAACCCAAAATAGCCGTAGCGCTGCCTTTGCCCGCCAAGCAGCCCGAAATCCGCTTTGCTTGCTTTCATGTCGGCCAGCGCCATGTTCATGCATTCAATCATATAGCCCTTCGAGCGTGAATCCTTCGCAACGGCGACATTACCGATTCCGCCGCAGCGAAGCTTTTCTCCGCCCGCCATTACCTCATTGTAAAAAAGACCGACAGCGCCCTTAATAGCGTCGCCCTCTTTCACGATAAAGTTGTTATAGCAGGGGTCGTTTTCGGGTTTATAAAGCTTGGGCAGCAGGTTTAAAAAGTCCCTTTTTGTCTCCGGATCGTCATCCGTAAAAAATACAACATCGAGAAAAGAAATCAGCTGCGCATAGTCCTCTTTGGGCGTTCTGCCTGCATACGTTACATCTGAAATGGTAATCAACATCCTTTCTATTTACATCAAGAATATGTTAAACTATACCGATGTTAGTGTCAATATAAATATGGCGATTGCAAAAGATTTATGGTATTATAAAATATAATCTCAAGGAATGCAGTTTGCATAATTTAAATGAATTTGAGAGGAGTTTTGGTGAATGAAAGAAGCTGCTGTCAGTTTAATCCCCAAAGATTTTGATAATTCTCCGCCGAACTATTATTGCACCTGGCAGTTAATGGAGTGGGTTCCGGGGAACACGGAAAACGCCAACCTGACAATAAGGGACGTTTTAACCGATGAAAGGCTTTTCGGTGAAAACGGATTGGCGAAAACGATGTACCCGAAAATCAGAAACCAGCTGATTTTTCTGGTTGATGACGGCTGGGAGGTTGCTGATTCCGCAAACGGGACTTTGAAAGAAGAAGTTTGGTTCAAGCCCTACCTTGGCAGCAGCCAGCTCCACCCGAGCAAATTCCCCGGTTACGGCAATACGCTCGCCGAACGCTTAAAAACACTTGCCAATAAAATCAAGGCGGAAGGCTGGAAAGGCGCCGGTATCTGGATCAGCCCGAAGGTTGCTTATGCCGGGGATGTCATCGGCAGGGAAAAAGGCTTCCTCGAATATTTTAAAATCCGGCTTGAATGGAGCAAATACGCCGGAATCGCTTATTGGAAAATTGACTGGGGTGACTATGATTTTTCGGATAAGTACCGCAAGAAACTGGGTAAACTGAAAGATGAAATATATCCCGAACTGATTTTGGAAAGCTCACAGGTCCGCAGCCCTTTTAACGCAAAAGGCCAGGAACGCGGGATCTATTTGGCATTTCACCGGTACAGGCTCGCTTACAGCGATGTACTTCGCACCTATGATGTTACCTATCAGCTTGCGACACCCACAACCCTTTCCCGCGTTGCCGCTCTGCTGACGCATCTGCGCAAAATTCATGATAATGTTCCCGGCTATATCAACGCGGAGGATGAGCTTTACCTTTGCTCCGGCCTGGGGCTGGCAATGGGCATCATGCGTTTCCCTGTGCCGAATGGTTTTGCGGATAATGCTCCGCCCTTTACCGGCGGCCTTTTCCCGTCGCCAAAGCCTGTCAGCCGGAAACTCGATGAAGTTGAGCGGGCAATCCGCTGGCAGAGAATCGCCCCCGCATACAGCTGCAAATACGGTTTTACAAAGATAAGCGAGAAAGTTTTAACGGACAATTGGAGATACGCGCAAAATGAGGATATTATTACCCAAGGCGCGCCCCAAACGGTCGCCAGAGGAGTAGAGCTGCCGAAGGTTACTCCTGCACCGGGGTGTTTGGAGCCGTATGTCGTCGCATCAAAAAATCCAAGCGGGGCCGTTTCGATTGCTGCCTTAGGCAGGGTGACGGCGGAAAAAGGTTCTCAGAAAGCATCGGCGGACGTTACGCTGAACATCGGTAAAAACACAGGTAAAATCGGCGTTTTCGGGTTTTACAATTCTTTGACAATCGAAACCGAAAGCAATATAGAAAACAAGCGAATTTTTGCCTGTGATTTGCTGGATGACAACGCCTATGACATAACCGAAGACATAAAATTAAGCGCGCATAAAATCACAATTGACGGGGCGCTGATTGATAAAATCGGCTTGATGAAGGCAAGCGAAAATGATGTTTCCGAACCGGGGCTGATTATTCAAATCGGAGATGCCGCCGGATTTGAAAAAACGGAGCTTGAGGAATCTGTCCCGAAAACATCGGAATGGTTTTATACGTACACCTTTTTAAAAGGAGCCGCGGCGAAATTTCACATTGCCAACAAAAGGCGCATCCACAAAAGCAAAATCAGAGAATTCGACCGCTCGCAGCGGTAAATTACCAGCTTCAAAAACAGAAATACCCGTAAGCCGTTTTTTGGGTTACGGGTATTTTACATGCGTTGAAAGATTTTGAATGTATTCGAAGTCAGTTTACCTGTATCCCCACCCGCCCGCGATTCTGCCGCGGCCGCGCGCCCAAAAGCTTTTACCTGTGAAACAGATAACCGCACCAAATAGTGCGACAGCGAGCCAGGATAATACGGTCATATTCCAGCCGCTTTTTTCGGCAATAACGCCGATGGTGACGCTGGAAACGGCGGAGGCGAAATAGGAACAGGCGTTTAAAAACCCAGTTATCGAGGCGGATTTGCCCAGCCTGCTGAAATGGAACGGTATGAAGGTGAGCAGCATCGCGTTTACACCGAGCATACTTGAAAGTGAAAGGGCTATCAGCGTAACCGCAAAAACAATGTTCAGCTTGCCGAACAGGAAAAGGCAGACGAACGCAGCGGCGCTGACCGCAAACAATACTCCCGCAGTCGCCATTTCGTTATTGATGTACCTTTTATTCAGCCAAAGTGCGGAATATGCCCCGGCTAAACTGACAACCGGCAGAATAATCGAAAGCGCGGCAGAAAATTTAGGCGCGACGCCGAAAAATTCGGTGATATAGGTCGGCACCCAAAGGGTTACGCCGTCCTTTAAAATACCATTAAAAAGAATAGCGATTACCGCGAAAATCAGCCCTGTGCCTATAATAAGCGCCGGCATACTGCGGGCTTTGCCTGAAGGCAAGGGGTCTTCTCCTGCCAGGGATGTTTCCCCGTGCGATTTTATACCTTCGCGCTTTGAGATATATTCTTTGATGCTTGCAACTCCGCCGAACCAAATCAATGACGCCCCCACCAGCAGCGTGCCGTCGGTGATGAAAACCGCACGCCAGCCCGCAGCGGCGAGGATAACGGAGGAAAGCAGATAGGACGCGATGGTGCCGACGGGGATGGTTGTGGAAATATTCACCCCGGCTTTTGATTGGTTTGCTTTCGGCAGCCATTCGGACAGCACGCGGACAATCGGCGACCACAGCATGGAGTTGAACCAGCCGTTGGCACACCAGATAAAAAACATCATCGCCGGCGCTGAATTCAGCCCCATTAAAATATTGGCAAAGCCGGCACCGAAAAGACCGATGCCAACCATATATTTCGGTGATATTCTGTCGCCTATTAAACCGTTCACCAATTGCCCCGCTCCGTAACAGGCGAGAAATCCCGTGCCGATGCTGCCCAAATATGCTTTTGTCAGGCTGCCTTCGGCCGCAATCTGCGCCATGCAAGCGGAAAAATTCAGGCGGCCGATGTAGCTCATGCTGTACGCAAACCAGCAAAGCAAAAATAAACGGCGAACGCTTTTGTTGAGCTCAGTTTTACCCATTAACTGTTATGGCTTTTGTCTGCCGGGTTTGCAGAAGGATGCCGATATCGGCGATAAGCGAAAATTTTTTAAACACCATTTCCCCACTCCCTAAATTTGCCTTTGCACAAGGTTATCTTTTCCGAAACATAATATCATAGCCCTATACTATTTTCAATAAAAAAAAGGGGTGTATTTTTTTAAAAGAACTGATATAATATACTTAGTTGCCAATAGTCGGCGGTCGGTGCACATATAGTCTGCCATTTTAATCAAATTAGTAAAAAATACCAGATTTTACCCTGTAAGGTGATATACCTTTACATTATTTTAAGCTCTTTTTTCGTGTGATTTTATTTTATTAAAAGATAGGTAAAAAAATATTTTGAAAGGACAAAAAGTTATGAAAACGCTGGTTGTTTACTACTCACTCTCAGGCAAGACCAAAAAAGCGGCAATTGAAAAGGCGGAAAAAGAAGGTGCCGATTTGCTGGAAGTAAGGAAGAAGAAACCCTATTCGGTTTTCACCGCGTTTGTACTTGGCGCCCGCGCGGCGATGGCACAAAAGACAGTTGAAATCGAGGAGCCGAACTGTGACTTTGCAGAGTATGACAAAATCATTCTCGCGGCGCCGATTTGGGGCGGTTCTCCCGCACCGCCGATTAACAGCATCATCCAAATGCTGCCGGCCGGCAAGGATGTTGAGTTTTTATTGACTTCCGGCAGCGGAGATTCTAAAAAAGTGCGGCGAAAACGAAAGAACTTGTCACGAAGAAAGGCTGCAATGTTGTTGGATATACGGATATTAAGGGCGTCAAATAGTGGTCAGCGGAAATGAAATCTATAATCTGGATTCCCACACACATTGTTGGCGCCGCATCAATGTTAGCAAGTTAAGGATTTCATTTTTATCGTTCCCGGTGTAGGGCGGGTGGCTTGCTCCCGCCGAGAGCTTTTGTTAGATTAATTCTTTATCCAAATGTATTTTTTAGAAGAACGGCGGCGGGGGCAAAGCCACCCGCCCTACATTTTCGCATAACATTTCTATTCATTTTTATAGCATTTTTCTTAACTTGTTTGTATTGGACGCATCACATCACGTGCCATTAACCGTTCATTAAAAAACCAAGGGTTGCATAGCGATTTTTCGTCATGCAGCCCTTGAATTTTATTAAGTTTTAATCTCACCCCGGTGCTGAATGCCCCGTGGCCTGGTCAATGTTAGCATTGTAATTCTGAATATCAACCACTATACCGGCATCGATACTGTCCACATTGCCGTCCCCATTGACATCGCCGGCGAAATACAGCGCCGCGTCGGCGGTTTTATCCCATGTAACCTGATAGTTTTCAACATCCACAATGATACCGGCGTCAATGCTGTCAATATTGCCGTCGCCGTTGACATCGCCGAATATGATTATTTGGTAGCTTTCCACAACAGCGTTCGTGTTGTTGTCAATCAAATCAACCCTTGCACCCGTGCAGAGATTCTCTGTATCCGGTGTATAGACCAGTTTCGCGTCGCCGGTAAGGGTGACATATTTGCTTTCGAAAATTGTTTTTGTCAAACCTGCCTGCAAACCGTATATGTACCCGCGCTGATTATCAATGACACAGCTCGAACCCGCTGCCGGCTGTAAGGTTACCGCAACCGGACTTAATTTGAAAACCGGGCGTACCCCGACATAGGATTTGATTGCGTAAAAGAAGTTGTAGATATTGCCATAGCCATTGCCCGATGCGGCATATTCCGACCCGTTGCCCGGTGATCTTAGCCACCAGCCGCTGTTGCCTGTGCACGGGCTTGCCGTATATACAAAAAGTCCGCTGCTTTTTGAAAAATCCGTTCCCTGCGCCTGCCGTGCCGTATCGTTTTTACTGTAGCTCGAGTTAAACCCGTAAGCGGTGGTGATTGCCTCATTGTAGGAGAGTAAATACAGCTTGTCGTTTGTATTATTTCCGCCCTCGGTGCCGTAAACCGGATGGTCGTCATTCACCACAAGGCTTGTTTCTATCCGTGCTTTTTCGTTCGCCGTAAAAGCAGCGTTGTAAAAATCATTATTCAGCCATGCGCGCAAATCGGAAGTTTCCCAAGTCACCGGCGTCAAAGCCTGGGTATACGCTCTTGAATCCAAAATTTTATCCGCCATAACAAAAAGCTCACCGTTTGTGTTCGACAAAACGCGCCATTGTATTGGCTCGAATTTGAACCAGTAAACAGTGTTGACATAATAGCCGTTATCATCCTGGTAACTGTGGTCGGCATCAGGCGTTGAGGTTGCGTAATACGGCGTATACTGCGTGAAATATACCATTTTGTATTTTTCGCCCGCATAGGTTACGTTGTTGTCCGTATCCGGCGTGGATGCATTAAGCGTTGAGATTAAGGCAGTATCCGTCACCTTCGTCTGTGGATAGGAGCCGAAAGTGATAATATCACCGGTTGTGTAACCGCTTGCCGAAGCGGGCACGGTAAAAAGTTTTGCCGGTATGATTAATAAGACCATCAGAACAGCCAAAACGATACTTAATGCATGTTTGGAAATCTTCTTCATAAACAGCAACATCCTCAATAATTTCAGAATAGTTTTATCTTTTTTATTGTACTGCATTTACCCGTTAAAAATTTGTTAATCTGCAATAATTATATAATTTGTTTTGCGGTGCGGAAAC
>Ga0118677_10006443_pt1 | contig 19868 bp, 35 predicted proteins | sample AliMusrvi5mmetaG_FD_86154 | JGI IMG/M metagenome (GOLD analysis project Ga0118677, IMG submission 86154)
GATGGAAGCGAGCGCGCTGTGGTCGGCGCTGTTCACAAAGTCGGCGGCGCTTTCGCCCGACAGACTCATGCGCATGTCCAGCGGGCCGTCTTCGCGGAAACTGAAACCGCGCGCCGGCTGGTCGAACTGGAAGGACGACACGCCAAGATCGAGAACCACGCCGTCGCTGCCTTGCGTGAATTCATCCATGCGGGAGAATTCGCCCTGCACCAGCGTCAGCCGGCCGGCGAAGCGTTCTACCAGCGCCTGGCCGCGGGCGATGGCGTCGGGATCGCGGTCGATGCCCAGTACGCGGCAATCGGCGGCTTCGAGAATAGCGGTGGTATAGCCACCGCCCCCAAACGTGCCGTCGACATAGGATGCGCCGTCGCGCGGCGCCAGCATCTCGATCACTTCGTTCAGCATCACGGGAAGATGGCCGCTCATGCCTCACCCCGTGCGCGTTCCATGCGCGCCTTCACGCGCGCCAGCGCCTCGGCCTCGACCGGCGCATAGCGGTCGGCATCCCAGACCTGGAATTTCTGCGCCTTGCCGACGAATACGATCTTGTCCTTCAGCCCGGCGTGCCCGATCAGCGCGTCGGGAATGCGGATGCGGCCATTCTCGTCCACCGGCAGCTGCTGGGTGCGCGCGATCAGCGCGGTGGCTTCGTCGTCGAAGTTGGCGGAGAAGAACGGATCCTGGCTGGCCAGCCGCTGGTTGATGCCATCCAGCACCGCCTGGCCGAACGCCTCGATCGCGGGGTCGATGAAGCTGGGGCAAATGTAGACGCCCTGGGTGTTCTGGGCCGACAGCAGATGCCGGTAGGTCGCGGGAATGCAGACCCGGCCCTTGCTGTCCAAGGAGCCGGCAACGGTCGAAATGAATGGCTGGACCAAACCGGTCATAGCCCCCGAAGCCCCTATGTCCCGGTCAACCTTTCGCGGCCGGATACTCGGCCGTCGCTCAGGGGGGCATGGAGCCCCTTGGGACGGTATGGGATAGCATGGGACGAAATGACTCGTCAAAGAAAATGTCGTTATTTTTGAGTGGTTTGGCTCTCAACAGCCGGTATCATTAATCTTTTGATCCCCCACCCGCGGTGGTCGGGGGAACAATTAACGAACGTGGTAACAATGTGGTGACGACGGTAAACAGCGCGTTAACGAAATCGGCCGGGAGTTCCCACTGCAACCTGAAATTGTGCCTCTGCCGACCCACCGAAGCTGCCCAATGCGCGCAACCGCAGGATGATTCGCTGCTGGACATCGGCGCCATGGATCGGTTCTCTCGCGCGGCCATACAGGTGAGGACAGCATGAAAATCGGATTTATCGGCCTGGGCCGCATGGGCGGGCATGTTGCCGCCAACCTGCTGAAGGCAGGGCACGGCGTGACGGTGTGGAACCGCGGCCAAGGCCCGGTGCAGGAACTGGTGGCGAAAGGCGCCATCGCGGCGAAATCGCCGGAAGATGCGCTGCAGGGCGATGCTGTGTTCTCCATGCTGGCCAATGACGCGGTGATGGCCGAGGTCGGCCTGGCCGGCGCGTTGCTGGACAAGGCTGCCAAGGGGTTGGTGCATGTGAACCTGGCTACCATTTCGGTGGAGTTCGCCAAGCAATTGCAGGCGGCGCACAAGGCGCAATTCCGGGTCACGGTTCTAATGGAAATAATTCATCATTTGGTTCGTTTACTGCATCTGTTGGCGGTGGCGGTGGTGGTAGTGATGCTAGTTCTAGCGGCTATAATGGAAATTCAGGCGGTTCAGGCGGTGGCGGTGGTGGTAGTGCTTGGACTGGTTTAGGTGGTGCTGGAACTTCAGGACAAGGTTACGCTGGTGGCAATTCTGTTTACAATTCAGTAGTTGGTGGCGGTGGAGGTGCTGGTGCTACATCTACTGGAGGTGTTGGTGGAATTGGTGCAACATCAACAACAATAAATGATATGGCAAGTGCAACATCATCTGGTGATTATCACAGCCCTAATTACTATTTTGCAGGCGGCGGTGGCTCTAATGGTAATGCAGGTGGTTGGGGCGGTGGTGGTTCGGCTTTGACTAATAACAACCCAGGCGCTGCAAATACAGGCGGCGGTGGCTCTGGTTGGACTGGTGGGGGAAATCCTAACTGGGGCGGCGGTTCTGGAATTGTTATTATCCGAATTGCATCAAGCACTTCTTTTGCTTCTACAACAGGTTCACCAACAATTACAACTAGTGGTTCTTACAAGTACTACAAGTTTACAGGTAGTGGAAGTGTGACAGCATAATGGCATTTTACGCGTTAGTAGAAAACAATTTAGTAACACAAGTCATTGTCATAAATGATAATGTCAAAGAAGTTGCAACTTTTATTGCCGAAAACTTAGGTTTGGGTGGTACTTGGGTACAAACTTCATACAACACATCAGGTGGCGTACACGCTAACGGCGGTACCCCACTTAATAAGAATTATGCTGGCATTGGTTACTCTTGGGATGGCACAGGATTTGCTGCCCCACAACCATATCCATCTTGGACATTAGATAAAGAAACTTATCTATGGACTGCTCCAATGGCTATGCCTACCGATGGTAAGCCTTATTCTTGGAATGAAGATAGCAAGTCTTGGGATGAGATAGTTCTTCCAACTGCGTAAATAAAAGCATTACCCAGCCCCGCCAAGTGCGGGGCTTTTTTATTGGACTTAAACCTGATGCAATAAATTGCATCTAGCGTTCAACAAGTTGAACTATAAGGAGTATAGGTGGCACTAACCAACATTGATGGTTTTGGACATATTGCTGAACGTCCTGTTGATCCAATTGGTCAACCCAGCGTAGCTGGTAACACCTTTACAAACACTTCTAATACCTATGACTGCGCTATTGCAGGACTGCCATTCTTTTTTGCTGTTAACGACAAGTACCCATCAAAGCGTGAAACAGCTCAGTACCGTAAACAGCAAATTGATCAACAGAAAGAGCCTGGCGAACAGACATTAACTGGATGGTGGTTACGCTCACAGTCTAGCTTTCACTATGGATCTGGTATTCGTTACGAAGAGCCAGTTGAGGGTGAGACTGTCAACCTTCGTTTTAATAAGTCTGCTGGTATTGATCCATTTAACATTGGTCGCATTGACCTTCTTCCAGATGTAGATCAACTCTATACAACCAGCGGCACAAACATTATGTTTGAAGGCGGTAACGACGGCACAAATGATTTTGCCCTTGTAGCCGATGGGTCTGCTGTTAAAAAGGTTATTCAAGGATCGGCTCCAACTACCGTTACATGGGGTGGCTCTGGGACTATCTTAGATATTACCCATGATGGAACGTACTACTATGTAGCCAATGCCACAGGCATTTACAAAGGTCCACTTGCCCTTGGAACCAGCGGTTCATTAGTATTTACCCACCCAACTGCATATACAGGCACTGTCACTAGTGTCAAAATGAACTGGGTTAAGCAACGCCTTATTTCTTCTGTCAATAATTACCTTTTTGAAATTACTCCTATTGTCAGTTTTACTGTTACTCAAACAATCCTTGGTCAGTATTCACATGGGTCTTTAAACTACACAGGCAATGTAGCCGTGATTAATACTCAAGGTAACCACAACTTTAGCATTGGTTCACTGGTAACCGTTTCATCTGTTGGTTCTCCTTACAATGGCACATGGCAAGTTATTGACGTGCCAGCACCATATCAAGTGGCTCTTAATATTCAAAACGTTGACGTGGCTCCTAATACTTCAGCCAGCGGATCTATTGTTTTAGCATCTAACAACACAACACCTATCTACAACCACCCAAATCCAGCATGGACATGGACTGGCGTATGTGAAGGCCCAAATGCTATCTATGTTTCAGGCTACGTTGGAGATGTATCTAGTGTGTATCGCCTTTCCCTCGATACAACAGGTGCAGTTCCACTTCTTAACAAGGCTTTGACCGCAGCTGATATGCCACGTGGCGAGATTATTCTCAGCCTTGGTTCATATGTAGGCAAATACATGGTCTTTGGAACTAACCGCGGTGTGCGCGTAGGACAGATCGACACGTCAGGCTTTGTCTCTTCTGGCTATATTACCTACGGTCCAATGACAGTTATTACTGCTGGTTACGATCCAGCCACAGGCACTTACCGTACTCCAGCAGGACAAGATGGCTGGGTTAATTATGTAGCATTTAATGATCGTTATGCCTATTGCACAGTAACAAATTACATTGATAATGGTGATGGCACATACTCATCTGGTTTGGTTAAATTGGATCTGGGTAAAGAAGTTGCTACTAACCAAGTGGCTTGGGCTACCAACCTTCGTGCACCATCTGGCATTATCTCAGCTGCACAAGATGTTGCAGTCTATGGTAAATCTAATCGCCTTATGTTTTCTATCCAAGGACATGGCATTTATATTGGAACAGATCCAACCAACTCTAATTCAAGTGGCAAACTTTGTGCATCTGGTTACATTCAAACAGGACAAATTCGTTACCTTACCCTTGAAGATAAGCATTTTAAATATGTTAAAGCTCGTTTAACCAACCCAATCAATGGAAGCATTGTGGTTCAATCTGTTGATCCAACGGGAAGCATTAACAGCCTTGTAACTATTACAAAAGATTTTGATATTAATCAAGATATTTCCACTGGTATTGCTACACCTCTTGAATCTATTGGCTTTAGATTTACCATTTATCCAACAAGCGATCAACTATCAGCAACGACATTTAATGGCTATCAACTTAAATCATTGCCTGCTGTTGCTCGTGAGCGTGAGATTGGTGTACCAGTCCTTATGTTTGACTTTGATATGGATCGTTACAACATGATCCTTGGCTATGAAGGCCGTGCTAAAGATACTCTCTTTGCTCTTGAAACTGTTGAATCAAATGGAGATGTTGTGGTTCTTCAAGATTTTACTACTGGCGAGCAGGTTCAAGGCGTAATTGAATCTCTTTCCTTTGTTCGCATGTCCCCACCAGATAAGCGCTTTTCAGGTTTTGGCGGCGTTTGCATGGTTCAATTCCGTACCGTCAACGCATAAAGGATAACCAATGTCTGTAGATACAGCTACCATCGTTTACTCATATTTTTTTGTAGTCGCAGCATTGCTTGCTGGTATTAGCCTTATCGCTAAGCACACCATTGCCAAGCATACTGATGACCTAAAAGATAAATTATCTAAAATTGAGTATGCACTATACAACGATGGTAAGACTGGTCTTATTAACAAGGTTGAGGAACTGCTTGAAAACCAACAACTTATCAAGATTGATGTAGAAGTGATGAAGGCAAAGGCCGAAGAGTAATGCACCGTTGGGCATGGAAGAAAATCAATGCCATTACGCGGGTGTGGTTTGAATCATTCCTTGCAGTTGAAATAGGTATTCATCTTAAAGATTTTGCTGATTGGAAGTTGTTTATATCGGCAACCGTAGCGGCAGTAATCCCTGTAGCCCTTCGTTGGCTTAACCCAAGGGACAGTTTTCCAGAGGAGAAATGATGAGTTATGAACCTAGACTTGGTGATTACGGATGCGTTAAAACCAGTGGTTTTTTTGGTTGGCTTATTCGCCTTGGTACTTTTTCTCGTTGGAACCATGCTGTCATATATGTCGGCAACGGAGAGATTGTTAGTGCGGATCCTCGTGGCATAAAGAAAAAGCCAGTATCTGAGTATCCTAATATTGCCTGGAACCAGCATGAAGAACTAGATGACAACCAACGTATGCAGATTACCAACGCTGCGCTTGAAGCAGTCGGCAAGCCATACGATTTTTTTACTATTGCAGATCTTGCTTTTCGTATCCTTGGCTTAAAGGTTCTAACCGCTGGCTTGCTTGGCCGTTTGGCAAGGAACCATGGCTACATCTGTTCTGAACTTGTAGCTGAGTGCTATCGCAAGGGTGGGCTAGTAGTAGCCAAAGAAGATTATTTGTGTACCCCAGGAGACTTGGCTGAGAGGCTGATCTGGCAATGAGTAGCGGCTTAGATATAGTCAACATTGCTCAAAAGCAGATTGGCTTTATCGAAGGACCTAACAACGAAAACCCATATGGCACTTGGTATGGCATGCCTAACCAAAGTTACTGCGCCATGTTTGTTAGTTGGGTATTTGATCAAGCAAAGTTATCTGCGCTAGTAGCCGCTGAAACACCCAAGGGATTTAGTTACTGCCCAGTAGGTTTAAGTTGGTTCCAGAAACATGGACAGATAGTTCCTAAAGGAACAGGCCGTCCTGGCGACATTGTCTTCTATGATTTTTCTGGCAAAGGTGTAGCTGAGCATGTAGGTATTCTGGAGAACTGCTCAACGGCAGGACTAACAGTTATTGAAGCAAACACCAGCCCTGACCATGCCACTGGCAGTCAAGCAAACGGCATAGGTGTGTTTCGTAGGCACCGCCCATGGCTCAACATCATTGCCATTGCTAGACCAAACTACCCAACACCTGTTAAGCCTTCTACGCCTACCAAAAACAAGGTGCTAGCAACGGGAGTTGCAGGCGCTACAGCCCTTGGTGGTGGTGGAATGGCCCTAAGTAATAATCTTGGCTCAACTACGCCTAGCGTCAAAGCTCCGACTGTTATCGTAGCCCCGCCATTCCCTGGCACAGCAGCCTTTAAAGTGGGTTATAAGACCAAAGCAGCCCTCATTGTAGAGAGAGCCTTAGCCAACGCAGGTTTACTGCCTCAGAATCAAATTTTGGGCAAATTAACTGCTGAGGATCTAGCCCTTGTGCCTGTCTACCAAGCCAAATATCCTGGACTTAAAAAGGAAAAAGGCATTGGCCCATTCACTTATTCATCTATGACAGCTAAGGCTGGTTCATAATGCCATTTAAATTTGACATGACAAATCCAAAGACTGCTTTTCTTGGCGGCACGGCGGGTCTGTTGGTATGGAAAGCAAGCAATTTTGCTATTGATCCTGTACACTTGGGAATGGTTGCAACGGCAGTCGCTACTGGCTCCGCTTCACCCAAGCCTTATGGTTCACCATTAAGTGATCCAGAGGCTAGTCATATGAATACTCCATATGTTGACAATGTAGAGGAAGAATAAATGAAAATATCATCACGTGAAAAGGCTCTTATTGAGCATTACCTATATGCGACTATCGCTGCTGGCGTTGCTATTTATCAAACTGGCAACCATAATCTCAAGCATGTTGCTTGGGCTGCTCTTGTTGGTGTGCTTGGTCCAATCGTGGCTCGCATCAACCCATACTCACTATTCAACAAGACACTACCGCCAGTAGATCACAAGATTGTGCCTGCTAGCACCAAGTAAAACTTAATAACAAATAGCCCCTCGCTAACGCGGGGGGTTTATTTTTTTGCAATTTTACAGTTATTAATACTCGCTATCGGCTTTGCCGCTCGTACTCATAGGGCGCTTTGCGCCCAATCCATTAACTCGCTTCCATGCTTACGCTCGTAGTCTACTCACAGGAAAATTTTTCTGTCAAATTGAGAGCCACTGGCGTGTCTCATTTCAGCCCATAGGCTCAAGGTATATCACGCCGTGCTACACTTCACCCATGACAACAGAAACAGAGACAACGATTAATCACAGGTCATTCTCGTCCTTCGCTTCGTGGGTACGATGTGGCAAAGCATGGCAATTAGAGCGCGGGTTTTCCGTGCAAACAGAACCAGCTTGGTGGTTCGTAGCAGGTTCAGCATTTCACACAGCAGTGGAGCGTTACTTACGTGAACTTCATGCCACGCAAAAAGAACAATGAGCCAACTCCTATTAAGAATCTCGTGGTTCTTCATGGGGAGAAAGCGGATTACACGAGCCTTGGCCCGATCCGTGTATGCCCATGTGGGTCCGATACGTGGCATGTAAAAGTGAAGTTTGCTGAAGACGACACGATTGGTTTTTATTTCTTAGACATGCAATGTGTGCTATGCTCTTCTCTCGCACAAGCACCTATGCCAGATTGGGGACACTAATGATTGAAAAAACATATCCTATTCGTTGCTTTATTGAATCTTTTTTTGTAAAGATTGGTGAATACATTAGCCGCATTGGGTGGCTAGCAACCAACGGTATTCCAGATGAATATTTTGAAGATAAATTTTTTCGCAAGTTTGGTTACCATGAGGATGACTGGATGAAAAGCCATTGGGAAGATGATGAGTGCTAAATGGGTAAGCAACGCGCAAAGATAATTACTAAGACCGCATTTGAAAAGGCTTTTGTTGAAGCTGAAATTCTTATGCGCAAGGCTCTTGGCGATATGATCGCTAAAGAGATACTTAAAGAGACTAATCCTGCAACTATTGTTGGGTTAAAAAAGGCGCAAGAAATAGTCATAGGACAAAAAGTTGAATAATCTAAAACAGATTTGGGAAGAGTCATTTCTGTCTGAGATTGGTGCAGTTGAAAACAGGACTGGCACTAACCCAGTGGACTGGCGCGTTGGTGGACGTGAGTCTAAAGCCAACCCAGATAAAGAGAACAAGGTCTGGTGGGATACTAACGGCCTTGATATGTTTGAGAAGTTTGTTCAATCATTTACCAATAACAATTGGAAAGTTTGGATTGCTCCAGATGGCACACCAGGAATTGAACTTGGCTTTGATCTAATGTTTGGCAAGGTAAGAATTAAAGCCTATGCCGATCTAGTTCTTGAGAATGAAGATGGTTCTATTACCGTGGTGGATCTGAAGACAGGCTCTTACACTCCTGACTCTGCTATGCAGCTTGGTGTTTACGCTTCCTGTATTGAGATGCAGTACGGCATACGTCCAGCCTATGGTGCGTACTACAAGGCACGTAGCGCTGTGCTTGAGCCAAGTCCAGGACTAGACCTGTGGAGCATAGAAGTTCTTACAGAACTTTTTGCTCAGTTTGAACGGGGTATTCAGGCCGAAATTTTTTTACCCAATTTAAATATGATGTGTGGAAGTTGCGGGGTTAAAGAGTATTGCTATGCTTATGGCGGTAGCCTTGCTCACACGGTAGATCCACTAGCACAAATAAATTTACAAGCAAACAACAACAAATAAGGAGAAAGAAAATGGCAGCACCAGATAGCACAAAGCTCCAAGTCAACTTTAAGTTGGCTGATGGAACTTTGATTAACATATACGCAACAACACAGGCTGAACTTGAAGCAAACCTTCAATCAATCAGCGATCTAGCACAACTTATTCTCGCCACTGGCGGGGACTTAGGCAAGGGTGCAAACGTTGCTTATGCAACCAAGGCTCTTGGTGGCACAGTAGTTGACGAGCCAGTATGGGCAGCTAAGTCTGCACCCGCTGCTCCTGCTGGTTCAGTACCAACATGTGTACATGGACCAATGAAGCACGTTCCAGGTGGAGTATCCAAGAAGACAGGAAAGCCTTATGACGCTTTCTATTCTTGTGTAAGTTCTGACCGCGACAATCAGTGCAAAACTAAGTCTGCTTAGTTAAATGTTATCGCTGTCTCAGGCAGCAGTAAAAAGTAGTCACGACCATGCTATCCTGCCAGACCTTTTTCCAACATTGCAAAATGAAGGAATAAGGTTTAGGCGTGGTCAACTAACAATGATCGCTGGCGCTCCTAATGCTGGTAAATCATTGTTAGGACTACATTTTGCTGTTCATATGCAAGTACCAACACTGTATATCAGTGCTGATACTGATGCTTATACGACTGCGATACGCGCTGCTGCCATGATTAGTGGCCATAGAGTAAGTACAGTTGAAGAAGGATTTGCTACACCAGATGGCGCTCAGTTTTATGCTGACCAACTGGCAAGTATCAAGCATCTACAATTTGACTTTGCCCCATCTCCCACTCTTGATGAAATTGATTTATCTATACAGGCTTATGCTGAAGCATATGGCGAATACCCTCACCTTTTAATTGTAGATAATGCTATGAACGTAGTATCTATGCACGAAAACGAATGGTCTGGACTACGCGAGATTGCCAAGGCTATGCACCATATAGCTAGAGAGACTGATGCAGCAGTATTCTTGCTACACCACACCAGTGAAGGTGAAGGTGCGCCAGATATGCCACCTAGTCGTAAGTCCATCCAAGGCAAGATCAGTCAATTGCCAGAGATGATTATTACCGTTGCTCTACTACCATGGACAGGTGAGTTTAGAATTGCTGCGGTTAAGAATCGTTTTGCAAAGAACAGCGCGAGTGGCAAACAGTATGTATCATTATGGTCAGACGCTTCCCGAATGTCGGTCTGGAACTATAAACAGACAGAACAACACGATTGGCGACATGATGAAGAAGATGAGGAATTTTAATGAGTACATACGGTAAGCGTAAGGGCGCTCAATTTGAAACAGATGTTCTTCGGTGGTTCAGGGGAAGACTACCGAAGGCAATAACAGAAAGGCTTGCTCGTGCGGGGGCAAATGACGAGGGTGATTTGGTTCTCATTGTCGCGGGCAAGCCCTATGTGTTTGAATTAAAAGCAAGAGCCAAGTTAGATCTACCTCAGTTCTGGCGTGAAGCTGTGCTTGAATCTCAGAATTATGCAAAGGCACGTGGGCTTGAAGAAGTGCCACCATCCTATGTAATTGTTAAGCGTCGTATGGCTGGCATTGAAGATGCTTGGGTTATACAAACGCTAGACCAGTGGGCAATGATACATGACGAATAAACCAGATCTTGGCGCAGTGCTTGAAGCATATGGACTAACAGTTCAAGAGCGTTACGGTTGGGTTGCTTGTAAGTGTGTTGTCCATGAGGATAGCCATGCAAGTGCAGCATATAATTTAGATAGACAGCAGTACAATTGTTTAGTGTGTCAACTGCTAGGTGATGTTTATGATCTAGTAGCTCGTAAGGAAGACCTAAAGGAGTTTAAGGATGTTAAACGCAGAGCAGAAAGCCTCGCTAACGGAAGCAGCAGACAGGTACGCAGACCGCATAAGTCCGCTGGCTCTGTCCTACCTACAGGCTCGCGGCATAAGCCAACAGGTGGCAAATTCTTACCGTCTTGGAAGCGTCGTGGAGCCTAGCGTTGGTCACGAGCATGCAGTGGGGATGCTTAGTATTCCTTACCTTACTCCTTCTGGCGTAGTTGGAATAAAGTTTCGCCGCTTAGATGACGGCACACCAAAGTACCTATGGCCCACAGGTCAGAAGATTGGATTGTTTAATGTTCAAGATCTACATAAATCCTCAGACACAATCGCGATCTGTGAAGGGGAAATTGACACGATTGTTTTATCTGGTTGCGTTGGTATTCCTGCTGTTGGGGTTGCTGGCGTATCTCAATGGAAAGCCCACTTTCCGAAACTTTTTGAACCGTATACGAGAGTTTTAATTTTTGCTGACAATGATATAAAAGATGATGGTCGCAACCCAGGACAGGAATTAGCCAAGCGGATTAAGGAAGACTTGCCAGCAGCAATTATTGTCGGATTACCAGGCAATCAAGACGTTAATGATTTATACTTAGCTCATGGCAAAGACTGGTTTGATGAGCGACTAGCGGCATGAGTAAGCCACGCTTGCTGCAATGGCAGATTTCTGTCCATCATGCAGATTGCCAGTTATCAAAGGCACTCGTTTTTGTCCAAGATGTAATACAACAATCGGAGCATAAGATGAAGTTAATAAATGATGACTGCGTTAAGGCAATGAAAGAAATGCCAGAGAACTCAGTAGACTCAATTGTCACTGATCCACCTTACGAGCTGGGATTTATGGGCAAGTCATGGGATGCAAGTGGCATCGCCTTCAACATAGAAGTTTGGCAACAGGCACTTCGCGTTCTCAAGCCTGGCGGTCACTTGATTGCTTTCTCAGGCTCACGCACCTATCACCGAATGGCGGTTGCCATTGAAGATGCAGGCTTTGAAATCCGCGACCAGATTATGTGGGTGTATGGATCAGGGTTTCCCAAGTCGCACAATGTCAGCAAGGGGATTGATAAGGCGGCAGATTTCAAAGGTGAAGTTATAGCAACCGAAAAGGTTGATATTGGTATGCAGGGTGGTTCAATGCACGCTGGCAGGGCAACAAATGTTGTTGAAAGAGATGTTCGTGAATTATCAGATGCCGCAAAGCAATGGGATGGCTGGGGGACTGCACTCAAGCCTGCCCACGAACCAATGGTGCTTGCTCGCAAACCTCTCATCGGCACTGTTGCAAACAATGTGCTGACTTATGGCACTGGCGGGTTGAACATTGACGGGTCGCGGGTTATCTCGGATGGTGAGAACTTTGACAAACTTCAAGGCAGACCGATTCAGAAATTGGCAACGCGACTTAGCAATGAAACTGACGAAGAATACAGGTCGCGCGTTCTTGAATCGCCAGAGCAACAATTAGCCCTTGCCAAACTCAAAGAGTTAGGCCGTTGGCCCGCCAACTTCATTCACGATGGCAGTGATGAGGTTGTTGAGTTGTTTCCTGATACAAAGTCGGGCGGTAAAAATACAACCGACATCGCAAATGATGATGGATTGTTTGGGTTTGGTGGACAACCTCAAAATAACACGGCACCAAGTTCGGGCAGTGCCGCCCGATTCTTTTACTGCGCCAAAGCATCAAAGCGTGACAGGAATGAGGGGTTGGATGGGTTTGAGGCAAAAGAAAAGCGTTATATGGCAACGGCAAATGGAACAGGTGAAACATCAATTGGTATGGATAGATTTACGACTCAACCCGTTGCCAATCACCACCCAACTGTCAAACCAACAACGCTGATGCAATACCTAGTGCGCTTGGTGACACCGCCAAATGGAACAGTGCTTGACCCTTTCATGGGTTCAGGTTCAACTGGCAAGGCGTGTGCCTATGAAGGATTTGATTTCATCGGCATTGACCAATCAGCTGAGTATGTGGCAATCGCACAGGCTCGCATCGACTTTGCAAAGCAAGACAATTGAACAAGCTCGTGAAGCAATGGGTATTGATTGGATGATCTGGGGTGAATTAGTTGAGGCTATTCCACCTATGTATACCTTGCATCTCGGCAATCAATTGAGGGAGCAACTAACATGACAACTATTGCTTGCATTGAAGGACCTGAATGGGTGATGATCGGGGCAGACTCGCAATCATCCAGTGAAGATGGGTTTTCAATCAACATTCCTAACGGAAAAATTTTTAGAAATAATAGCGTTGTCTTTGCTATGGCAGGATCAGTGCGTGGCATTAATATCCTTGAACATGATTATGTGCCACCGCAGGTTAGCGGCAAGGACATAGATAAATACGTTACTCGTCAACTTATCCCATCTATCCGCAAGTCCTTCATGGAAGCGGGTTATGAGTTTAGCAAGGCTGAAGCAGCCGTTGAGCATGACAACATTATTATTGTAGTGGTTAAGGGCAAGGTCTATTGCATCAATGAGGACTACTCATGGGAGCGTAGCGTAGACAACATGTATGTGGCTGGCAGTGGTGAGAAGTTTGCTCTTGGCGCTATGACAGCTCTTGCTGGTGGCTTGGTAGATGATCCTGCAAAAGCCCGTAAAATAGTCACAAAAGCCTTACAAATCGCTAGTAAATACGATGCTTATACAGGTGGCAAGATCACTGTATCTTTAATTCAGGAAAGCAAATGACCCGCGGATACGATCCAACATTTATAGGTGGACCTTATGATGGTGGACGCGTATCACTAGCGTTCTGGGTGCTAGACACAATTGAAGTACCATATGAGTATTTCGACACACATACGTCATTTGTCTGTTATGATATAGATCCTAAGACTAAGAATTATGTATACAAAGGACAGCGCGATATACCGAAGGGTAGGCCCAATGATCGAGAGAGTACAAGTGACGAGTGAATCAGACAACTTTATTGTTTCCATGTGGGAAGTGTTTGACGGGGCAGGTAACCTACTACTCAAAAAACACGCTGACTACGGACCAAAAAACATCTCACAAGCACCTGGCGGTGCACTTAACGGTCTACGTGTGCGCATGTGGGACAAGCTCGCAAGGATCAATAACCTTATTGAAAATGATGCAACCCCAGAAAATGAATCTCTTAGAGATAGTTTCCTAGATCTATTAAACTATAGCGCTATTGCTTTAATGGTGCTGGACGGGGCGTGGCCTAAAGAGTGAAAAGTACTGTAGTAATATCAGACTTACAAGCACCTTACCATGATGAGAAGGCAGTAGATGCTATTGCTAAGTTCATCAAGTGGTACAAGCCAGACAATGTAGTATCTGTTGGCGATGAAATTGATCTACCGCAAATCTCACGTTGGGAAGAAGGACGTGGCGGAGAGTGGAAATATGATCTTGGTAAGCACCGCGACATTACAGTAGAGATACTCAAGAAGTTGCAAGTGCAGCATATCTCTCGCAGTAACCACTCAGATCGTTTATACAATAAGATTAATAGCAAGGCTCCAGGATTACTAGGATTGCCTGAACTTGAATTAGAAAACTTTTTAAAACTACCCCAGCTTGGCATAACCTATCATAAAGAACCGTTTGAACTTGCACCGAACTGGCTGCTTGTACATGGTGATGAGAGTAACGTGCAGCCTACTGCTGGTGCTACTGCTCTTGGTCTTGCTAAGCGCAGCGGAATGTCTATTGTGTGTGGTCATACTCACCGCATGGGTCTAACTCATTACACCACTGGCTGGTCTGGTAAGACTCGTACTGTGTGGGGTATGGAAGTTGGTAACTTGATGGACTATAAGCATGCTCGTTACATTAAAGCAGGTTTATTCACATGGAATAAAGGATTTGGTTTGCTTCATGTAGATGGACAAACCGTTATGCCACAACTTGTTCCTATCGTGAATAACTCATTCACTGTAGATGGTCGGGTATGGCGCTGGTAGAAGTAAAACTTACTATTGCTGATGTAACCTATGCAACGATTGAAGCAGTAGAGCGTTACAACTTCAACCGTGATGTGGGTAACGATTCGTCTAAGGTAAGTAAGACATGGCCAGAAAATATTGCTCGTGAGATTAATGGCGTAATTGCTGAGATAGCAGTAGCCAGGTGGAAAGATAAATACCCAATTACTCTCTTTGCTGATCGCAAGAGTGGAGATGTGGGCGAGTTTGAAGTGCGTTCAACTGCCTATTCTTATGGCAAGCTCTTGTTCCAGCCAGATGATAATAAGAACCGCAGATACTTTTTTGTGACAGTAGATGGGCATTACAAGGCTAATATCGTAGGCTGGCTTTGGGGCTGGGAAGGCATACAGGATCAGTTCTGGGATACAAACATGCCAGTGCCGTGCTATGCAGTACCGCAAAGTCTTCTCCACGATCCAGAGGAATTAGATTGACTTGGTTAGATGAAGCGCAAGAAGTTGCACACACGGTTGCAAGGCAAGTCCACCGAAAATACACAACTTACTTTGATGCAAGCGATGTTAGGAATGAACTTATTGTCTGGGTCTTACGGCGCGAGACGAAGGTCAAGGAATGGCTTGAGCATGATAAAGATACTGAAGATTATCGTGTTGGTATTAAGATGCTGGCCAAAACTCTTCAACGCCATGCAGATAAGTATTGTCGCAGAGCTAAAGCGCAAGCGGCAGGCTATGAAGTAAGAGATGAGATATTCTACAACGCTGAAGTATTAGAGCAACTGCTCCCGTTTGTCTGGAAAGACACTGTGCCTACTACCAATCCCACTGGCGAGAAGGTAAGTGGTGGTGGCAATCCCGCTGAAGGCGGTAACTATATCATCTCACTATTTGATGTGCGTAAGGCTAAGAATAAACTAGAACCTGACGATCAACTATTGCTCCATATGAAATATGTAGAAGCTATGACTTATGACCAGATTGCTGAAAGTCTGGTAATATCCAAGTCATCAGCAGAGCGCAAGGTTAAGGCTGCTTTACGCAGGCTTATTAAACAGTTAGGCGGAGAAGATCCTTGGGTAAGGAAGAAAAGGGTAGAAGATTAGTGGCTCATTATGATTATCGTTGCCAAATATGCAACATGGAAAATACTGTTGAACGATCTATGTTCGAAGAAGGTCCAGATCCTATTTGTTGTGGCATGAATATGCGTAGGATCTTTGGCTCACCGCCAGTAAAGTTTAATGGCTCTGGGTTTTATACAACTGATAACCCAAAGAGATAAATAAAAAACCCCACCTTTCCACGGGTGGGGCTTTCTTTTTGCGTACCTTTATGCTAACCCTAGCCTTGTTGACTGTTGCCAACAGAATTAATATAGCACAAAGCCCCCGTGGATAGGACACAGGGGCATTGGTGTGTCGTGAGCAACGACACTATTGCGCGGAAGGATCGCGTACAGTTGCAATAATACCATAACTATCGTCTACTTGTGCAACATGCTTAGCATAATCTTTTTGTAGCTGATTAAGCGTGTTGTAAGGACCAACTGCAATGGCTGTTTTAAGGCTTGGGTAGACCGCTACGGCCATGTACTGATCGCGCTTGGCAGTTAGTTCCTCTACCAATTCCCAGACCTTCTTAGCCATATCCTCGCTTGACTCTGCTTCTTCATCAAGTAGGGCAGCCATCTTCTTTATCTCGCTAGGCTTGGCTTTCATCCCAACTCCTTCTCAATGGCCTGAATAGTTAGGCAGGGATACCAAGTAACACAATCTCGGCAGGAATTGTCGTCTAATTGCTGATGCAATTCCACTACTGCACGAAGTGCAATATAGGGATGTTCTAAAGTTCTACTCTGCCTGTAGGTTGGACTATTAACAGCCTCTAGCAATTCATCGTATGTCATAGGTCATCCACACAAATATCACATAGTTTCCAACTGCCAAAAGAGATAAGAGTATCTGCTTCAACTTCGCTTTCGCACCTAGTGCAAATAGCTAATTCATCGTGTGTCATCGGTATAACTCAATTCCTACTATCCACTTGAATAGATAAATACCTATTTCCCATTTGTACCCTATTGGGTAATCCCAGTTGGTCATGTAAATACCCAGCTCGTATGAGTTGCTGTTAGTTCCAAAGCGTATTTTCATTAGTAGCCACCTAAACATTCTTTTGAGTGTGTGTGTCTTGAATATAGCATTTGATACTCGCTCTTGCTAGGCGCGAATAGTTCAGTGCCACATGCCCCGCATGCTCCAAACCATTCTCCACCAAAAAAATCAAATTTCATTTAAGTGTTCCCATCCAGTGCTTAATAGCGTCTAGGTTCTCATGCAGTGTGAGATAGCCATAGATCTTGCGGTTATCTAAGTACTGCAATATATCATTTTTGCGCCAGTTACGGCTGACTCTAACGTACTCATAGTCCTGAGTGCCATCAAAGTAGTTGGTGAACGGCAAGGCCTTTGGGTGTATGAGATAGGTGCAGTGCACCAGATCTATAGGAAATATGCCCCGTACTAAGCCATTGAGCAGGCTAAAGTACTCATCACTGTTCATAAAGTAGCCATTGTCTGTTACTGGGTGGTGATAATTGCTGTACCCAGCGTGGTTTTCTTCACCTTCTGCCACTGCATAACGCAATAGTGGTGAGATAACAGGACGTGAAGCTGACACTAGAGTGCGTAGCGTCTCTGGCAGTAAGAAGTTGTCTACATCCACTACAAAGTAGTGATAGCCCAGTTCCTTAGCCTTTTCTATGCCTTCCTGGCGTAGTGCACCTAATACATCAAAGCGCATAGCGTTCCATTCATGCACACCAAAGTTCTGTACTGGCTCTGGCACATCATTATCGTTTAGTTCTATGTCTAGCCAATCATATTTCCAAAGCTCGCCACCCCACTGGCGTTCTTGTTCCTCATGGAATAATTCATTCTGAGCATAGACCCAGTTCTGTAGGATACTGGCGGTCTTATCGTTATTGTTATTGGTGCGCATATAGACATGCACCTTGTTGCGTGGGTAGTCGAGCTTATCTAAGTTCTGTTTAAGCCACTCTGGCAGGATCTTTTCTTTATCTTTTGCCAGTACGTGAAATAGCACGTCTGGCAGTTGATCATCTTCTAGTACCAATTATGTCTCCTATCGTGTTTGAGGGCATTGCAAGCATTATTATCCCAGTGAAGTTTGATATAAAGCAAGCCCCAGCGTATCTGTGTCTGATAGTTTGTTTTGTAATCTCTACCAAATTGAGCCATCTTGGTAGCGGGTAAAGCCTGCGGTATGCCATGAGCCCCACTGGAGTTGTGAGCCTTAAAATTCCAGTGGCTCTCATGGTTCCAGAGAGCGTTTAAGCAAGCCCATTGGTGTTTATCTCCACCTTGACGCATATAGAGCACCTTAGCAAAGTGCTTGGGTGCTGGTAAATGGTCAGTGGTAGCTTGGGAAGGGTTATCAAAAAAGATTATTCCTGCGCCCATTGTGGCAAGTACTGCACAAAGTGTCCGAACGGCACAGGAGTGAATGATGGATCTGCGTTTGGGATAGTTGGACATGATAAACCTTTCTTCTTCTCTACGTGACGGCGTAGTGCTCGCCAGAATGGTAGGGCTAAGCCCGACTTATTCTTACTAGCCTTTACCCTTTCACTTGGAAATGTGCCACCCCATATGCCATGCTCTTCATGGTTATTGACGGCAAACTGCAAACACTCTTTCTGTACGGGGCACCTTGCGCAAGCGCGTAGTGCCATCGCCGTTAATTCTACTAGATCTGATGCTTCTTGGCTCTGAAAGCGCTCCCCGCGTAGTGGTTCTGGAAAGAACGCTTCTGGGTCAATCTCGGCACAAGCTGGTTTTAGATCAGCTTTAAAGTACATCTTGCTCCTTAGATCCTAGCCAAATCGCTAGCCCAGTGCCAGATACGGCAGCCAGAACGATTAAAACGGCAAATATAAGCATTATTTTCCCCCTTCTTCATTACTCACTTATTAAGTTCTTTGATGCGGTTACGGATGACGTGTAGATCTTCACCATAGACACGTCCTAGTGCGTCATTCATTAGTTCTTGTTCGCGGATGATCTGCATAATATCCTGCACTGCATGATCGTAGCCACGTGAGAACGCTAGTTCCTTTTCTACGGCGATTTGATCTTCTAAAGTTATCTCGACGTGGGTTACGCGCTCCCCTAACGCCTGAGTTGTCGGTCCTGTAATTCCTTCAATGACTTTGTTCATTTGGTCAGCAATTCTCTCTGCTATTTCATCATTTGTCATGGTATGTATTCCTATCTGGTCGGTTGTCTACGTCGGTGAGCTAAACGCTCCCCTACCGCCTCGGTGGTCGGTAGTGCTTAGAATAAAGAGATGGCGCGAGAGTGTCAAGCCCCCGCGCCTATTGTGTCCCGTCCCTGTTATTTACTCATGGTCTTCATCCCTATTGGTGCACGGGTTGCACATGCACCCGTGGCAGTAACCCACGGGATGAAAGCCACAATCCTGCAATTCTTCACGCATGCTTTATTGCCCCTCATTCTCGTTGTATATCTCCCATATGTTTAAATCATCTGCCCAATTAGGGCAAGAAATAAGTTTCCAATCTTTGTTATACCATTCGTTGTATGAGTTATGGTCAGAAGAAAAGATGTGAACAGTGTATTTTTTACCTTCATGCTCTAGTTCAAGCGTGCGCAAGGTTGTTACACATCCAGTATTTAGCACCTTAAAATTTGTACTCATTCTTCCATATCCTCTCCCGTGTCGGGTGTAATTGTGAAGCTGGCACCCGTAGGCTCATCATGTGAGTAACGTGTGACAGTAAGTGACTTACCCTCTAGCACGTAGCGCAGTGTCCAATCGCCAGAGAATGTAAGCGCGTCCCATAATTCCTTATGGGTTGCCTTGATTACCTTGTACCCACTGCGAGACTGCCAGCCCATGCGTGTGCCTTCTATGCGTAGATATTCTGGCTCACCATTGGCGGACATGTAAGCGGGCAGTAAGTAATCTTCTAGCTCTTCTAACTTGTACTCATAGCATGCGCCATCACACCAATCTGTAAAGCGTGTTTCATTAGCACATTCTGGACAGGTTATATCTTCCCCGCCTAGCCCGCATGTGTCGCAGT
>Ga0118677_10006444_pt1 | contig 19867 bp, 10 predicted proteins | sample AliMusrvi5mmetaG_FD_86154 | JGI IMG/M metagenome (GOLD analysis project Ga0118677, IMG submission 86154)
GCCTTACGGAACGTCAAACGAGGTGCCGCTTCGTGCAGGGAGTCCCGGCGGACAGGGCGGGTCAGGGCTTGCGGGACAGGGCGGTGGGCTTGTCTGGCTTGAGGTAGATGGCCAGTTGACATTGAGCGGCCTGATCACCGCCAATGGGACCACGCCGAGTGGATACGGCGGGGGCGGCTCGGGCGGCGGTATCTATATCAGTTGTAACTTTCTTACCAACAGTGTCTCCGGCCAGCTTACGGCGAATGGGGCGCCCGGGGGGGCTGAAAGCGGCGGCGGGGGTGGCGGTCGCATCTTTGTCTGGCGCCATTTCCAGCGAGGGGATCGTACTTATCAGGGGAGCGTGAACGGCGGCGCCTCCGGCGGCTCAATTAGTCAACCCGGCACCGCCGGAACCACCTGTTGGGGCGGCATATTCAATGGTTCCGTCATCATCATCAACTAATTGTCACGCCTCTGCCAATGGCCGCCATTGCAGATTCCGGATGGTGCCGATGCCATCGCGGAATTCAAACCCCGCCACTCCTTCACGGCGTGAGTAAAGTCGTGAGGTGAGGGAGATGCGGTCGCCCAGGAAGACTTCCAGAATGCTGCCAGAGAGGAATATGCGCACTTTGAGTGGCTTACCCGCCGGGATTGAAAGTGAGCGGCTCACCATCACCCGGTCAATATCCCAGACCGAAATCGGGCGCAGCGATACCTGGCAGGTCCGCGGGTGCAGGGCCAACTGATACCCTTGCAGCAAGTCGGGGGTGGCGCGCAGGAGAAGGTGAAAGTCACTGTCTTTCTGGGGCATTGTCAGGTCGAATTCCAGATAGAAGTTACCGGGTAGCGCGGGTAGCATCAGAAGCCCGGCGGAGGGTGACTTGCACTCGATACCGGCTCCCACCCGGTTTCCGGTCAAGGTCTTCCATTTTCCGATAATCTGCAAGGAGGAGGGGAACGGATCGCCCGGATCAGGCAGGGACTGGATGGTGGCCAGTATCTCGTCAGCCGGCTTCTCGGTGATGATGCCCCGCGCTGTAAAACTCAGTTGCCGTGGAATCGCCAGAGGGCCGCCATATTCAAATTCACCGGCTTCGCTTTCATCCTTCTGACGTCCCAGAAAGGGAAACGAAATCCATCGTTTTCCATCAAATCCGGGGCGTGACCCCGCCGCCATCAGCATGGTGCCCAGGTTTCGCGTTGTCGGCCGCTGATAGGGGCCGGTGGGTTTGTTGCAGACGCGGTAGCGTGTGTTGCGCTGCAAGTGCAATAACCACCAGCGTCCCGCGGCCTGGAGCAGTTGCGGACAATCCATGTGCGGTCCCATGCGTGGCGACCACAGCGGCGGATGCATTGTCCAGTTGAGTAGATCCTTTGATTTGGCCAGTCCCACGCACCCGGCACGTTGGCCGGGTTGATCCATCGACCGGGTTCCCACGAGCAACCACCACAGTTTCTCCGGTTCATAATAAAAGACAAATGGGTCGCGGAAATTGGCCCGCTCATACATTTTGTCGTCACCCTGCAGCAGGGGATTGCGAGGATGCTTTGTCCAATGATCGAGGTCGTCACTGGTGGCCAGACAGACATTCTGGTTGCCGGTGTAGAAGAGATAAAAGCGGCCGTCATGCTCGACAACCGAACCGGTGGCGTTGTTCTGGCAGTCCGGTTCACCCTCCTTGCCCCGGGTTACCACCACGGGGCGTTCCTCCCAGTGGACGAGATCGCGGCTGACGTGGTGAGCAATCAACGGCATCTGCATGTGGAACAGGTGGCACACCCCGTCGCGGAAGATCGGGAAGGTATCGCCTGAAAGCTGGCCCGAAGGCAGGGAGAAAGGATTGAAAGTATTCATGGGATTACACTTCCGTGGCCGGTTCCCCCCCTCGGCATGGAGTGGGGAAAGTCGGGATTGAGAGTCAAATGCCGCACGAGGACGAGTTTATTGATATCTGTGCAGGGCACATGGGAGCCGGGCTTGTCTGGATCGGGTTGATAAACGTTCTCGACTATCAATGACTTAACGACCGGGTTGGCGTTCGAGTTGAAAACTTCTTTCCAGCCATCATCGGGCTTTGTGCCGCGCGGCCAGGTCAACGACTTTGGGCCGACCGATACCAGATAAGGCGCCATATCCGTCTTGCCCGGGGTGTAGTTGAAGCGGACGTTGCGGATAGAAAGCCGGTCGATATTTGTGCAAATGTCGAAGACGGCCACAGATGATTCGTCGTAATAGTCGGCCTTGCGGATCCCTTCGACCACAATGTCGCTGAAAAACAGGTCGGACATCTTTCCGATCGGGTCTGCGAAGTCCTGTTCCGGTTTGCTTAAATTCGGTTGGTCGTACATTTTGAAGGTGTGGACGCCCCGGACATTCCGGAACAGGCACCGGTGGAGGTCGCAGTCGATAGTTTCCCCGTTGGGGAACACTTTGGTGCCGGGGAGAAGTCGCAACTCGGACCAGGCGTAACCCGGTCGAACTTCAATATCCTCAACCAATACATCGGTGATCGACCCAAATGTCAGGCTGCTGTCGTCCCAGTCCCAGGCATTTAAGGCCACGGCATCGTCATTGGTCTTGCCGGAAATGTGCCGGATGATGCCGTGTGCCGAGGGCCCCTCGATATGGATGCCGTCTGCGGTCTCATCGAAAGCGATGTTCTCGATGATGAAATCGGTGGCATTGCCCAGTTGAATCGCATATCCCGAGCAATCGCGAAAACGGGCGTTACGAACTGTGATGCCGGTAATATTGTGCAAGAGGAACATTCCATGTGAACCGGGCATTGAGTCCTGTAGGTCATAGGCCCCCCCGCGCCCGCGGCCTTCGTTGTATTGATCGCTCCAGATCCCGCCCTCAATGAGGATTCCGGTGTCGGCCCCGGCACAATGGTTGACCGGCCGCGCTTGCGAAAACACCACATTGGCGTTTCGCACCATGCAGGTGCCGGTTGGCCCGGTGATCATCCGGATGACGGTCTCGGGATGCACGATGAGACGATTACCGCTTTGAAGCACGATAGACCGGTCGAGATAGATGGGTTCGGTCATCCTGGGGATGGACACGGCTCCGTTCTCCCTGAGGCAACGTTCAATGGCATCAGACCAGATGTTACCAGTCATGGCATGGGCTTGATCCGTCGATCGAGTTTCCGGGTTCCACTCCTGCCGCCATGTTTCGACGCGCGCTAGATGGGCGTACTCCGTGATCGATTTGGGGTTGCCTCCAATAGGCCGATTAATTCGTTTTTCCGTTTCCAGCAACTTCTGATAAAGATCGTTTTCTTTCATAATCCTCATTTCTAACATGGATATACAGGATGCACAGGATGAGTTGAATTAAAGCCACTCCGACTTTTTCTATCCTGTCTATCCTGTACATCCATGTTTAAATCTCTTCTCATCAGCCTGTTTGCACGGATACCTTTGAGAATCGGGTGTGGCCTTCTGTCACGAAGAGGCCCAGGCGGCCGGCGCGATGCTCGTACATCCGGCAGGACAATGCGATGGCATCGTTGACGTAGGCCACAAGACAGGTGCCGCTGACCATCACACGCAGGTGAACCGGTTCGCCTGCCTTCATGGGAAGGGGACGTTCCAGCATGAACGGCTGGTCACCCGGTCTTGGCCAGCGGTCCACAACCAGCCGCCGGTTGGCGGGTTCAAGTCGGAGTTGATAGTATTTGTCAAATGTCTCATCGGCCCGCAAGAGCAGGCCCGCTGCTGCCGTGCCTTTTTCAAAGGTGATGTCCATTTCTATCAGACACTCGTCTGGCAATGCCCCGAGCGACAACATGGAGTGCCGGCCCACGGCGTTGGCTTCAAACTGCCTCGTACTGGTCTTCCACGTGCCGAGCACGGGACTGGCCTGAAACGCCTGACGTTTCGCCATCTGCGCAAGAACAGTCTTTGGCGGCTTTACGGCGAGGGTGCCGTTCGGCTGCTGAACCAGTTCGTGAACCACGAGGTCGCCGCCCCATTGCCACCACGCATCGTCCTTTTCTTCATTGCGTGTCGGCAACCAGCCGAAAACGAACCGTTTCTTTTCATTTCCGGCCGTTTTGGCGGCATAGTAGGCGCGACCATCAAAGGTGTCATTGGCTGGCGTCAACCAGGGGCCATGGAGTGAACGGCTCATGCGGTAATGGGTGACGGACCGTTCGGTGAAGGTGGAGTACACCAAGTACCACCATTTCCCGATTTGGAAAAGATCCGGGCATTCGTGGGTGAAATATTCATCGGGTTCCCAGAAGGGGTCGCGGACGGTCCAGGTTTTGAGGTCCGGACTGGTGGCAAGGGCGACGCACCCGCGGTTGCGGCTGGGGCCGGTGGTTTTGCGGGCGGCCAGCAGCATGCCGAATTCTCCCCGGCTTTCGTCCCGGTAGACGAAGGGATCGCGCCAGTCATGCGGCTCGTAGCCCAGTTCGGCGGGGGCGAAGAAACTGAAATCGCGGTCTTTGGTCCAGGTGCGCAGATCCGGACTGGTGGCGTGCAGCACGGCCTGTTGGGGGCGGCCCGTTTTGGAGAAGTGCGGGTTGTGGCCGGTGTAGAAAATATGGAAGAGTCCATTGGCTTCAAACACGCAACCGGTAAAAACATAAAGATCCTGTTCGTCCTGGGTGCCCCGGGGAAGTGCCTCGCCCCAGTCCTCAAACTTGACGAAGTCGCGTGTCACAAGGTGAAACCACGGAGTTCCCTCGCCATGGTTGGCGGGATCGCGCCAGTCACGCAGATAAAATAGGTGATAATCGCCCTTCCAATAGAATGGAATGAAATCCGCCGCCACACTGTTCTCCGGTCGATAGAATGTACTCATGTATTTTCTCCTTTTTTGTATTTATCTGATTTCCACGCGTAGCACCTGGTCGCCGTCCGGTTTATTAGGGACAGCCCAGCATCCATCCGGAGCGCTGAACGCATTGGTAATAATTGTCGAGTGTCCTGTATGCGGATCAAACCATTGTGCCGAATAGGTGGCCTTGTGATCCAGTCCCTTAAGTTTTCCGGTGGCGGTCTCGCCGTAGCAGTAGGCAAGAAAGAGCTGGTTCTCGATTGTCGCCAGCACGCAGCGTTCGGGGTCGGTCCATTCCGCCCAGACTGGATCGTTGAAACGAGGCGTGAGATCCGGCCAGGGTAATGCCGTGAAGAAGTTTTTCATTAGTGTCATCTGCGCCACACCCGGCATGGCCATGCCGGCATGCCAGCTGTCGATGGCATGGTTGTACTCTTTCCAGTTGGTGTCGGTGGCATCCCACTTGAGGGCCCAGATCCCGGCTCCCCCATACGTATAGCCTGCACTGCCGCAGAGCATGGCCTTCCATGCGGACTGACGCGCATCATCCGTGGTGTTGACTCCGCCGCAGTCCACCCGTTCGTACATGGCCTCGGTTTCAAGCAGGGGGCGTGTCGGGATGAAATCGTAATAGCCCGCGTAACAGGCGCTATGCCATTTCCAGGTTCCGACTGCGGTGGGTGCGAAACGCACCTTCCAGACGCTGCCGCCATCCCAGAATGCCGGGCGTACGATCGACGCTCCGTGGGGGCCGGTAAAGGTGAATGTCACCTCAATTTCCGCGTAGGGATTGGCGTAGGCGCTGGAACTGGTCAAGGGAATCTCGATCCCTTTCCATGTCGGGTTCTTCTCTTCCCCTGCTTCGCGCTTTCGCGTCTTTGCGTGAGTCATATTTTCTCTTTTCCCTTTGCACTCATCTCGATTTGGTCACGGTGAGCACACAGGCATCGTTCTTTTTCAAATCCACAATGAGGGCGTTGTGGTCCATGGTGGCTTTACCGTTGAACACCTGTTTCAACCGCCAGCCGGGAGCAAGGGTTAGCTGTTCCTGAATCCGGTGCGGGGAATGGTTGATGATAATCTCGATCCGGGTGGAAGCGTTGAGGGGGTGTTCCGTGAGACCGACCATGGGATTTGATTTACGAACAGCCCGGCGTTTCAGGAAGGGTTCGCCCAGATGTTGGTATAGACGCCAGCAGGGTGACGCGGATTCAGTGTGGAAACCGCCGGGTGTCCGGGTGAGGGTCAGTTCCATCGGTGTGGAAAGGAAGTAGACTCGGCCCTTTCCATATGTGGCCACCGTGAAGGCCGGATTGCCGTCGGCTTCACGGCCGAGCACTTTTGCCCGGGTGGCACGGTAATTGACCTTAAATGTGCCCCGGTTGGGAATCGAGTTCAATCCTGCGATCCCCTCAATCGTGATCTCGCCGGGGGTGAGGCCCCGCTCTCGGGTCTGGGGTTCAAGCCCGGTCAGCGCTTCAAAATTATCCGGTAACCCATCGTTCAGGGAGACATACAAGGTCGCGCCAGCTTCAATTTTGGCCAAAAGTGCGAGGCGTCGCCGTCGTGAGATCATATGGAGCCCGGAAAGACAGGGTAGCAGGTAGAGCGGCGCGTCTTTGAGCGGCTGCGTGGCATATTGGAACTCCATTTCGAACCCTGCCTGCTTGGCCAGAATGAATGAACTATAGGCCACACCCCAGTGATCCTGATCGGCCGAGAGAATGCAGACGGCCTCCCGCTTTTTGGGCGGCAGGGTTTGGAACGGCAGCCCGTCAAGCATCCGCCGGAACGCACCGATTTCTTTCAGGACCGGCTTGGGTTGCCCGTTGAGGCGTAACAGGCCGAGTTCCCGCTCCACAGCGCCCCAGTCATAAGGGGCATGTTCGAGGTGCATCTGATCCGCTGCGCACCACCAGAGCAATCCATGACAATCGTTGGCCCAGAGTGAAAACAGGGAGGTGCGGATAAAATCGGCCGCGATGGCCTCGCTGGCCATCATCGGGCCCAGTGTGCCGATCTCTTCGCACAGGCAGGGCTTGCCGCCGAGATCGGCATAATAGCGGGATTCCGCAGTGGCATGAAGCGTGGTCCGGATCGTATTCAACGGGTCCTGATCACAGTGCGGGGTGAAGATGGGATAGGGATGCGTGGTGAGCACGTCCGTTAGTTCGCCCTGGTCGGAGGTGCTCCAACTTCCGGTGGGGGAGAGGCTGTGCATGCCGGAGACGACAAGGTGTGTGGAATCTGCTGCGCGGATGGTCTGGGCGATCAGGGCAGTCCAGGTATACGCCTGATCCCGCGACGCAGAGCCCATGCAGTTGCATTCATTACCAAGGTCCCAGGCCAGGATGGCGGGATGATCCTTGAAGGTGGTCACGAACCGGCGCACAAAGCGGACTTCCCAGCGCAGCGCCAGGGGATCCGCCATGACGTTCAGGCCGTCAAAGGCTGGTGGTACGAAAAGACGTCCGCTCATCCATCCGGTGAGCAAGCCCACGATACACTGAAGATTGTAAGCGGCCATCATGTTGAGAAAGGCGGCGAAACGGTCCATCATGACGGAAGACATGCCGTCCTGCCCGCAGGGGTCATCGGGCAGGGGGATTTCACCATGTCGGAATTCAACGGCTTCCCAGCCGGTCCGCAGGAGTGTCAGCGGCTGGAAGTCCGGCCACAAAGGGAAGGCGCGCAGGACCTGGAGTCCGCCCTGCTGGAGTCGACGCAAGTCTTTTTTGACGATCTCCGGTTGCCAGTCCGTCCACATGCGGGTTCCGGCATGGGACGCCCAGTAGTTGCAGCCGACGACGAATTGGCCGGGTTGAACCCAGTCCCGTTTGTTCAGCAACGATATTTTCATATCATGTCTCCTGCTCTTGCTGTCCGTACTGCACAAGGAGAATAATTTGAACAGAAGCCTGCCAAGAACGCGAAGAAAAAATCCAGAGGGGGCGGGTCCGTCATCGCCCGCTGCGTCCCCTAAAGCTCTCTGAGGGTTCATACAGGAACAGCGGCGCTCGACGGCGCGAGCGCCCTACCTGTGTTGTGAATCAATATGATGTCCGGGGCGGTGCCGGGGGCATGGCGGGCCATTCCCATTCACTGATTTTTATCTCATGGGGTCCTGCCGAGACTCCCATGGCAATGCTGAATTGCGGGGTGGTGGTGCCTTTGGCAACGGAGTGTTCGTCGGCAAAGCCGGCATACCAGCGCACTCCGTCCATGCGGTACATCGGGCGGGTGATCTTCTCCGGCCAGGTGGTCACCAACGTCCGGATGTCGCCATCGACCTTGCCGGTGATCCCATCCGGCGTGAAGGTCAGGTCAAAAGGCCCGATGCCACGGACGCCGATGGCGCCCTGTTTCAGCTCGACGTATTTGTGTCCCGCTTCAACAAAGCGCACGGAGTTGGAAGCCACTGTGACGGCCGGCACCTTGGCGTCAATCGCCCAGACCGAAGCCGCGATGGTTTCAGTCTTGGAGCCGGATGTGACGGTCTTTTCAAAAGGTACGGCACTCTCAATGACATGTCCCTTATAGCCTGCCTTGCCCGGCCCGGCAGAGAGAACCAGAGTTGCCTTGCCGTTCTTGGCCACGCGTACGGCTCCGGCCTGTCCTTCGAATTCAACGCCTTCGCCCTTGTAGGTGAGGGGCGTGGTGGAGAGGAAGACGTAGTCGGTGCTCTCGTCCGTGACCACCTTCGTTACGCCTGGAGCCAGTTGAGTGGCGGTCGGGGCGGTTTCACCCGCGCCGCGCGGATAAAGTACCCAGGCGACTTCCTGGCCCGGCGCGTTTTGCAGCCGCAGTTCGACATGCCGTTCCACGGTTCCGTTGCAACCGGCTTTGCCGTCGCTGACGGCCGGCTTGCCATCTTTGGCGAGCCAGTCCCGAGAAAGAATCCGGCCGGGAGCCACGGCCTCACCGGAAATTCTGTTGTAGGACCCTAAGAACAAGATCAAATTGTCATCAAACATCTCAAACGGCAGCTCCTTGCGTCCGGGGAAAAGGATGTCGAGTTTGGTGGGCCATTCGGTGTCCAGTGCGACTTTAGAGCCCGTTATCTGGACGTTTTCCTTGCGTCCGAGCAGGCTGAGATTGAACCAGCTCGCCAGCTTGCCGTCGCCATTCATGCTGTCACGGATGACGAAGTAATTTGGGCTCTTGCCGGTCGCACCCTTGAGGAAGGCGATCTGCCGGTCCCAGGTGAAAGCGCCCTCCTTCTGATTGAGGCCGGCGACCAATTCGCGGGGTTTGCCAAATCCCTTGGTAGAACCCGGGTTGATGAACCACTCGGGGTAACCGGTGGAAGACCAGGCATAGTCGACGCTCGCCCCGAACTGGGCGTCAAGGATATTGCTGTCCGGCCAGGCGTGCGGAAAGTCGTTCAACGGACTACCGAAGTGGATGAAGTTTTTGTCGGGGAAACTCTTGTCCTTGGGAGCGCCATACTGGTAGGGCTGGCTGGGGATCAGTACCGCGCCTTTTGAGAAGAGCATGATATTGCCCTGGTCCTGGTTCCAGTGACTCCAGAGGTAGCCGCTACGCAGGTAGAGGGCGGTTTCATCGGTCCCCTGGTGGGCGCGGAAGATGACGCCATAGCCGGGAAAGATGCGGCTGGTGAGCTTGGGCTCCTTGGCGGCGATCTCCGGACGGACCATGGCAGGGACGGTAATGGCATCGCCTCCGGTGGCGATCATCTGTCCGTTGTGATCCCAGGCCCAGCGCAGGTTGGCCGCAAAGGCCGGGTCACGATCGGCAACCGTGCCCATGGCCTGGAGGTAGTGGGGCGAGTTTCCCACGGGGGAATTAGCAGAACCGGGGATGGTGCGCGAGCCGTACCGCGGATCAACCGGCGAGAGCAGGTTCATGAAGTAATCGAAGTCCGCCCGGTTGTAGGCATACATCTCGTCAGCCCCGGGTGCGCCGCTGCTGAGAATTCCCATCAGGCTGCGTTCGATCTTGCCATAACCGTGCATGTGGTAGCTGGCGCCATATTCAAACCAGCCGCCTTCCGGTGCCATGAAACTGCCGGATTTGTATGCGCTGAACATGCCCAGATAGTCACGCCACGCCTTGTACATCGGATGGTCGGGGATCAACGCCATGAGGTTGCTTCGATCTGAAAGCCGCGCGATGCCCATGTTCGGGTTGCCGTGATGTGAACCGTCGCCGGCGCTGGTGACATCCGGCTCCGTCAGCAGATAGCAGAGCAGGGCCAGTCGGGCGCGGATCGCCTCGCGGTCGGCGGTCGGCAAGTCGGGCCAGGAGAGCACAGATTCGGTGTGCCCGATCGGCGCCCCATAGGCGGCCAGGGTGTGATGATGATGGATCGAAATCGCCGTGAGGGGGTACTCGATATTGATTTGCAATTGCTCCAAAACGCCCGGCAACTCTTTTCGGGCGGTCCCGGCATCGCCGGTGAACCAGTAATAATCCTTGATCATCGACAGCAACGGAAAGCCGGGATCGGCCTTGACCGCCTCGCGGTATTTCTTCACGCCTTCCGGAGTGATGAAGACCCGCGGGTAGCTGACTTTGCTGTCAGGCCAGGAGAGGATGAAATCCTTGTAACGATCCAGTCCGACGAGGCCGTAAAGGGCCCGCACCGAGTAGCCGATGCCCGCGGCGGTGGAGGCATCCGCATATCCTGTGACCCGCATGGCGGGCTGAGCCAGAACCAGGGCCCACACGCGCCGGCCATAGGTTGCGGGCAGGTTGGGATCATGCTCGTGGCATGAGAACGGCGAGACATCGGAGGCGGGTTCGTTAAGCCACGAGATCGGAGCCACATCCATGGGGAAGCGTACCCGGACCTCGTTGCCCTTGACATAGACAGGGATGCTATTGGCCCGGCGCCAGAAACCCTTGTGCAATGGAGCGACAAAGGCAATCGGATAATTCCCCGGATTAGCCTTGCGGGCTTCCGCCTGGTGAATGCCGTAATAGGAGACATACCGGGAGCCCCAGCAGGAATCGTGGTGAATGCAGCGCGTGGGTGTGTCTGCACCACCCGGTGTGGTGGGGCCGACATTGGGGCCGGCGGAAACGGTTTTTTCTTCGTCGGCCAGACTGGGAAAAACTACCGGACTGAAGCCCTGACCCGCAACCGACATATGTTCGGCGGCATCCGGCTTCCAATCCTTGGAGAGGTCAAGCTGCCAGTAATGGCTGTTGGCGGCCACGCCGAGATCGTAATCTTCGGTGATCTGTGCGAAGGGCGCCTGATCCGTGACGCGAATCGCCGCTTCATAGAAACCGCCTCCCTCGTAATCGAGACGATAGCGTATTTCCGTGAAGACCGGGCCATTGGCTGTCTGCGTGATGTGCATGGCCTTCACGGGTTGCTGGTGGACAATCGTGCCCGCTCCACGCCACGCCCCATCGGGACCGCGGAAGGCCAGAATCGGGGCTGGCAATTTGTCGGCCGACACCGGCGTGTCATACGTCTTTTCCATGGGGGCCGGAACCTTGACGGCCAGTTTCTGGTTGGCCAGGATAAGCGTATTACCGTCTTTGGTTGTCGATACGGCGGCAGGAGCCTCAGACCCTTGACCATCGGTGCGAAGGGTATAGACGGTATTACTGTTGGGTGGAAGTGCGGCTACGAAGCTCAGGGTGGATTGCCCCTTTTCGCCGGGAGTGAGTTGGACCGGCAGGGATTTTCCGCCGGCATCCATCACGCGCAAATTTTTGCCTCCGGAAGACGGGGTGGGGATGGAGTAGTTGACCAGGTCTGGCGCAAAGCCGCGTCCTGTCCAATCCTTGATCGTCATGGTTTGCTGTTCTGCAGCATTGGCCGCCAAGGTGGCAAAGAGTGCAAGCGTGGTTGTCAGTAGGGTTTGTTTCATGGGTTGTATTCCTTTCTTTCTGCGTTTTTTAATTTGTAATTTCCAAAGATCCTAATCGGTGCCAGTCTGTTACGGTTCTGTCATGTCTGTTGATGCCAGATAAGGGTGTCACCACGGTGCAGGTCGAGGGTGAGTTCCCGGACAAACCCGAGATCGGCGCCGGACAGGGCGTCGACGAGATGTTTTGGGCGCGGCAGGCGGAGGGTTTGCGGTCCATCCCCGGCGGCGTGAATCGCGAGGAGGCCGTCATTGGCCATAACCTGGCTGCCATCCGTCAGGTAACGGTGAACGCCGGCGGCTTCAGCCAGACGACCGAGGAGTGGCGCGGGCAATCCGGGGACGGCACTCCAGAGTGACGTCCAGGTCTTGTGTTTCCGGCGCACCAGGGCGGGGTAGTACTGCCGTTCCAACCAGCCCAGCGTTTCGGTGTGGGGATCATCGGCATAGAGCATGGGGGCAACTTCCTTGTCGCTGCCCCATGCGAAGTGGTGGCCATCGAGCATGGTTTCGGCGCGGCAGGGACCGCCGTGCGGATAGGTCTTGAGGCTGATCCCGGTCAACTCGCTGGTGAAGGCCAGGTCCAGTTTTGTGTCGTCGCAAATCCCCTGGCCGTGTAGGAAAAGCACATGCTTGCCATCACGCATCAATATCCGCTTGAGCAGGGCTCGCTCGGTGCTGTCGAGCCAGAGGCAGCCGGCGACAACGACAAACTTCCAGCGTGCCGCGTCGCCACTGGCTTCGGCCAACTCAAGGTCACGAACACGGACGAAGTCCACGGGCGCCCCGAGGCGCATCAGTTCGGTCTGTTGTTTGGGCCAGAGCAAATCGATCAGGGCTTCCTCCTGGCGCAGAATGCGGAAGCTGGCCTCATTACTGATAAAGGCCACTTCGGCGCAGGAGCCGCGAGGATGGAGCAGGGCGGTATCCGCCAAACGCCGCAGGGCGGCAACACCGGCCTCAGTTTCGGGATCGCAGTACCAACGCTGCATATCGTGGTCCATCCACCACTGGCTGCCACCTTCACTAAGCGCTCCGGCGAGATTTCGATTCAGGATTTGCAGGGTCTCCGTGACATTGCGGCAGCAGTAGCGCCAGGGGGTCCAGTTGGCGTGATGGGTAAAGGTGTCGTCCTCAGCAAAAAACACTTTGCCATGGAGGCGCACCGAAGCGGCCAGATTGTGGTGGCTGTAGACGCCGCCCGGGTTGCGGTGGATATAGGCCAGCGGAGTGCAGAGCACATCGAGATCGGGGGATTGCAGCACCGGCTCAAGATCCGAAAAGCCGGTATTGCATGGGCCGTAGGCGGAGCCGTAGGGCCAGATATGATAGCCGTGGAATGCGCCAATGAGTTTTTGCCGGCCAAGCCGGTTGAGGGATTGCCGGGTGGCAGCGGCCAGCACCGCGAGAGCATCCGCCTGGGTATGGCCGTGAAAGTGAAGCCAGTCCACCAGCGCCCCTTCGGTCGCGGGATCGATCAGGTGTGAGGCCGGCGGCCAGGTTTTGGCGCGACGTCGTGACTCGGGGAGGGGCGGTGTTGCGGTGGCGAAGGTGGCGTCGGGGGTGCCCCAGGACTTGCGCAAAGTGGCTTCGTCGCCATAGCGTTCCCGCAGCCAGTCACGCCAGGCGGCGACCTGGGCCGGGGCATAGCCACTGAAGACCGGCTTCCACGAGTAGGCCCATTCACCGCAGTCGCCGGCGTTCAGTTGGTAACACCAGACCCGGTCGCCCCACTGTTGCTCCATGCGTTTGACAAACCGGTCGAGGCGCTCCGCCGCTTCCTGACGCCAGAGCTGGCTGCCATAAGCGACGCGGAACTGGAAGCGATCATTGTTGACCTGATCGTAATGAACTTGCCTTTCGTCCGGGTGGCGCTCCAGCCACTCGGCGGCCGGTTCCGTCCAGAGCCGGATCCAGATGCGGGCTTCGGGGGCGGCCTTGACGGTGGTGTCGATACTGGCGTCCCAGCTTTCGATTGGATCGGGGTCATCGGCTTGGGCGGGCCAGAGACTCATGTCGAGTTGGAAGAGATGCACCCCGCAACGGGCGAAGAGTTGCCATTCCTCGGTGCCGCGTTCGCCGGGTCCATGCCAGAAGGCGAGCCCGGCATGCGGTTTGCCGTCGACATGGATGCAAGGAGCCCCCTGATGGGGCCGGATTTCCAAACTATTGTGCTTTTTCATGAAGGCGTGAAGTGGCGAAGGTGGCGAGGTCGGGATTGTTGGCGTTCTTGAGTTTTTTCAAGATGTTGGTGGTTGAGGCCGGATCATGATCGCCCAGCACATTCATGGCCATCTTGAATTCAAGTGTGAAATGGGCCTTGCTGAAACCCTCGGCGACAACCTCGGGGTTTGTTTTCAACAGTTCATCCAGACCGGGGCGCGTCAGGTCGCGCAACTGGCCGAAAGTGGCGCTCAGTCTGGTCCAGTCACCCGCCTTTTTATTGGCGATGGAACGCCCGCAGTAATCCTGATACTGACTCGTCATCAGCCATTCACGGGCAAACTGGGCGCCGAAGCTCTTGGGGTCATGCCGGCTCAGGTAGGCCAGCCACGCCGCGCGTTGGAACAGGCTTTCGGCATTCAGTCCCGGTAGTTCCGGTGCGGCAGGGGAAAATCCTTTGCCCCCGGTCCACTTGTCGATCACGGCTTTCTCCGCGGCATTCCACTCACTGACCAGCTTTCGTCCTTCTTCGACGCGATCCGCCGTCTTGATGAGCGGCAGGGCAAGGAAGGAGGCGTACATTTTTCCGACGGGGTCGAGTTCTGGCATCGTGAGAGCGTTGGCGCCACCTTCGGCACTGGTGTCATTCATCACGTTCATCACGTCCTGATCCAATTTTTCGGATCGCTTTTTGGCTTCGCTGACGGAGGGCAAAATTCGCGGCGGATTGATTTTACCTGCATCCGGCGCCAGCCAGGCAAACACGGCTTGTGCCAACCCCGGCCAGTCGGCCCAATCAAAGAAAGCCGTCACTCCGTTTTCCGATTTGCCGCGGTAATCGATGAGCAGGCATGCGACCCGGCCCTTGCCCACTTGCCAGCCCACGAGGACGGGGCCTTTGGCCGAAGTCAGGAAGACCTTGATGCCGGGGGCGTCTTTCAGCACGACCTGGTTGTACACCCAGAATGACGGTTTCGCCCCGAAATCTAATTTACATTTCAGTTCGGCAAAATCCTTGCCGGGTTCCATGGCGATGGGCTGTGCGCTGGTGCGGGTATCCTTCATCTCGGTGCACAACACCGGAAGCAACTCGCGTTCGAGCACGGTGAACAGGTAGCCGCCCTTGCCGAAAGCGTACTCGCCACCGGTAAAGAGTACGGCGCCGCCCGCTTTCACGTACTCAACCATGCCATAGCTGTTTTCGGCACCGATGGCCGCATGGGGGATCCCGGTGAAGAGGAGCAGGTCATAATCGGGGTAATGCGACCACGGGACCGCATCTGCCAACCACATACCGCCGGATCCGCCCCGGAATCCGCCGCCGAACGGGGCGTCGTGAACGGAGAAGCGGTCCAGTCCGGCAAAGACCTGTGTCATATGCAGGCGATAGTCCATGGCGCCGCGGGCGTAATAAATATCAAAACGGCCATTACGTTCCGGGGAAAGATCCCCGAACTTGAAGACTTTGTTGGTGAGCTTGAGGTCGTCAGGCAGCGAACCGCCTTTCCACCACTGGGACATCAGGTTGGCCGGCGACTGCTCGGAGCGTTTCTTAAGCAGGGCCGCCGTCTTTTCGGCAGGGGACAGGGCCTCGAAGGCCGCCTGTTCGGCCTCAGACTTGACCGTCCATTCAGGGGCGAGGCCCGCTATGGTTTTATTAACTTCCCATATTTCCTGCGTGGGATTGAAATTCACCTCGGGGCGACGTTCCTCGGTTTTCACTCCCGGTCGTGGGATTCCGAAGGTTTTGGGCGGGCCGTAGAGCTGGCCCAGCGAGGGCGCATTGGCCGCTACGGCGAGATCGATGATCGCGACACTCCAACTGGCGACCGCCGGGATTTCAAATCGGTCGTCTTTCAGGGCCAGAGGGGTGACTCCGAGCGTCTGGGGATCGATGAGATTTACGCCGGTGGCGTGTATGCCTGTCGGAAGTGTCAGGGCAAAGATCACAGGATCGGTGCCCGGCGGCATATCCCACTTGGGGGCCACTTTGGCGTCACGCGGGGGGCGGATGTCTTTGATTGGGATGTTGAACAGATTGACCACGAGTTGTCGTTTGCCGTCAGCCAGCGGCGTTTCATAAACAAAGGGCTGCCACCAGAGCCGGGTTGCGTTTTGCGGCGCCAGCACTTTTTCGGGAGCGGCCAGACGGCGGAGATTTTCGTCGAAGGTGTATTGGGCATAACGCGTGCAATAGCGACGGGCGGCCCGGTTCATGGCGTCGCCGTAGGGCCTGCACCCTGCGGCGGACCAGAGGGCGCTTTCGACGAGTACATCCCGCGGCGATTTGGCAAAGCTGATGCCGAGATAGCAGCCGCCCCGTTCGCGGGAGAGATCCCCGTCCACCTGTAAGTTTTGTACAATACTCTCGAAGTTCCAGCCCCCTGAAGCGTTGCCAATGGATTCGTTCATCAGCAATCCGCCGCCGCGGGCGAGTTCATCGAGTTCAAAGTCCTCGACGGCCCAGGCATAATCCTTTTTGGGACTAATGAGAAAGTAGTTGTAGCCATGGCCGAAGCTGGGACGCCTGGCGTTGACCAGATCCTTGAAGTAACGCACGAACGTCTGGGTCTGGCGGGCGGCCCAGGCCTGGTAGTTTCCGGCATTGCCGCATTGCGCCCAGCCGGCCCCGCGCGGATGTCCATCCCACCGGATGCCGTCCCAACCGAACATATCGATTGAGCGCAGGGTTTCCTCGGCGGCCCGGCGGACATTGGCAGGTGTTGCGTCGGGCGTCACGCCCAGAAAATCGCTCCACCAGTCATCAAACCACACGCCCTTGCCATTGGGGCGAGGCGAATAGGGGACCTGTTCCCCGTTACGGCGGCGGTCGAAGATCACTGAATTGACGCCTTCCCACATGCCGACCGGATGGGCGTAGTTGCCCTGGAAATCCAGGGGACGGTCATAGACGGTTTCCCACCCGATGGGGCCGTCGATACACCATTTGCCATAGGTGACCATGGAGATTCCCTGTTCATGAGCCAGCCGGATTTGGTTTTGCAGAGTTTTTTTGTTGTAGTGATAGTTCGCCTGGCCGGAGAACCAGTCAGCATTAGTCGGGGTCATTGCGAGAAGGTCATCCTCCGCCCAGAAGAAATACTCGCAGGCATTGAAATAATCGGCCCGGCTGGAGGTGAGCCCCTGGCGAATGGTGTCCTCATCCACCGTGGCGTCACGGGTTCCGCCGGGATTGGCTCCGAAAATGGCCACCCGATTGAAATTGGTGGCGATGGTGAAATACTCGGCGGTTTCGGAACGGTCAGTTCCATCGGTCGAGGTGAATTCGGCAACGAGGGCATAACCGAGTTCTTCGGCAGGGAGCGGAATCTCAAACGCGAGTGTCTGCGGGGCGGGAGTGAGTTTCACCGGCAGGCTTTTGACCTTGGTGCGGTCCTTTACGTTGTGCTCCAGATAAAGCGAAACGGTGCCGTCCCCGCCTTTGTGGCCGGCATCAATCACAGTGACCGTGCCCTTGAGTTTATCTCCGGGATTGTAACGGATCTTGTCGAATGAAAGAGCGCTTACACGCCCGCTTCGGGATAATGGGCGGAACTCGGTTTTATCGACGATGTAGTATACCGCCCGGTCGGGGGTGAGGGTCAGTCCCAGTTCGATTTCCGTCCCCGCGTCAAGGGGGTCTACTTCCCCCAGTTGGGGTCCGCCTTTTTTGAGTTTGTTGGCGGTCCTTGCGGAATCGACTGCGGCGGCGCTTGAAAAAGCGGACAAGGATAGGTTGATCGGACTGGCGGCAGGGAGGACGAATTGGAAAGTGCGGGTTTCCGGTTCATGAACGCGGGCAAAGAACTGGCCGGCGAACTCAGCGACTTCTGTTCCTGCGGCATTGACCTTGAGTCCGCTATGGAAGGCAGTGGCGTCGGCCACATGTGAGGGCCGCAAGGTAAGGCGCACTTCGTAAAGTCCGGCCGGTTCTGCGGAGACGCTGGTGATGACAAGAGGTTTTGCATCTTTGGCCGGCAGCGCCACGGCGGCGGCCGCCTTACGGTTGAGGGCCGGCACGTCCGCCTGGGTATTGCCCTGCCACTGCTTCGACGGGATCTCTGTCCAAGGGGCTTCGATGGCCTGGCAGGTAAGGGAAACGAGGGCGATTACCAGCAGAATCAAAAGCTTATTCGCAGAATTCATGACAGCTCCTTGAGTGAATAATTGTTTAGAATAGGACACATTATGTGGCTTCATCAATGAAATACTGACGTGCATAAATATATTGATTAATGCATTCTTTAATTATGTTTTTGTAAAAAAAAGTGGAATTTTACCTCTGCCTTGATTGACTGGAAAAGCAATAAAAGATACAATCTGGATTAGCTCAGATAATAAAAACCGGGGGTGGATACACAATGAGGCGCATACTGATTTGGGTATTGATGATTGCGGCGGCGAATGGCGCGTGGGCGGCGAACGGCACGTGGAGTGGTTTGCTCAATAACATTTGGGCGACGACCAACAACTGGGGCAGTACCAATGCTGTTCCCGGCAGTGGTAATACGGCAACTTTCAACAATGCCGGGAGCGGCAACACAACGCTCGATCTCGGTGCCGGAGTCACGATTGCGACGCTTCTTTTCGATACAGCGAATGCTGCGGCCTACACCATTGGCTCGGGTGCGGTTGGCAGCCAAATGCTGGCCTTGAACGACAGCGGCGCGATCACTCTGAACAGCACGGTGGCCAATAACCAACTCGTCAACGCCAACCTGTTACTTGGTACGGCGACCGGTCCCTTCTCCTATGGCATCAATCAGAATGCACCGGCTGCCACGCTGACACTTGCCGGCAGCGTACAAGGCGGTTCGAGCGGCCTTGGCGGCGCTAAAACGCTCATGATCACGGGCGCCGGTAACACCACGATCTCTGGAATTATCGCCAACGGCGGTGCGAGTTCGGTATCGCTCTCCAAGTCCGGCGTCGGCATACTGGTCATGACCAACGCCAATACCTACTCGGGCAATACCACCGCCGGTGGCGGGGTGCTCCGTGCCGATTACGGCGCCGGATTACCCAGCGCGACCGGTGTGTTGTACCTGCAAGGCAACGGCGTGTTGGAAACCACAGGCACGATCGCCCGCACTTTGGGCACGGGCGCCGGCAATATCTCCTTCAGCGGCAGCGGCGGTTTCGCCGCCCGCGGAGACCGCGCCCGAGCCCCAGGTGACCCAGGCCCCGGTCGAGAAGCCCGTGGCGGTGACCAAGGCGCCGCCAAAACCCAGCGAGGCATCGAAGCACTAAGGCAGGGGTCAATCTTTCAGACTACAAATCTCCAATATTAGTCAGGTTGGCGACTAGCATCAGTCCATCGCCGAGAAGACCTCCCACCCCCCCGTAGTGATACGTCATTACTTATGCGATACACTTGCCTGTAACAATGCCTATCAGCCGGATTCTCCTGCATTACTATCATCATTGAAAGCATGGCCGGCATCCACTTTGCCCTAGTTAGTTATGCCCAAGTAGATTTTATTTGCTGATAAGCTTGAGTGCAGCCCTGTTGCTGCCGATAATTCAAAACACAGGATAGGAAACAACGGCATTCCTAGACACGGAGGTCGGATTTGCAGCAGGTGCGTGGCGAGATAATCGAACTGGAGATTCCCAGTTCGGCTGAATATGTGGCTATAGTCCGCCAGGCGGTTGAGGGTGTAGCCCGGCGAATGCGTTTTGACGCCATCCAGGTGCAGGATATCAAGCTTGCCGTGGGTGAAGCGTGCACAAACGCGGTAAAATACGGCACCCCGGCGGAGGACAACGACTGCGTGCAGGTAAAGTGCGTGGTGCGTGAAGACTCTCTCACAATAGAAGTTTGCAACCGCATTTGCGGCTGCGAGATTCCCCGAGTCCCATCTCAGCCCGATCTCACCCGAGAGGGCGGCCTCGGCCTTTATCTGATAAGGCAGCTTGTGGACGAGGTGGATATACTCTGGGGCAAGAAAAAAGCAACCGTGAGGATGATGAAAAAGCTCACAGTTGCCGGTTAAGCTGACATGCTTCGGGACTAGGATGTCTCGAAGCATCTATACTTTATTTCTGGCCCATTCAATCTGACTTTTGACCTGCGCTAGCG
>Ga0118677_10006445_pt1 | contig 19863 bp, 16 predicted proteins | sample AliMusrvi5mmetaG_FD_86154 | JGI IMG/M metagenome (GOLD analysis project Ga0118677, IMG submission 86154)
GCAAAACTTATTCAGATATGGGGGAAATATGTGCAATTCAAATGGACTTCAATGAATCATTAAAAAAAATTCATAGTTCAATATCTTACTTTGAAAAAACTGGTAATATTGTTGAAAAAAACAAGGCTTTGCGTGAAAGAATGATGTTGAGGTAAACGAAAAACCGTGATATAATTATCAGCATGTTATGATTTCAAATTCAATCAGATAAAACTTGGAGGTTATATTATGGAAAATTCTAAAGTTGTCAAATTAAACGGCTTCGGCGGCAGCGTCATACGCAGGGAGGGCCGTGCTTTTGTTGAAACACTGGCCGCGCCGGGCGGGGAGCTTTATGCCGTGCATTTAATCGGAAGCCATTACGAAATGGGCAGACAATACGGTTTGATGCTGGGGGATATTATTTTTAACAGCTATGGGTTTATGGAGAAAATGCTGTGTGAAGCAGGGCTGCCGGAAGAAGCAATCCCTGTAGTCGGTAAAAAAGCATGGTCTCACTATTCAAAGCAGACCCCGGATGTTTATAAACAGGAACTTGCCGGCATTGCTGACGGCGCACGTGAGGCGGGCGTCCCCTTAACGCTTGAAATGCTGGAAACAATTGAATCCGTACCGGAATTCACCGGTTATTGGCATATGGAAGAAATGATCGGGCAGCTCCTTGAAGAACCTGAGGGCGATATAAAACCGGTATGGGACGGCAAAGAGCGCGGAATCACACCGATTACCTGCAGTGCGTTTATGGTGTGGGGCGACCGGTGCGAAGACGGCAATCTTTACGGCTGCCGGAACCTCGACTGGGCAAAGGATACCGGTATATCCGCAAATAAATGCGTCACGGTTTTTCATCCGGTAAAAGAAAACGGAGAACTCGGCATTGCCTCCGCGAGTTTCGGCTATATCGGTGTGCTCGGCGCAATGGCCGGTATTAATGAGGAAGGCATCGCGCTGGGCGAAATAGGCTCTTACAATGCCCGTGAAACCTTTGAAGGCAGGCCGTGGCACTATGTTTTCCGTGAAGTTCTGGACGGCGCGAAGAATACAGATGAAGCCGCGAAGATTTTTAAAAAAGGGAACTTTGTGCAGGGCTATTGCTTCAACGCCGGCTGGGGAGATCCCCGTGGAAAGGGGTCGCCCGGGTATGCCCCGCAGGGTATGTCCGTTGAAGTTGACGCTGAAAATATAGAAATACTTGTTGATAACGACCCGCAGGAGCTGAACGCGGTTTGTGTGGATACAAACGGGGAAACGATCCTTTTTGACGGGGAACCTATATTCTACGGGATTCCGCTTAAAAATGCGACCTTCCGCGCCGACACAGCCTTCTCAAAGAGTGTCCGGAGCGGCCAGTATGCGGATAAAGGGCCGGTGGGTAAAAACAATTCAGGCAACGCAAAAGAAGGAAGAACCTGGAAAACGCTTTATTTGCCGATTTCACTGATGATAAAAGCGTATAATGAAGGTGGAGCATTTGATTGCGCCGGTATTGAGAAGTGGCACTTTTCAGCCGAAAAACCACGTCCGATGACCTGCGAAGATGCCTTGAACATTTGCAAAATGGCAGGGGACAATGACGGCAATGTGATGAGCATATTCTATGATGCCACCAACCTTCAGGTTGGAGTCGCCTTTGAAACGGGAACCGGAGAAAGCTGGATACCAGCTTCGAAGGCGGGCTATGTTGATTTGGATCTTGCGGGCGCTTTTAAAATATAATAGTCAAACATATTCCAAAAGGAGAAAGCCATGTTTGCTGGATTCTTTAAAAGCGTTGTCAGTTTTGTGCTGGCAATTGCGGCGGTTATCGGCAGCTTCTCGAACTTTTTCTGCAAGCAGGAACTTACTGAGGCGGAGCACCCGACGGTATCGGGTACCTTTATGCAGGCATGGGCATTTGCCGGTTTTGATGACGCGGCAATCGGCAGGCATTTTGATTATCTGCGCGCGGTCGGGATTAACACCGTTATTTTACAGTGGACAGCCGAAACACCGAACGGCAAATTCAAAACAGTTTATTATCCGTCCGCCCTTGCGGAGCAAAACCCCGCTGACGGCTCTGCCGGCGGCAACAGGCAGTTTGTTGAACGCTGCCTGGCCGCGGCGCAGGCAAGGGGCATGAAAATCTTTCTGGGCTTAAACACCGCAGACGAATGGTGGAGCAATTTTGTCAAAGATAAACAGTGGTACACCATGCAGGCGGAACTTGGCAACCAAATAGCAAAAGAATTATATGACCTCTACAAAGCGAAATACCCGGATGCGATGGCAGGCTGGTATTTTACATGGGAATTTTCAAACGCAATCTGTCCGTATGAGCGCCGCTGCGCCGATATGCTGAACATCAGCCTTGATTTTTTAACAAAACTTGACCCTTCCATGCCGCTGATGCTCTCACCGTTCATCGGCTCGGATATTTCACCGCTTCAGACGCAGATTTCATGTGTAAAGCTCTTTAGCTTTACACACTTCAGACCGGGCGATATTTACTGCTGCCAGGATTCTGTCGGCGCGGGATACATAAAAATAGACGAACTGGACAAATATTTCTCCGCTATAAAAAACGCGGTGGATACAAAGCCGGAATTAGCCTTTTGGGCAAACAACGAGTGCTTTACGCAGGCCGATTGGAGCAGCGCCCCGCTGTCACGGTTTGTGGAACAGATGAAAATCTCATCCAAATATGTGAAAGGCCATGTGACCTTTGCCTTTTCCCATTACTATTCGCCGGATATGGGCAAAGCGGCATACTATGAGGCGTACAAACAATATTATTTGACCGGGAAGATTGTTGATCCGGTATAGTCGAGCGTTGCGAAAAAACACAAGGGGACGGTTCTCTTGTGTTGACATGGTCTTAAAGATATGATAAGATTTTGCGGAGGTGGTTAGTGTGCCAAGACAAGCGAGAGCAAAAAGCGAAAGCGGAATCTATCATATTATGCTAAGGGGTATTAACGGACAGCAAATATTTGAAGATGAAGAAGACAATCAAAAATTCTTAGATGTGCTAAAAGATTTCAAGCCAATAAGCGAGTACAAAATATACGCTTATTGCCTTATGGGCAACCATTTACATTTGCTGATAAAAGTCGGTACGGAAGATTTGAAAAAAATCTTCAAGCGAATCGGTGGGCGGTATGTATATTGGTATAATTACAAGTATCTCCGAAGAGGTCACTTGTTTCAGGACCGTTACAAAAGTGAGCCTGTAGAGGATGACGCATACTTTTTAATGGTGTTGCGCTATATACATCAAAATCCGGTTCTAGCAGGTATGTGCAATACATGCGGCGACTATGCGTATAGCAGTTATCATGAATACTTGAAGCCTGAGAAAAATCAGCTGACCGATGTCGAGTTCGGGCTGGGAATAATAAGCCGAGAACAGTTTATAGAATTCAACAACCAACAAAACGATGACAAATGCCTGGAAGTTGATGACAATAGTTTTAGACTTACGGATGCAGAAGCAAAGCAGATCATTTTCAAAGTATCAAACTGCAAAAACATTGCAGAATTTCAAAGGCTGGAGCTTAAGCAAAGAGATCGATTTATCAAAGAATTGAAAGAGGAAGGTTTGTCGTTTAGGCAAATCAGCCGATTAACCGGGTTGAGTTTCGGGATCGTAAGAAAACTGTAGAACACAAGAGAACCGACCCCTTGTGTTCCTAGGGACCCCTTGTGTTTCCGTGTCCTGTATAACATGCAAAAAGGAGTTTAAAATATATAATGAGAAAAAACATCATTTACGTCTTTACAGGAACAGGCAACAGCTTATGGGCTGCAAAGAAAATCTCAGAAGAACTGGAAAACTGCGAAATTGTATCCATGGGCTGCCATAAGGAATATACCCTGACGGATGAATACGATGTCATTGGTTTTGTCTATCCGAGTTATTACCGGGGGATACCTGCAAGAGTCCGGGATTTTGTTTTGCAGTTAGATTTTCAAAATAACAAGAACGCCTACTTTTTTGCCTTTGCTACCTGCGGGAGTGTTGATACCGCCTGCAATGCGACAATTCAAATGCGCAATTTGCTGAAGCAAAAGGGGATCACGCTCAGTTACGCTGAAAAACTTGATATGTTTTCAAACTATATCATCATGTATAACATGCGTGAAACCGTTGAAGAGGAAACGCGGCAATCGGCCCGCGATTTGGAGCCAATCATCGGTAACATAAAAAAAAGAACCGTCGATCTGACAGCACCGAGAATCAAACCATTAGAGCAACTTATATATAAGGGATTTTTCCACTTTGCCCCTCACATGGATAAGAATTACAATGTATCCGATGCGTGTACTTATTGCGGTATCTGTCAAAAAGTCTGCCCGGTAAACAATATTGATTTTGGTCAGGATAAAAAGCCGTATTTTAAACATCATTGTGAACAATGCTTAGCCTGTATTCAGCATTGCCCGGTGAATGCCATCAACTACAAGGATAAAACACAAAACAAGAAGCGATACACACATCCTGATATTCCATGGAAGGAACTGGCAAAGTTGAATGGCTTTTAATTGTGAAACACAGGGGGATGTTTAGAAAACACAAAGGGACGGTTCTCTTGTGTTAGACACGGATAAATAGGCAAAAGATTATCTTCAAAGTGTCAAACTGCAAAAATATTACAGAATTTCAAAGGCTGGAACTTAAGCAAAGAGATCAATTTATCAAGGAACTGAAAGAGGAAGGTTTGTCGTTCAGGCAAATCAGCCGATTAACCGGGTTGAGTTTCGGGATCGTAAGAAAACTGTAGAACACAAGAGAACCGTCCCCTTGTGTCCGTCCCCTTGTGTCTTGTGTTCTTTAACCGGGTTGAGTTTCGGGATCGTAAGAAAACTGTAGAGCACAAGAGAACCGTCCCCTTGTGTTCTCCTTGTGTTCCTTGTGTTCTCCCTTGTGTTCTGAAGAATATTTTAAAGATGAACCATCCCTCAGTCTATAACGAAACAGGTGAGCGACTATGCACATTTGGACGCTGGAAAAATGGAAACATAAGTATGACTTTAATTCGTCATCACATCGGTCCGGATTACGTTTGATATTTGATAAAAATGTTCATCCGGAAGTACGACGTTCGTGCATAGAGTTTGGTGTATGGTTGAGAAAAGAGTATTATTTTCCAATTCGCGTTCCAATATATTTTAAAACAAGCCGGAAAATAAAAACCAGGGACGGTGATTTTGCTTACGGCTCATTTTTCAGGCCTTCAAATAAAGATGTTGAACCATATATACGGATTGCCGTTGGTGACTATAACATATTATTAGAGATATGGGCGAATAAAGATAATGTCTTATCGACATATTTAAGTTGTATGGCTCACGAACTTACTCACTATTTTCAGTGGATTAACGATATTGAACTTACCAAAATAGGTGAGGAACGGCAAGCAACAATATATGCAGATTATGTTGTGGATGAATATGCCGAAACAAGAGAACACCCATAAGAAGATTAGTAAATGTAAAATTGTACAAAATGATAATCAAACATGGATAGACAGATGGCGCGCTTCACCTCTCGCCCCAAAAAATTTAAAAAACAGTTGACAAACCTGTTTTTGCTGATATAATGACTGTACAATAGAAAAAGTTTTTTCCAAAAAGACTGTGAAGGAAACAAGACACAGTGAAACTTCAAGTTTCACCTTGCGAGCCTCAGAGAGCCGGTGGTTGCTGCGAACTGGCGCCGCAAAATGTGTGCATAACTCGTTCCGGAGTCGCCTGCCTGAAATCATAGGGCAGGACGCAGGACAGCGTTAAAGGTCAAGACCTTGTTTGAGGTCTATGAGGACGGCTTTGCCGTTGAAGTAGGGTGGTACCGCGAGGAATGAGTTCCACGCCCCTATGCTGAAGTTAATCTTTGGCATAGGGGCGTTTTTTTATTAAGGAACGGATTTTTATATCAAACCCAATATCAATTTAAGGAGGAGTTAGTAATGAAGCAAGGCTGCAAAAAGTACATCCCGTTTGAGGCTGTTGAGCTCAGCAACAGGCAATGGCCGTCAAAAACAATCGGGCATCCGCCCATTTGGTGCAGTGTCGACCTTAGGGACGGCAATCAGGCGCTGGTGGACCCGATGAACCTCGATGAAAAACTGGAGATGTTCAAAACACTTTGTGAGATAGGGATTAAGGAAATTGAGGTGGGTTTCCCCTCCGCTTCCGAAACCGAGTATGAAATCCTCCGTGAACTCATTGACGGCGGGCATATCCCGGATGATGTCACCATCCAGGTGCTTGTGCAGGCGCGCGAGCATTTAATCCGCAAGACCTTTGACGCCATTGAAGGCGCGAAGAATGTGATTGTGCATTTTTACAACTCAACCTCAAAGCTTCAGCGGAAGGTTGTCTTTAAGCAGGATATGGCGGGTATCATCGAAATTGCCGTCAACGGTGCGAAGCTGATAAAAACGCTCGGCGACGAAGCGATTGCAAAAAACGGGAGCAATATCCGCTATGAATATTCGCCGGAAAGCTTCATGGGCACAGAGCCGGACTACGCAGTTTCGATTTGCCGTGAAGTGATGGAAGCAATCGGCGCGGATAAAGAGCATAAGATTATATTGAACTTGCCGTCCACGGTTGAAAGCAGCACACCGAATTGCTTTGCCGACCAGGTAGAGTATTTCTGCAGCAACCTGCCGAACCGCGATGCGGCTATCATCAGCCTGCACCCGCATAACGACAGGGGCACAGCGGTCGCTACCGCCGAGCTCGGCTTACTCGCCGGCGCGGAAAGAATTGAAGGCACCCTTTTCGGCAACGGAGAACGCACCGGCAACGTGGACATTATCACGCTGGCGCTGAATATGTTCACCCAGGCGATTGACCCGGGGCTTGACTTGAGCGACATCAACCGTGTGCGGGAAATCTATGAGCGCACAACGAAAATGATTGTCCCGATCCGCCACCCGTATGTCGGCGAGCTGGTGTTCACGGCATTTTCCGGCTCGCACCAGGATGCCATCAACAAGGGCGAAGCGTATATGCGCGACAGCGGCACGGAGTTTTGGGAAGTACCGTACCTGCCCATTGATCCCGCGGATGTCGGGCGCGAGTATGAGCCGGTTATCAGAATCAACAGCCAGTCCGGCAAGGGCGGCGTGGCGTTTGTGATGAACAACACCTTTGGCTACAATCTGCCGAAAGCAATGCATCCCGAATTCGGTCGGATTGTCCAGCATTACTGCGAGCAGGTGGGCAGGGAAATTCAGGCCGAAGAGCTTATGGAACTGTTCAAGACAGAATACATTGACATTGACGAACCGTACAAGCTTATCAGCCATAAGTTCTACGAGGAAAGCGAAATCTACGACGATTCGCCCAAGGTTCGCTTTGAGGGGCAGCTGAAAAACAACAGCAATGAAGCGGTGGCTATCAGCGGCACGGGCAACGGCCCGATTGACGCCTTCTTTAACGCGCTGGCGACCGTCGGAATCAAGGGCTATCAGTTTGTCAACTACTCCGAGCATGCGATTTCTATCGGTTCCGACGCGACAGCCGTTTCGTATATCCAGCTGATGTCGCCGGAAGGGAAGAATATCTTCGGTGTCGGTATTTCCCACAACATCAACTACGCGTCAATCAGAGGCGTGCTGTGCGCGATTAACCGCTCCATTAAAATCAACAAATAATTGCTTGCAAAATCATGCTGAGTTTGATACGATTAGCGCTGTGATACACCGCTCAGAAAAATCCAAAAAAGAAGGTAAAAAATGAAAAACTTCAATATAGTTGTGCTCAAGGGTGACGGCATCGGCCCGGAGATTGTGGACGAAGCCATAAAAGTCCTTGACGCAGCAGGCGAAAAGTTCAGGTTTAAGATGACATATGATTTTCAGCTGATGGGCGGCTGCGCGTTGGACGCCACCGGCGTGCCGCTGCCGCAGGAGACGGTTGACGCCTGCAAAAAGGCAGACTGTGTTCTGCTCGGCGCCGTGGGCGGCGCCAAGTGGGATACGCTCCCCGGCTATCTTCGCCCGGAGGCAGGGCTTCTCGGTATCCGCGCGGCGCTCGGGCTTTACGCCAACCTGCGCCCGGCGAGAATATTTGAAGCGCTGAAGGCGGCGTCGCCGATTAAAGAGGAAATCATAGGGGACAAGCTTGACATTATGGTCATCCGCGAACTGACCGGCGGCATCTATTTCGGCGAGCGGGGACGCTGCGAGAAAAACGGCGAGCGGGCAGCGTTTGACACGGAGATGTATACGGTGCCGGAGATTAAGAGAATAGCCAAGGTCGGCTTTGAAATGGCAAAAACAAGGAGCGGGAAGCTCTGCTCGGTGGATAAAGCGAATGTTTTGGAATCCTCACGCCTTTGGCGTGAAACGGTTATGGAAATGGCAGCGGACTACCCGGAGGTTGAGCTAACGCATATGTATGTGGACAACTGCGCCATGCAGCTCATAAACCGGCCGACTCAGTTTGATGTTATCGTCACCTCCAATCTTTTCGGCGACATTCTTTCGGACGAAGCGTCCATGCTCAGCGGCTCAATCGGCATGCTGGCCTCGGCGAGTTTGGCGGAAGGCAGTTTCGGTCTCTATGAACCCATTCACGGCTCCGCGCCGGATATCGCGGGCAAGGGCGTTGCCAATCCGCTGGCGACAATCCTTTCAACGGCTATGATGCTTAAATATTCATTTAATATGCCTGAAGCCGCGGCGGCAATTGAAAAAGCGGTTGACGAAGCGATGAAAAGCATGCGCACGCCGGATATCTACGAAGACGGCTTAAAAAAAGTCGGGACAGTCGAAATGGGTGGCATGGTCGCGCATTTGATTAAAAATTAGAAACAATTGAAGAAGCAAGCAAAGAACCGTCAGCATTCAGTTGCCGGTTCTTTTTTTACCTTCAAAATCCGGATGAAAAGGCTATCCGATGTTTTTGCGCTTTGAGTAGTCAAGTACCTTGGAAATACAGTTTTTTGCATATATTTGCTTGGAATTTTTAATAAATGTTGTCGCTTTTCGTGCTTGACAATATGCATAACTAATGATAGTATATTAACAATTTAAAAACGGAAGGGGAAAAATTATGAAAAAGCTCATTTGTGTTCTTCTGGCAATGTTGTTCGTAGGCTTAACTTTTACCTCTTGCACAAGCAAAACCAGCACTACAACAACGGCGGCAACTACCAAGGCACCCGGAATCACTTCATTAGCAGATCTTAACGGCAAAAAAGTAGCTGTCCAGGCATCTACCACATCCGAGGATTTTGCAAATGCACTTCTTGCTAAAGGTCAGATTAAATTTCAAATTCTACCCTATGAAAAAGTAACCGAATGTTTCGACGATTTGGCTCTCGGCAGAGTTGATGCTGTTTTGGTGGACCAGGTTGTCGCAGCCTATTATTCATCAGGCAAGTCCAAAATTGTCTGGCAAAATACTGTTGGTGAGCCGATGGGTATCTGCCTTAAAAAGGGCAATGACGATTTAACAGCGCTTGTAGAAAAAGCTGTTGACACTTTATACTATAATGGTACTGTTGCTAAGGTCGCAACTCAGTACTTCGGTTCAGATGTTACAAAGGGTGTAAGAACCGTAACAACAAAACCGGTTTTGGATCTTACAAAGCTCAAGACAATTAAAGCCGGAACGCTTATGGTCGGTATGGAAATCGGTTATCCTCCGATGGAATACCTGAAACCAAACGGTATTGATTATACGGGCTTCGATGTTGATCTCGCACAAAAGATTGCCGATCTCTTTGGCCTAAAGCTTCAAATTGTAAACACTGCCTGGAGTGGAATCTTCGCGGCTCTGAATAAGGGTGAGTTCGACATAATGATGTCCTCAGTAAGCATAACCGCTGCGAGACAGGCTGCCTTCGATATGACCAAGCCTTATGTTTCCAACCGTATTGTTCTTGCTGTACCAAATAATTAACAAAATAAAATAGGAGGGCTGCCCTTCGGGGCAGCCTTTCTGATTGAACGGGGTGTTCTGATGCGAACTTTGCAAAAAATGCTGGAATGGATGCCGGCTCTGCTGAAAGCTACTGAGACAACTATATCGCTTTCTATACTTTCGGTTGTATGCGCTCTTTTTTTAAGTGTGTTTTTATCGCTCGGCAAAATCTCAAAGAAAAAGATAATTAATAAACCTTGCAGCGCGTACATTTTTTTCTTCCGGGGGACCCCGCTTTTAATGCAGCTATTCTTTATTTATTTCACAATGCCGCAGATTTTTCCCGCATTAAATATCAAAAGCCGTTTTGTCGCGGCATGGCTCGCTTTTTCTCTTAATATCGCTGCTTATTTGGCTGAAATAATCAGAGCCGCTATTCAGTCGATTGACAAAGGCCAGCTTGAAGCGTCAAAGGCGCTTGGGTTGACCTACACAAAGACAATGAGGCTGATCGTTATTCCCCAGGCTTACCGCCGGATGATACCGCCGATTTGCAATGAGTTTGTAATGGTGCTTAAAGATACCTCTCTCGTTTCCATTATCGCATTAACAGATCTGACATTCCAGACAAAGATGATTGCGTCCGATAAAGCAAGCTCGCTTGTTTATATTCCCGCGATGATTATTTATCTTGTCATAACCGCGGTTTTCACCTTCATTTTTAACAAACTTGAAAAGAAACTGTCGGTTTACGCGTAGGGGGATATAAATATGTCAATGATAAAAACGGAAAATCTATGCAAGAGTTTTCATTCCTTAGAGGTTTTGAAAAATGTGAGTCTTACAATAGAACCCGGCGAGGTTGTTTGCATTGTGGGCCCCTCCGGCGCGGGCAAATCGACTTATCTGCGTTCGCTCAACGGGCTTGAAACCATTAACAGCGGCAAAATATATATTGACGACATTTTGATTGAAGACCGGGAAAAGGGCAGCCTTGCAAACAAAGTCAAAATGCCGAAGGCGCAGCGTCTCGGCATTATGCTTGAGCTCGGTATGGTTTTTCAGAGTTTCAACCTTTTCCCGCATATGACGGCGCTGCAGAACATCATGGTCGCCCAGATAAAGGTTCGGAAAAGAAGCGAAGAGGAAGCGAAGGAAAAGGCCGAAGCTCTTTTAAAAAGGGTCGGGCTTGAGGATAAAGTGAACGAATACCCGAGCAAAATGTCAGGCGGCCAGCAGCAGCGCCTTGCAATCGCAAGAGCCCTCGCCATGGACCCGAAAGTGATGCTTTTTGACGAACCGACATCGGCGCTTGACCCGGAACTTGTCGGTGAGGTTTTAGCGGTTATGAAAAAGCTTGCCGAGGAAGGCATGACGATGATTGTTGTCACGCACGAAATGGCCTTTGCCAAGGATGCTGCCGACAGAGTTGTATTCATGGCGGACGGTATGGTGGTTGAGGTATCTCCGCCCGAGGAGTTTTTCACAAACCCGAAGAATGACCGTCTGCGCGAGTTCCTGAGAAGGACGCTTACCAGAGAGGAATAATCCTAAACATTTGCCGAATAAACAACGAAATACCCTCTGAACTTACTTAGTTCAGAGGGTTTAACTAATGTTGAATAATACCTTTTCAGAACTCATCCGCTGATCACTAACCACTGGCCGCTTAGAACCGGTTAGGTCAGCTGCACCAATTCGGAGTATGCGGTTCCGTCCAATAAGGCTTTAACTTTAACGTCCGCCCAAAGTTTTCCGTCGTTTTTAACAAAGTACTGGATATTGTCGGTTGTGTTAATCTGCGCTGCTCCGACTGCAAGCAATTCCGCATTGACCGTGTCCAAAATTTCCGCCGCATTTAAATTATACATTTGTAGAATCACAGCATTATCGGCTATTTTATCGTTAACAAAGTCATAGGCATAATATTTATTTGAGGTTACAAAATTGCTTGCACTTGTACCGTGCGCTGTAAAGACCGAAAGGAAAAGAATATTGTCTTTTACAAAAGAATCATAAGAATAATTGTATTGTTCCCGGAAAGTTTTTATATCGGCTACCGAGTCATATTTCGCTTTAACGGCATCTCTGATTTTATCCATCTGCGTATTGATTTTTTCGGCTAAAGGTTTGTTCGAATCGATATTAGGCAGTGAAACAATAAAGCCGGAAGAAAAAACCTCGTCAACCTTGTAGGTGTCATTTATCTGATAAAAAGTGACAACCACCGGCGCTACCGGTGCCGGTTTTTCGGTTGTGACAACAGCGGTGGTCGGTGCTGCTGTAAGAATTGGATCTGTTGTAGCATCAGGGTTGCTGCCGCTTGTTAAAGCATATTTCATTGCTATTGCGAGCAGAAGCACAAAACTTAATAACAGAACGATATATCCTGCTTTTTTTACCCTGTTTGCCTTTTTATAACGGCGGTTGTATTTCCAGTAATAATATTTAATTTGATGCTTTACACGCTTATATAGGCTGACTGTGCTTTTTGTGCTCTTTTTACTTTCACCGGCCGAAGAGCTGCTGCTTGAGTGGCTGTGGCTGCCGGAATGGCTGCTGCTTGAGTGGCTGCGGCTGCCTGAACTGCTATGGCTGCCCGAACTGCTATGGCTGTGCGAACCGCCATGGCTGCCTGAGCCGCTGCTGTGATGGCTGTGACTGCTTTGCGCGTTTTGACCGTTATCGCTTTGCGGCACAACTTGCCCTGGTTGCCCGATATCGCCGTTTTGCTCATCAGGATTTTTTTCCATTTATTCCGCACCTTCCTAAATCAGCTGTTTTATCACAAAAACTTAATATTACCGACTGACACCTGTTTTATGAATATCAACGGTAAAAAGATTAACACACCAAATTTGCTGCTTTGAACATTTTAACAAAATAATCTGTAACAGTCAATAAAAATTAGCGTTAGTTTCGCAGTTTCGTAAAGCTTGCATTGCCCAAAGTTTAAGGCTGAGATGTTTTTCATCGTATTTAGCCGCAATCGGTATAAGAATAGTGTACTTTTATGTCAACAAGCAGTGTAAAGCTAAAAAGCTTTACACTGAATTCGAGACTGTTTGACATAAAAAAAGCCCCCGAACGGCGGGGGCTTAAGAAACAGCGTGACTATTTTGACAATTGTTCAATTAGCTTGTCAAATATTACATAAACTCTTGTGCTTATAACAGCAAAAACAAAATTATCCCAAAGTTTTACGAAGTAATTTTCCTGCGGTTCCGGAATTGGTGTGCTTCCGTCATCGGTTACGAAGGCTTGCGTCATGCAGATTCCCCCGGGACCTTCAAGCTGCGCGCGGACATAGCAGCCGATTTGGCCCTCAAAGGCGTTCAGGTCTATTGTGTTGCCTGTCGCAATGACCTCTCCCTTTGAAATCCACTGAATTTTATCATAGTCAGCGCCTTGGATCGTTATTTGATTGCGGCTGTTATCTACGGAAATGCTTGTAACGGTCGGATAAGCCCCTGTGCCCTTAAAACCGTCGCCAAGCTCCGGGCGGGCAAAGCGCCCGCAGGCGAAGAAAGTGCCGTTTTCCATAGCGGTGCGCACATTCGCGACATTGTTGGAGGGCATCATGAAAACTTCAAAACTGGTGTCGATATCACCCATATTATGGGAATCGCTGTTTGAAAAGCCCCATACGTTTCTGCCGGTGGGAATAACGCTTTCCAGCAAGCCGTCCCAAAGCACACGGTCATTTCGGGTCGGTGAATCATAACAGTTAAGCACTTCAATCCCTAAACAGGATTTGTACTTTTTAATAATGTCAGCGAAAAACTTAATGTTTTTGGGGTCCTTTGCTATATTTACATCTTTTGCCGAGCCGAGCCAATCCCCGGGATGGTTGATGAAAGTAAGTCCGCCGAGTTTATCCACAGCGGCAATCGGACCTTCAAAATCGTTTTCTTTGCCCCACATTCCCTGGCCGTAATCACAAAAGAAACCATTCACATGGCTCTTTGTGAGCACTGCCGCATTCAGTTCAATTCCATCGGGAACATCGGTCATACCTCTGCCGCCGCGGTCCGAACCGGCGGTAATTTCTTTATACCTTTCCCCGGTAAGCGGAACTGCCTTAACAAATGGATTCAAAAAGTGGAAACTAAGCAGCGGAACAGTGTTCGGCACTTTATCCCAGCCTTTGTTCACAACACCGTGATCGGTCATTCCCAATATGTCGTAGCCCTGTGCATAGTAAGCTTCGATAACATCCGTAAACGCGTCGTCGCCGTCGCTGACGGTGGAATGGGTATGCAAATTGGCCTTGTAATGCCCCCAGGTGTTCCAGTCAACCGTTGCATAGGGGTTTGTGATTGTGTAGTTTTTTGTGCCTGTTATATCCTGTGTGGCGGCGGAAGCACATAAACCGAACGGAATAAGCATGGAGAAGGAGAGGCCGACCGCGAGCGCTGATTTTGCCAATTTACATATTTTCATGCTAAAAAACTCCTTTTCTGTAAAATTACTTTTATCCGATGCGACAATTATATGTCCGGTTTTTGAGGTTGTCAATAAAAGCTGAAAATCTATTGTACCAATAAATTTAACCCCGATTAAAGAATATTTACACAAAAAGCGGGCAGCTGCTGCGCGCCCGCTCTCTGTTTATCATTACTGTTGGTGATTGGATGATGGAATCTTTATACGATGGGATGACTTTCGTGATCTTTATTGATAAGGTAGTTAACAAAAACAAAAACTCTTGTGCTCTTCACAGCATAGACGAAATTATCCCAAAGCTGCGTAAACCAGTTTACCTGAGGCGGCTGAACCGGTGTGCTTCCGTCGCTGACAGGAAATGCCTGTGTGAAGCAGACGCCGCCCGGGCCGATAAGCTGCGCGCGGACATAGCATCCGATTTGGCTTTCGTAGGCGTTCAAATCAATCGTGTTGCCGGTGGCAATAATTTCACCCTTGGCTATCCATTGAATTTTGTCATAACCCGTAGCCTGGATCGATATTTGGTCGGTCGTGTTATTAACGGTTATATTGGTAACGGAAGGAACATTGCCTACGGCAGTAAAGTTATCGCCAAGTTCCCTGTGCGCATAGCGCCCGCAGGCAAAGAAAGTGCCGTTTTCCATAGCAGTGCGTACATTCGCGACCGTATTGGAAGGCATCATGAAATATTCAAATTCGGTGTCAATATTGCTCATCACATGAGAATCGCTGTTTGAAAAGCCCCATACATTTCTGCCGGTGGGAATAACGCTTTCCAGCAACCCGTCCCAAAGCACACGGTCATTGGCTGTGGGGTTGTCGCGTTCGTTAAGCACTTCAATACCTAAGCAGGATTTATATTTTTCAAGGATATCGGCAAAAAACTTAATGTTTTTTGGGTCTTTGGCAATGCTGACATCATTTGCAGATTCCAGCCAGTCACCGGGATGGTTGATGAAACTGAGTCCGCCGAGTTTATCCACAGCGGCTATAGGGCCTACAAAATCGTTTTCTTTACCCCAGTCACCTTGGCCGTAACCGCAGAAGAATCCGTTTACATGGCTTTTTGTAATCACAGCTGCATTCATTTCAATTCCATCGGGGACATCGGTCATGCCTCTGCCGCCGCGGTCCGAGCCTGTGGTAATTTCTTTGTACCTTTCCTCGGTAAGCGGAACCGGTTTAACAAATGGATTTAAAAAGTGATAACTGAGCAGCGGAACAGTGTTTGGGACTTTATCCCAGCCTTTGTTGACAACACCGTGGTCGGTCATAGCCAAAATGTCGTAGCCTTGGGCGTAGTAGGCTTCGATAACAGCAGTAAAGGTATCATTGCCGTCGCTGACGGTGGAATGGGTATGCAGGTTTGCCTTGTAATGCCCCCAGGTGTTCCAGTCAACCGTTGCATACGGGTTTGTGATTGTGTAGTTTTTCGTGCCTATGACATCCTGCGCAGAAGCGGAAGCGCATAACCCGAACGGAATAAGCATGGAGAAGGAAAGACCGACCGCGAGCGCGGATTTCGTTAGTTTACTTTTTGTCAAAATAAAGACTCCTTTTCTGTTAAAATCAACCTTTTTACGGATGCAACAATTATATGCCCGTTTTTTATGGTTGTCAACGTGCTCAACTATTTATTGAAAATAAACAGAAAAAAGGTTATAATTATTAATACCGTCAGGATTATTGAATGGCTGAGAATATTTTCAAGGAATGGTGTGTTTGAAATTTTCCTGTGTCCGGATATTGTTATTGACCGTGGCAGTTCTTGCCATCGGTTTTGCCGTCCTTTCTTCGGCGTCTGGAACACATCCGGAATTGCTTCTGAAAAATGACAATACGAACGATGCTGTTCTTTTAACCGGGCAGCAAAAAATATGCACGCTTCAAAGAAACTTCTCCGCTTTCAATGAAGCGGTTCCTGTAAAAGAAGATGCTCCGCAAAACTGCGGGGCAGATATTAACAGCTTATACATTGCGGTTTTTATGATTGACGGTGAAATATATGATACAACAATCGGCGCATACGGCGAACCGGTTATTCTGCCGGAAACCCCCGAACCGAAAGAAGGCTATACCTTTTCGGGCTGGCTGGATTTACCCGATACAATGCCGGCAGGCGGGGTAACCATCAACGGGAGTTATACGGTAAACAGCTACAACGTGATTTACATGGTTGACGGTGCGGAATATGCCAGAAGGCAGTGTAATTACGGTGAGCCTGTTCCGGCTATGTGGGAACCCGCTAAAACCGGGTACACCTTTTCGGGCTGGTCAGGCATACCCGATACCATGCCGGCAAATGATATAACCGTCAACGGAACTTTTACGGTTAACACGCATTCTTTAATATACATCGTGGATGGTGTGTATTATCAAATAATAGGTTGCGATTACGGGTCAGCGGTAACCCCTCTTGATGCTCCGCAAAAAGCAGGATATTCCTTTTCCGGCTGGTCACCTGTTCCGGATACCATGCCGGACAGTGATGTGACTATCACCGGGAGTTTTTCGATAAACAGCTACTATTTAATTTATAACGTTGACGGAACGGAATACCAAAGAATACTGTATGAATACGGCGCGCCGATAACAGCGCTTGAAGAGCCAACCAAAGAAGGCTATATTTTTGAAGGATGGTCAGCTGTCCCCGCAACAATGCCTGCCGGCGATGTCGAGGTTTTGGGAACATTCACCAAAAAACCAAGGGTACTTCTAAGCATCGCGATTACTTCGCAGCCTTATAAAGGCACGCAGCCTGTGCAGGGTTTGTTTTTCAATCCCGCGGGTATGGAGATTACAGCCTATTATGATGATGATTCAACGGTTGCGGTTGAAGTGACAAATGCGCTGATAAACAGCGGCACCGTCAAAGTTGAACCGGCGGAGTTTATTAACACGGGAACGCAGCCGGTTACCATAACATACCAGGGCAAATCGGGCAATTTTACCCTGACTGTCGTACCGAAAAGTATTGCCGGCATTGCAATTTCTGAACAGCCGGATAAAACAGAATATTTAAGGGGTGACCCGCTCAGCCTAACCGGCGGTGAAATTTGTGTCAGCTATAATAATGATACACAAAGTTATCTTGATATGACTGCGTCCAGCATTTCCGCAAGCGGTTACAATGCCGACAGCTTGGGCTCACAAACCGTAACGCTGACCTATACAGATAGCGGCGGGCATAAATTTACATCCTCATTTATTGTTACCGTTGATCCTGTTGTCGGCACTCCTTCCTCACCAAAAGCGGCAGCCAATTCCTATAACAGCGTAAAAATAACATGGACAGCAGTCAGCGGCGCTTCGGGCTATGCAATTTACCGCTCGGCTTCAAGCACCGGCAACTTTGCAAGGCTTACCGCTTTAACGCAAACAAGCTATATTGACCAGCCTCTGACGATGGGTTCAACCTATTACTACAAAATATTTGCTTACAAAACCGTGAGCGGGGCAAACTCTTACGGATATTCTTCAAACACTGTGTCCGCGAAGCCTCTTCCTTTGGCTCCGGCTTCTCCAAAAGCTGTTTCATCTTCTTATAACAGTATAAAAATAAGCTGGGCGGCAGTCACCGGAGCCGCAGGCTATGCAATTTACCGTTCAAATTCGAGCACAGGAACATATACGAAACTGGTGACTTTGAAAACGACAAGCTATATTAACCTGGCATTGACAACAGGGCAGACGTATTACTACAAAATCCAGGCTTACCGAACCATGAACGGCAAAAACACCTACGGACCGTCTTCAAATATTGCTTTTGCAAAAGCAATACCCGGTACTCCGGGCTATTTTAAAGCGGCAACCGTCTCAAATACAGGCATCAAAATAAGCTGGTCAGCCGTTCCGGGCGCAAGCGGATATACCGTTTACCGCGTCAGTTCGAGTTCGGGAGATACTGAAAAGCTGACAAACGTAAAAGTAACATCCTATACGGATAAAGCCGTTATCCCGGGAGAAATATATTTATATACGGTTAAAGCTTACATAACGGTGAACGGAGCAGCTGTTTACGGCAATCCGTCAGCGGCGGTAACCGCGAGTTTGGCGCTGACATAACTTGTTTGTAACGGTTAAGATTTCAGTGACGCGTTTGCGATAAAAACGGGGAGAGACAAATAATGGAATTCCATAATAACGGCAGCGTAACGGGTATTAATATCGCTTATATCGGAGGCGGCTCAAGGGGCTGGGCCTGGGGGCTGATGGGTGACCTTGCCGGAGAGCCGCAACTGTGCGGAACAGTACGCCTATACGATATCGACTTTGAGGCGGCACAGCACAATGAAGTTATAGGCAACAAGTACGCAAACGCGGAGAATGTGAAAAGTATTTGGACATATAAGGCGGTTCAGACGCTTGAGGAAGCCGTAAAGGGCGCTGATTTTGTGGTAATTTCAATTTTACCGGGTACTTTTGACGAGATGGAAAGCGATGTGCACGCGCCCGAAAAATATGGCATCTATCAGCCGGTCGGTGACTCTACGGGACCGGGCGGTCAAATAAGGGCATACAGGGCAATTCCGATGTTTGCGGAATTTGCAGAAGCGATAAAAAAGTACTCGCCGGAGGCATGGGTAATCAACTACACAAACCCTATGACCCTTTGCGTTCGGGCATTATATGAAGCCTTCCCGAAAATCAAAGCGTTCGGCTGCTGCCATGAGGTAGCCGGTATCAAGGCATTGCTTTGCCTTGCGGTTACAAACGTTCTCGAGGAGGATTTACCCGGGGAGGGCGATATTGAAATTAATGTTCAGGGTGTCAATCATTTTACCTGGGTAGACAAGGCGGCCTACAAGGGGTTTGATTTGCTGCCTGCCTATGCGAAAATGATTGAAACTGTCGATTTTACCGACAAGGAAAACAACTGGGTTGCGAAAAAATACGGTTCGCATTCGGTTAAATTTGACCTGTTCAAGCGCTATGGCGTTATCGCCGCAGCAGGTGACAGGCATCTTGTGGAATTTATCCCGCCATGGTATTTGAAAAACCCGGAAGTTGTCGCACGCTGGAACTACGGGCTTACTTCCGTCTCGAGCCGTAAAAAAGGGCTTGCGGACCGCCTGGAAAAAAGCAAAGTTAAAATGGAACAGACTGAGCCTTTTAAACTGAAGTTTTCCGGAGAGCAGGGCGTTAAGCAGATGAAAGCGCTGCTTGGGTTGGAGCCGTATATAACAAATGTCAACATTCCGAATATCGGTCAGATTACCAACCTGCCCCTCGGTGCGGTTGTCGAAACGAACGCTTATTTTTCTAACAACAGCGTTTTGCCGCTGCAGGCGGGCGCTATGAAGTGGGATGTTCAAATTCTGGTTGAACGCATTATTCACAACCAGGAAACGATTATCAAAGCTGTGTTCACCAAGGATAAAGAACTTGGCTTCAATGCGTTTTTGAATGACCCGCAGATGGTTATCAGTTTCGACGATGCCAGGGCATTGTATGAGGAAATGATTGAGAACACCAAAAAGTACATTCCTTGGATTGACTGAAAAACAAGCAGGTATTAGCACATTAAATTATTCCGGTTAACAATAAACTCTTAAATAT